>Ga0163200_1000260_pt1 | contig 24465 bp, 24 predicted proteins | sample PL_2010_200m_FD_113535 | JGI IMG/M metagenome (GOLD analysis project Ga0163200, IMG submission 113535) | Freshwater microbial communities from Powell Lake, British Columbia, Canada to study Microbial Dark Matter (Phase II) - PL_2010_200m | ecosystem: Environmental > Aquatic > Freshwater > Lake ... | reverse complement strand
ATTCCATATTTTCTGATATATACTTTAAATAGATAAGGTCGCTCCTTATTAAGTTTTAAGCCGACTCCTATATAGGCGGGGCCGGTTTTTTTATTACAATATATGACAGACAGACTCGCTTCATGGAGACTTGCTCACGGAGAACAAGCCCAAATACTCCAATGGCTTGCAGAAGATTGGAGTTATCAATATATCGCTAATCTCGTCAAAGAAACATTCAGTAAAGAAATTTCCCGCCAAACAATATTTGATTATTCAAAAAGGTATAAAACCGAAATTGATGAACTAAGGAAAAAAATAAATTCCGATGTTCTGAATATACCTATTTCCAATAAAGAGGTTCGCCAACAACGCAGAGAGCGAATATTTAATATGTATATGGTTAAGGGTGAGTTAGAAAAAGCCCGCGAAGTTTTAGATGAGGCCAAAGAAGAAATGGAACCAAAACAATCCGGCGTTCATGTCGGAGTGAGGGTTGACAATGCTCCAATTAACGGAACAGGATACCGACCAGATTCTCTCCGAAGAATTGTTGAAGCTATCGAGCGAAGAACAGCAGGGAATCCGGCGTGAAGCTAAATCTGCTTTAGCGCGTGATCCTGAAAATCCCGATAAATCAAACGACTTCTGTGAGTTTGTCCTTAAGGACGACAAGGGCCAGGAAGTTAAGAATTCTGCCATCCATCGTGAGATAAACTGGCATATCGACGAGTGTCGTCGTCTCAAACTTAACTGCGGTATCCTTGCTCCCTGGCGCCATGGAAAGACTGAACAGGTAGTCATAGGTCGCACGCTGCAATTCCTCGGGGAGAATCAGAACAACCGCGTCTTTATAGTCTGCAATGCCGACGATAACGCCGCCGCGCGTGTCGAGTCGATATCTAAATATATAGAGCATAGCCAAGAATATCACGAAGTCTATCCTAAGGTTAACCCCGGGAATAAAACCGAATGGGGCAGGCATAAGTTGATGGTCGCACGGGAGAGTTTTTCTAAAGATGGATCGGTTGAAGCCTGGGGAGTCATGACTTCCGGCACTGGGTCCGGCTGCGACTTTCTGATAGTCGACGACCCCGTAGATTTAAGAAACGCTATCCTTAACCCGGCGCTTAGACCACAAGTCAAGGAATCGCTAAAGAATGTCTGGTTTAATAGACTCGCCCCGAATGGGTTTAAGATTTATATCGCGACGATATGGCATGAAGACGACGCAACTAGCGAATTGCTCAAGAATTCTGAGTGGTGCTTTTTGGTTATAAAATTATCTGAGGATTTCAATAGTTTCGAATGTGAGTCTCCATTAAAAGGAAAGTTCAACATACCGCTCTGGGAACAGTGGCCCAAACAGATGTTGATTAAAAAATGCAAGGATATCGGCAGGACCGCATTCAATAGAGGTTTTAGACAAAGTGCGTTGAGTGATGAGAACAGAACGTTGCCCTCATACCTGACGATCTTCCGATACGGCGTCAGTCCGCAGGACCTGGTGCAACGCGGATGGCCCCGGGTTGGTGGCATGGACCCGTTCGGCAAGTTCGTTGTCATCTTCACGCTGGCCGTGGACCCTACAACCGGCAAACGTTATCCCTTGGAAATAAGGCGCGGAAAGTGGGGGCCAACGGAGTCGGTGAATCAACTCATAGATGCATATAGCACGCACAGGCACCAGCTCATCGTGGTAGAGAACAACGCTGCCCAGGATGCGATAGTGCAGTGGGCCCTGGAGAAAGGCCATGCTTCGATGCCTATACTCCCATTTGCGACCGGAAAGCAGAAGGTGGACCCGATGATAGGCCTGCCCGGAATGGAGGTCGAGTTCGCTAACAACTCCTGGATCGTAGCCATGGGCAACACTGAGCACGAGCCAGACTGCAAGTGCGGCTTCTGCGTCTGGAAGAAAGAAATGGGCAGTCATCCGGTAGGTGAGGCAGCCGACACGGTCATGGCATCATGGTTTGCCCGGGAGGCCGCAAGGGCGATCACCTTGGGGGTTCAGCCGCAGGAAGAGCAACAAGGCGAGGTTATTACCGAAGAAGAGGTCGGCCTGGAGCGTATTTCGATAGGAAATTACTAACAAACTCCATGAGCACTACTGGAGGGTTCCTACAGAGTAGAGTAGAAATAAAAATCAGCGCAAAAGCGCGGTTTTATTAACAATCAAGGAGACATGCATGTTTGGCCTAAGAGTAGTATCCGACAAAGCATTCAAAGAGCTTATAGAGACCGTAACGCTCCAATCCAGGACACTTGAAGATATCGGCTGGATAAATGTTTCTCTTCAAGATAACACTCAGCTGCAGATTATAGGCGAAGGTTTCAAGAAGATGCTGCGGACCTGCCGGATCTACTACACCAAGAACCCGCTGGCCGGACAATGGGTGCGCCTGACTACTTCTTTCATTTTTGGGGAAGGACTCGGGAAACCGAAGGCAAAAGAAGACACTATTCAAAAAATCATTGACCACTTCTGGGATGACCCGGATAACCAGAAAGCCCTCACCGGCTTCCAGGCACAGCAGCTCTTAAGCGACAAGCTCCAATATGAAGGCAACCTGTTCTTTATGCTCTTCGAAGATGAAGTTGGAGATGTGCGGGTTAGGATACTAAACACTGAGGAGATGGCAGATATCATCCGCGATAAGGACGATAGGATGCGGACGAATTTTTACAAGCGGGCTATGCGCGACCAGAATTATAATTTCCTGCAGGACGCTTATGACATACAGCTCACCAAGTATGTCTATTATCCTGACATAAGCAACGCCAATGTGGATGACTTTGAAATTCCAAAAGAGAAACTCGCCCCGGAAGGCACGTTCATCTACCATGTCAAGATAAACTGCGATATTAACGATAAGTTCGGCATCCCGGAGCTCTACCGCGGCATAGACTGGATTAAGGCACATAAAGACATGGCTGGGGACCTTTCGACATTGATAAAATCGCTCTCAACCCTGGCCTGGCGCAAGAAAGTAAAAGGCACTCCCGCGCAGGTAACAAGCCTTCAGCAGGCGGCCCGGGCAAAGACAGATCTGACCAATCCAGCGAAAGTGGCAGGATCCACGCAATACGAGAACGATGCCCTGGATACAACAGCAATAAGCACTCCTACGGGTGGCGCGGTGATAGGAGAAAAAGGATTGAAGCAGATGGCGTTGATGGTCTGCGCGGCGGCCGGGATATTCTATCATTATTTCGGCGATCCGGAGACCGGGAACCTGGCCACAACCACAAATATGGAACTGCCGATGATCAAAAAGTTTGCCGGGTATCAGGCATTATGGTCTTATATCTATAACGACATCTTGCAGCATCAGATAAACAAGAAGATAGAAAAAGGCATCCTTCCCGGGAGCGTGAAATATGATGTAAAAACCATGCGCAATGTCTATACGACCGACCTAGACAGGACCTTAGACATAGATTTCCCTCCGATAATCGAGAAGGACATGAAGATTGTAGCCGATGCCCTGCAAGTAGCTAAGGATTCCAACCTTATAGGGGATGAGACCGCGGCGAAGATATTCCTCTTGGCGGCAAATCAGAATAACGTGGAGGATGAAATAGGCAAGATAGATTTTACCAGAGTTAGGCCTATGGCTGGAATGTTCGCGGGAGGATTACCCATCTTAGATAATCAGCCGGCAAAGAAACAACCCGAGAATAAACCGGCAGAGAAGCCCTTAAAAGAGGCCATTGGTGATCAGAAAAACCCCGCAGCCAGGCTCGCCAAGAAGAATAACTATCTAGCGCAGCGCATGAACGGATATCGCAGGAACCTGGCAGGACACTTTGCCGCGCTGCAGGATAGCATACGCACCAACCTGAAGACCGCGGGAAATGCCGGCAAGATTGTGGGTAACGTGGATAATTTATCTGATCACCTGGATGCATTCAAGAGAAACATGATGAAAGCGGCCGAGGGATACTTTCCTGTAGCCATAGATATAGGAAAGAAATATCTTCAGTCTCACCTTAAGGACGCGCAGGTTCGAGAGACACTATTTGAGGCGAATAACAAAGAGAAGGGGCTATTGAAAGACAAACTCGACTGGAACGAAAAATACCTCATGACTTCGCTGATCCCCGACATGGAAAGCAAGATTGCTGAGGCAATGCGCCTTCCATACGATAGCCCTGAAGAGTTCAAGGCGGCTGTCAACGCGGCGCTGGGGACGTTCGAGGCCCGGGTAGAGCAATACTCTGGAGCTTTCTGGAGTGTGGAGGAAGCGGCTGTAAAGGAAGCTGGAGAAGGTACGGGACTTATGGTAAATTTTGCGGGAGCGGACGACAACTCTACGTGTGACGGATGCGCAGAGGCAATGAACGGAAATCCATATCTGATAGATGAAGCACCGGAGCCGGGAAGTCACGAATGCGATGGAAGGTGTCGCCACGCATTACAAATAATCTAAGGAGGGAGTTAAATGAAGAAAGTATGGTTATTTTTAGCGTTCATATTATTTTTTACAGCCTATGCGCACGCAACTAGTATTGATTCTTTAAAGACTAATTATGCGCAGGGCGGTAATCCTACGAAGATATACAGCATAATAGGAAGCGGACAGTTGTTTATCGGTCCCTGCAGGTTGTTATCGGCGAGCATGTTCTCATCCACGGCGGGCGATATTGTGGGTATTTACAACACGGTGGATCCACGTTATCCAATTACCGACCTGGAATTCGAGTTGGGTATATCGGCCAACAATACCAATAGTGCTCCTATTAATCCTAATGCGCCATTTGAAAATGGTATACGGGTGCTGGCGACAAATGCTAATTCGATAACTACAGTGGTTTTTGATTATTAGCGGAAAAAATCTAAAAGAGGAGATTTGAATTAAATGGTCACTAGGATTTTTCAAGCGCTTTTATTTTTATCTCCGATATGTGTGGGGACAAACATCAACATGGATATGTTCGACATCACATTTTTCAGGACGGGGATAATCGCGCTATTTATGGCGTCGCTTTTCGATAAGCCGCGTAGGGAGATCCCCCAAGAACTGGTCTTGATTATGATTTCATTTCTTGGACTGGTTTTCGCTAATGTCTTCATTCACACTTTTTCTCCAGTGGGGCTGCATACCTCGTTTAATCTCTTTCTGGCGGTGCTGGGATTCACAATCGTATATACCCGTTACAATGAGACGAAGGGCATCAGAAATTATATCCTGGCGGCCGCGGCATTAAACCTCGTATTCTTCATTATTCAAAAGAGAGGCTTTGACCCGGTCTGGAATGTGCATCCCTTCGCCGGGCAGGAAGGGGCATTGATAGGCAACCAACCCAGGATGATCACCTATTTCGCATTAGTAACATCATTCTGTCCGCTGTTATTCGTGCCGATAAGTTTCGCACTCGGGATAATCACAAAGCAATTCACGATATTCATTCCGATAGCGGTGATGCTATTTATGCGCATGAAGGACAAGGCGCGTTTTCTTTATATCATGGCGTTAATTTTGGGACTATTTTTGATCAGGCAGCATATCTATGATTCTTTAGCGTATCGTTTTAATCTTGCCTGGGCCCCGGCACTGAAGATATTCTTCAAGCAACCGCTTATCGGCCTGGGAATAGGCGAGCGGCCATTTCCGGAGTTAGGAGTTGTGGGTAGCAGTTATCTGCAGTTCATCTTCGGGGTCGGAGTTTTAGCGGTGGCGTGGTATTGGTTCGCGGCTAAGCAATTACAGAAGATAAGACCACAAGGAGATATCGCACCGATGGCAAGTTTCCTGCTTGTCTGCGCGATTGAATATCCGGTAGAAACACCAAGGATGTGGTATCTGATCATGGGAATAATATTGTGTTTTTTATTAAAGTTACAGAAGGGAAAAGTGAGCAATGGACAAACAGAAATACGAAGCTGACCCCAGGGCATACTGGGACCTTACGCGTCCGGAAGGCGAAAGCATTAATTCGATAAACGAGCGGGACCCTAGGGGTATGGCTCTATGGGTGGCCCATGTTTTTCCGGAAATCCTGGCCAATCCCGGCCGGGACATTTGCCTGGATCTAGGGTGCGGAGGAGGACGATATATCCCCCAGGCCGCGCTTCAATTCAAGAAAGTTATCGGCATAGATTTTAGCGTGAGCAATTTGGAAACGGCCCAGTCTTCGCTTTCCTCCCTGGGCATACCCAACGTTGAGTTCTGCAATTCCGATCTCGGGGATATGCTAGGATTTTCGGAAGCGTATGCGGACTTCGCGTATTCGATGGCAGTCTTCATGCATATGCCTAACGACACCAAGCGCAGGGCCCTTAAAGAGCTCCATAGAGTGCTCAAACCCGAAGGCATAGCCGTCCTGGTGGAAATAGTGCCTATAAGCCCAGGGGCTTTTGATTGTCCGGACATTGAGGAATGGGAGTGGGAGGACATGATAGCAGAGGCAGGTCTGAAGATCGTGGACATAGAATCCGCGGACCCGTTCATGAAATATAAACTGCGTAGGGCACAAGGGGAGGGAAAATAGTATGCCTTATACTATGGCTAACCTGCCGGAATATATCAAGAAAAAGCCAAAAACAAAGCAAGACCAATGGCTGAAGGCTTTCAATGCTTCATTCGATAAAGGCGAAGGGTATGCGTTTAAGGCGGTGAACGCGGCCATCAAGGAATCAGAAATAAACAATACATTTTCCAGGACATTATTAACCGAGCTTTTGAGCGACATTGATCTGATTGTCGCCAAGGCAAGAGATGGGCTGAAAGGCAAAACAGGATCACCGGCCGTGCGGCACTTCTTGCAGGAGGTCAAAGAAAAAGTGAAAAGGATGATCGTAAAAATCGAGGATAAAGAGACCAAAGTTTTAGCAGAAAGCATCGCCACCAAGATAGAGGAGGCGCTCAAGGACGGCAGTTTTAGTGACATCGAGGATAAGGTGAGGGCGGCGATAAAGGCGCATCCATTATTCCCCGAGAAGATAGGGGAACGGTACGCCGAAGGCCCATATATCCGGGACATGTACCCAGACAGGTGTGTCATTAGTTATGAAGGAAAACTTTACGAGATGGAATATTCTATTATGAAAGACGCGGTAATCCTGGGTACTCCGAAAGAAGTGATTGAGAAATATATCCCGGTTGCGGAGGCGGCCAAGGATAAGCCTTTGAAAGAGGCGATAATCGAGATTCGGGAAGCAGGCATAAACAAGGACTTCGAGATCTCGGGATTTGTTTCACTGAAAGAGGCGAAATTCAATACCGATTTCAGTGAAGTCGAAGTGGTGCTGGTAGAAACCGGGACGAATGAGGGTAAGAAGCGCCACTACCCGGATAAGACCATCCGCGAGGCCGCGCCGATATTTGCCGGGATGAAGATGTACATAAATCATCCTACAACTCAAGAGGAAGCGCAGAGACCGGAACGCAGCCTCAAGGATTGGGCCTCGACCATCGTAGAATCCTATTACTCGGCCGGCAAGGCGATGGGCAGGGTTGCGATACATGATACCTGGCTCAGGGAGCGGCTGGCAGATCCGGTCGCCCGCGGCCAGTTAGGCCTGTCAATATTGACAGGCGGAAAGATTTCCGTTGGTAAAGTCAACGGCAAGGACGGATACCAAATAGTCGAGGCAATCATACCTGCCCGGAAAAACGGCCCTCCCTCAGTGGATTGGGTGACAGAAGCCGGCGCCAGGGGACATGTCTCGAAGCTCTTGGAATCCCGATATACTGGAGGTAAAAAAATGGAATTGGAAAATGCAACATTGAAGGAAGTCAAAGAATTAAGGCAGGATCTCGTTGACGCTATCGTCAAAGAGAGCACTGCCGGCAACACCGATAAGGTGACAAAGCTCGAAACAGACCTGAAGGAAGCCAACATCAAAATCGCAGCTGCTGATAAGACTCAGAAATTGGCCGTGCAGGCCACAGCAGTAGAGACAATTCTTAAGGAAGCCAAGATTCCCGAACCGTGTAAGGATAGGATCCGCGCGCAGGTGAAGGATGCCATAATCGAAAGCGACCTGAAAGAGTCGGTCGGCAAGATGATTCAGGCGGAACTCGAGTTCGCCAACAAGCTTACCGGTAAGGGCAAAATCAAGCTTGGGCCTAATGGCGAAGCGGTTACTCTTCAGGAATCGCTTCAGGAGTCACTCGACAAGAGAGCTGGAGTGGCTGAGCCGGAAAAGAAGGAAACAGAAAAATAACCCGCTCACGTAAAGTCGTGAGAAATTAAAAGGAGGATCACCAGCATGGCAAACAATTACAAATATTCAGGCAAGAGAGTCACCCTTGCGCCGGCCGAGGTAGTAGCAGCGGGCGTGCTCAGCAGGGTCCAGGGATTCATCGGCATACCCTTGAATAACAGGATTGTCGGAGAATCAGTGTCCTTCGCCCTCGAGGGCGTATGGGGCATGACTTTCGCCGCTTATGGCGGCATGGTCGCCGGTGGAATACCGACGGCAGGCAGTATCCTTTATTGGGATACGTCCGCCAGCGCGCTCTCCATAGGCGCAGATGCCGACGATTTCACTGCAATAAAATGCGTCACGACACCAAGTGCGACAGATGGTTCGTTCCAAGGCTTGCTTCTGCCTCAGACTCGTCCCTACGGACAGACCCAGGCGTAAGCATAGTCTCAAAATAGCAAGGAGGTTTTAGCATGCGTAAGTCATTGCTCAATATCTACCATGAGCTGAAGGAATCCGGAAGCTCGAGCGACTTCCCCAACTTGTTAGCCAATACGATGTATAAGAAATTGCTTGCACGCTTCAACGGTTTTCCTTCGCCGTGGAGACAATACGTAATGATCGGAGACCTGGCCGATTTCAAGACCAATGACCGGGTCATCTTATCCGAGGCGCCGGACCTCGATGAGATAGAGGCGGATGGAAAGTACGAAGAGGCAAAGTTCTCGGACGCCAAGTATCAAATTGCGCTTAAGACCAAAGGCAAGACGTTCACCGTCGACCGCAGGACCATCATCAATGACGACCTCGGCGGAATCACGCGCTTTCCCGCGGCATTCGGACGCGCGACAGTAAGGACTATGGTCAAAGATATTCTGACCTTGTTGCTGGGCGGACGCAATGCATACGACAACAAAGTCCTTTTTCACCTGAGGACCGCGACAACTCGCAATTATCAAGCGAACGTAGCCTTGGCTAATACCGTAGCCGGTATGGCAGCGGTTCAGGCCTGCGCCGCTCGCATGAGGGGACAGGTAGACCCGGATTCCGGGGAGCTCATGGGCATAGCGCCTTGGGCCATCCTGACCGGAACAACCCTTGCTCCAGTGGCAAGGCAACTCACGAAGTCAGCACAGATTCTTCCAGTATCCACCAACGGCGGAGGAACCTACAATGAGATAGCGTATCTGGGAGTCGTTGAAGAGCCGCTCATCGACACGATTCTCGGCACTACCTGGTGGGCCGTAATCGCCAATCCAGTAGATTGCCCGATCATCGAAGTGGGCTTCCTGGACGGTAAGGCTGAGCCGGATTTGTTAGTGTCCGGGGCAACAATGCAGAGTCTGGCCGGCGGGGCAGAAGATCCTTATGGTTACGAGTTTGACGACATCCACTATAAGGTTCGTCACGACAGAGCTTTGGCTTTGGCGTATTACCAGGGTATTTGCAGAGGTAGTTCATAATATCAAGAGGGAGGGGCGTCCTAGCGGCGCCTCTCTCTAATAAAAAGGACTGGTGTCCGTTTTGCCAATGAAAGGAGGGAGTATGAGAAAGCTGATTTTGACGGTGGGGTTTTTGATGGTGATGGCCTCAGCATGTTTCGCCCAGGACATAAAATTAACCTTGAAAGATAAGGTAAAAATGGAAGGCAACACCTACAAAGATAAAGACAATAAAGTTTATGCCATTACCGAAGTGCCACTTATCAGTACCTACGTCTACAAAAAACCAGTCATAAGTGAAACTAAAACCCTTACCGACTCTAAAAAAGATGTGGTTGAGTTTTCCCTGAAAGAGAATGGCAGGAAGTTAGTCCACAAGGAATTACGCCACGTCAAGAATGACTACAAGAATGACTTTGATAGGGGGACGGTGGAATATACTCCTAAGTGTAGAAACTACTCCTTTCATAAGGTTATCATCCCTGATGGAACGACGGTGAGGAACGCTAATTTTACTCAGAAAGAACCGCACACGCCAGCGATACAGGGTAAAAATTTGGCTTTTATAGACTGTAACTTAATCAATATAGAAATAGACCCGACTTGGATTATGCAGGGAAGTAATAACTGTCAGATTAAAAGGATTAAAAAATCAGAAAAGGATTTAGGAAACGGAATAAAGGAAATTATCATATCCCATCAAGTAGAAGGAAAAGACGGTAAATTTACGGAGGTTAGCGAAGATGTGGAAACGACTTACGACGCTGATAGCTATAATCTGGCTATCTTGCGGCTTAACAAATAAGGCATTTGCAGCTATTGCTGCAACGACAGTTTGGGAAGTAAGGACGACAGGTTCTGCCACGAACGGCGGAGGATACGATTCTGTCTTGGGAACTGCTGGTAGTGGTGTAGATTATTCTAATCAACAAGACCCTCAAGAAAGTTACACTACTTTAACCGCTGCACAATCCTCAACCACGGTTACTTGTTCTGGCGCAGACACCTTCGCCGCAGGGATAGTCGGGAATATTATCTATATCGCAAGCGGAACAAACTTTACCGCAGGTTGGTATCAAGTTACCGCAAGGACTTCCTCAACCTCAATTACCGTTGATACCGCGCCAGCGACTACAGGGGCAGGTTCATCCGGTGTAGGAAATATGGGCGGTGCGGTTGACCATCCAAATACCATCTCAACCAAAGTCGTCGCAGGTAACACTATCTATATCGCAGGAGGTACTTACGTTAAAGTAGGGGCTAATACTTATGTTTTGAATCTAACAATCTCTGGGACTAACGGGTCTGCCATAATAAATTGGATAGGGTATATATCGGGAACGGCACGAACAGAAGCTACAGGTGATGATAGAGCAAGATTTGACGGTGATAGCGATACAGATGGGGCAGGAGATACTAAAAATATTTTGACTGTAGCGGCTAATGTGATAGGTAATGTTGTTTACAATGTCGTCCTTACTCGTAGCTCTGGGACTGTATTATACAGGTCAGCTACGACTCTTCAGGGTTTTGTGTTATGGAATAGTAAACTATCCGATAGCGTTAGTGGGCTTGATGGTGACGATATGATACTTTGGAATTGTGAAATAAGTAATATGTCGTCTAAAGGAGATGCAACATGGGGAACAACAGCAGTTAAAGCTTATTATTATTGTTATATTCACGATAATTCCGCTGGTGGGTTATATCCAATAGGTGATGCGGCTGGAGTAAGTTGTTACTCGTGCATAGTAGAGTCAAATGGAAGTCACGGAGTAGCTTCAAGAGACCAACTTTTATTTTACTCCTCTATATCCTACAATAACACAGGTTATTTGTCAGACGGTTACAACTTTTACTCCTCTAGGGGTTCCGGACTTGGATGCTTACCCGTTTGGAATAGTATGTTTGTAGGAAACGGAAGATACGGACTGTCTTCGCAGTCTGGGCAGTATCATTCGGTTTCTGACTACAATCTTTACTACGGTAACGGCACTTCTGATTTAAATAATGCCGTAGCGGGAGCTCACGATATAACTACAGATCCTTTATTCGTAGACCCAACGAATGGAGATTTTACAGTGCAGTTGGGAAGTGGCGCAATAGCTAATGGATTTCCTAATAACTGGCTATGGCGGCCAGGAGCTGGAGCGAGTTTCTCCGGCACAGTAGCAACGAGTAGCGCAACCTCTCCTTATGATGATGTAGACTGGACTAATCCTAAGGAAATCAAAGCTTCGGATAATGTCTACGCCACTGCCACGATAAACAATAATTATACCTATACCGGAGTATGCACGAATTTCGGATTTAGTATTCCTACCGATGCGACAATAAAAGGTGTGGTGGTTAAGATTGAGGCAAAGGCAGCCACCGCCGCAAGAGTGCAAATCCCTTATGTAAAACTAATCAAAACTGGTTCGGCAAGTGGCGATAACAAGGGAACTACTACAAAACTTACGATAGGTGATGTAATTTATATTTTTGGTGACACGACTACAATTTGGGGAAATACCCTTACGCCGTCCGATATAAATGCCTCTAACTTTGGGGTAGAATTTTCCTGTCAGGAAACAAGCAGTAATAATACGGTAACGAAAATAGATAATATCACGATTACCGTCTATTATGATTTAACGAGGAATTATAAGACTAACATCGGCGTTGACCAAGATGATAATACGGCGACGACGGGGGGTGGTGGACAGGGTGGACGTAATGCAAGAATTGGCGCAGGTATTGGAGGATAGATGAGGAAACTTACTTTTCTGGTACTCGTTATTTTATTGGCATTTCCTTTTTATGCATTGGGAATGGAATTTTCCAGAGATAAGAATGTGGCAACCAATATTACGTGTCCGCTTATCAATGCCACGAATACAAGTTTTTACTATAAGAGTGCCAACAATACCGTTTTTTATATCCATTCAAGCGATGCCGATGCGGCGTTCAGTTCTTTTGCGGCAGCGGCTTCCAACTGCACCATCATCGATGCGAGCGGAATCTATAATTTCCCCCTCAACCAGTCAGAGATGAACCATGATAGAATCGGCATTTATTATAATGGCACAGGTTGCCTGGAGCAGTATTTTATTATCAACACAGCACCTAAGACTTTATTAACTGCCTTAAACGGAAACGTCAGTACGGTTAACTCTACCGTTACCAGTATCAATACGACGGTCACTAACGCGAATACTACAATTACCAACGCTAACGCCACCGTCACCAACGTCAACAATACCGAGACCGCGCAAAATACAACCTGGTCAGCCACCAAGGCAGGGTATCTGGACGCAGCCATAAGTTCGCGCTCTACGTTCGACCCAAGCCAAAAGGTCAATCTCACTTTTAATCAGGGCGGCGTTACAATCGGCAACTTGACTGGATATGTTTTACCCGACAATGCCAACATCACCAATACCTTAACCTTGCTTGGAACGGTCATCGGTAACGTGTCTTACATCAACAACACTGTCAACGCTTTTGCTCTTAATTGGACAGGCGCTAAGGCGGCACTTATTGATGTGGCGCTTTCAGCTATAAATATCAACGCCTCTAACGCTAATATCACAGCCACGGCGATAAAAGCCAAGACGGATGGCCTTAATTTTAACGGCAATGATGTAAACGCCACGGTAAATGTTATGTCCACCGGCGCCGTGATTATAGTTACTAATGCAATCTGGGATAAAAACCTGTCCGCATACAGCGAAGCCAACCTGGCCGGGACGCTTCTTAAAGGCGCCGGCGCAGCAGGGGATCCGTGGTCAACCGCTATTCCCGGGGCCTATGGCGCAGGGACGGCCGGGTATATCGTAGGAAATAATCTCAATGCGAATATAACTTCAAGGAGTAATCATTCTGCAGCTGATATATGGAATGTAGGCACCAGGCTATTAACCGCCGGCACGAATATCGTCCTTGCCAAAGGCACAGGCATAACCGGGCTCAATGATATTCTGGCTGCAGATATTTGGAGTGTTGTCACGAGGCAGTTAACTTCCGCGCAATCGTTCAATTTGACGGGAAATATCAGCGGTTCTGTAGGCAGCGTGACTAACGGCGTAACGATAACGACTAATAACGATAAGTCGGGATATTCTCTGGCTGCAAATCAAAACGCGGTCACGTTCGGTAACGTCACGGTTGTCTTGGATAAGTCCGGATATTCAATATCAGGCACAAAAACTACGCTTGACAGCTTGAACGATATCACCGCCTTATCTATCTGGGCAACATCAAACAGGACGCTATCGGATTATAGCGGCGTCTGGTCCGTGGCCGCGCGCGCGTTGACCGACAAGGCTAATTTTACTTTATCGACTGCCGGCATTGCGGATTTTTGGAATACTACACAATCAGGGTTTACTACTCCGGGGACTTTCGGAAATTATCTTGATGCTAAGGTATCAGAGGCCGGCGGTGGTGGCCTAACCGTTCAGCAGATAGTAAATGGCGTATGGAATGAAACCCTGAGTAATCATATTGGAGCCAATACTACCGGAAAGAAATTAAGCGAGATGCCTACGCCGTACGACGTAGGGCCATAAGGAGAAGCCATGTCAGTAGAGAGGGAAAGCGCGGTAATAAATAATACGATAATTCTAAGAAGTAAGTTCCAGTATAGTTCGACTTCGGACTACTTTGACCCTTATGCCATATCGAAAGTGGAAATCCTGGACAGTGACGGGACGACGGTCATTGAGACTTTTACTGGGGCGAGCATAGTCAAGGATAGCACAGGCAAATATCACGTTGTGGCGACCGCCATCGCTTCGGCCAAGACGATATATGATAAATGGTACTTCACCCCCAATTCTACGGCATCGGAAATTACTAAAACTAATACTTGCATAGTATGGCAAACAACCGTTTCGGGGGGGACGGACTTTTCCTTCGATACCAGCACCAACCTGGGAAAAGTTAGGACACTCATTAATGATTGCGATGCAACCAGTTTTATTCTATCCGATACCAAGATCAACGCGTATTTGTCACTTAAAAGCAACGACCTTTTTTCTACCGCTGCCCTGGCGCTTTACGCCATCGCCGCATCGAAGGCACTCCTGGCTAAGAAGAAAGCCGCCGGAAACTATTCCGAAGACCTGACGGCTATAGCCAAGGAATGCAGAGAGACGGCAAAAGTTTACGAGGACATGGCAAAGAACGTGCCGGCTGAGGCGATTGCAGAGCAATTCTTTACCGATTTTTCATATCGAGAATTACTAGCGAGCAAATACCTGAGGGGTGAAAGTGACTAGAAAAGACATAGAGAGGATTGCGATAGAATCTAATAAGTTGCTCCCGGTGGAATTGGAAGCGCTAGTGAGCCGGGAAGAAGACGCATCACTCAGGTCCCCAGGCACGGCTGCGCATTACTATAGGTTTCTCTATCTGCTGACCAAGGAACTCAAGCCTTCCTTAAGTGTGGAACTCGGCACGCACACGGGGATATCCGCGGCATGTCTCGCGGAAGGTTATCCCGAAGGCTGCGTCATAACGGTGGATTGCATCCAGAGGGTTCTGGATATATCCAGAAGGCCGAACGTGGAATACTTCCATCAGGATAGCCTGAAACTGCTAAACATTGCCGAAAAAAGCATCGATGTCTTTTTCAGCGATACATATCACGATGGGATAAAACCCAAGCAGGAATATGAACTTTATTTGCCTTATATCAAGGAGGGCGGAATTCTTATGTTCGATGATATTTCTTTACTGCCGGAGATGAAAGTATTCTGGGAAAACTTCAAACCACAGGGAGAAAAATTCGAACTACCGGTACACGGATGGGCAGGATTTGGTATTGTAATAAAGGATGGAGCATGCAGTTAAAATCGTGGCGCGAGCATTACTGGTACACGGTTGTCTGCACTCGCGTGCGCATCCAGGAAATAGTCAAGCGCGCCAAGGGGGCGTTTACGGTCCTGGAATGCGGATGCAACGAGGGGTTTCTCTCCAAGGCGCTCCTAGAGGCGGGATTTCAGGTCACGAGCATAGACAATGACCCGAATATGATCGCCAAGGCCAAGGATATATTCGGCATAGACGCCGTCAAGGCTGATGTCAACGAGCTTCCTTTTCCGGATAATGCGTTCGACCTGGTGGTGGGCGGGGAGATTCTTGAGCATCTGGACAACCCGGGCATAGGGTTGTCGGAAATGTTCCGGGTATCAAAAGGCAGAATAATAGTTTCGCTTCCTATCGGGGAATATTGGCTCGGATGCGACAGCCATAAGTGGAAAATAGATGCCACATTGATTGAGCACGACCATGGCGCAACGGAGGAATTGATAAAAATGATAGTGGTTTTGGAATTCAGGAAGAGGCCCAAAGAGGCCCAGAAAGGAGCAGTATGAATATAATCCATGAATTGAATCAATTAGACTATGGTGGTGTTGAGAAGATGATATGCAACATCGTTAAATTTGACGGTGCGAATAAGCATACCGTAGTCGCGTACAAGGACGGCCCTTTCAGGAAGGAACTGGAGGCCGCCGGAGCTACTGTCATCATCGCCCCGGAGGGCAAAGGAGAAGAGACATCTTTCGAGATGGACGCAATTCACATCCATTCCGGAGGCGGCATAAGCACAATGGCGCTTAACCTGGGCAAGGCTTTTCCCGTAATCGAGACGATACATTCTCCCATCAGGTCGCCTATGCCGGCGGAATTCGTGCGCCAGAGAATAGGGGTTACGGATGCAGTGACCGGGATGAATCAGAACTGTTCCACCATACACAACGGAGTGGACTTCTCGCAGCTGGAGATCACGAGGACCGTGGAGGAAATCAAGAAGGAACTGAACATCAGAGAAAATATCCCTGTTGTGGGCAGGCTAGGTCGAGTCGGCAAAGATAAATGCCTAGAAGAGTGGCTCCTCACCTGCTACTACCTACAAATACAGGGATTTGATTTTACGCCCCTGATAGTCGGAGCAGAGGCTTCGGGGCTGAACGGATACGTCGGAAAGTTGAAGTTGATGGCTGAGTCGCTTCCTGTGAAGGGGGTCATCTGGGCCGGGCACAAGGACGACGTGGCTAATTACCTGCAGGTGATGAACGTGTTCCTGTATCCGTCTCCGACCGAGGGCTTCGGCATGGTATTCGTCGAGGCGATGCACGCCGGGGCGGTGGTGGTGACATACGACAACGACGTGGCCAGGGAGGTCGCCGGGGGATTCGCGATACTTGAGACTAACAGCATTGACGGGCTTATGCGTGGAGTATTAAAGGCCTTGGACGTGAACGTCCGCGACGCGATCGTTCCGCTGGCGCAGAGTTGGGTCGAGGAAAATTTCGATGCCGAGCGAATGTCGCGGGACTACCAGGACATATATAAAAAAATTTTAACCAAGTAATCCAGAAAAACTGAAATGAGCGAACTAAATAAATTGACCAAGATTATCTTTAGGAAATTTATGGAACTGGATATGTGCCTTATTATTCTCAAACAATTGCAAATTTTCCGGTCTATCATCATCCTTAACACCATTGATGTGGTGCACTACCTCTTCAGGTTTGAGATAACGTCCGAGAATTTTTTCCATTACCAGGCGGCTTCTACGAACATAACCATGATTATTGCAAAAAGGATGATTAGGTTGATAAATGAAAATATAGCCCAGACGTTTAATTATGCCGCCTCTCCAATGAGGATTTTTAGAACCTTTGCGACCAATTTTTCTTTTATGTTCTTCAGAAAGTTTTTTGCCTTTAGCTTTAAGACTTATTTTATTTTTAGTTTCCGCAGAATGGTGCTTTCCAAACATTGGGTTATTTTTTCCTATTTGTGCTCTCGGCATATTATCTTCTCAATTAAAGAGGCCGCTTTCGGTGGCTTATCAGAAACGGTAAAGCTTCTGCACCTACGACGGCCCGAGTTAAGCATAAAAATTCCGTTCCCGATAAGCAGATATAATATAGCACCTTTTGGCCTAAATGTAAAGGGGAATTTATGACAGATGAATTATTAACTATCCTTAACGGCAGGGCGAACCTGAAACGATTCACCGCCAACCTGGTGGAGAAGACGGCGACGATAGCGGCGGTAGCCGTAGACAGGCAGCCGTCCAAGAGCTGCAGGATCCTGGTTGAGGTAGTCGGGGCCACGGTGCTGACCGGGACGGTAGTCTTGGCTGGCTCTACGGACGAGACTTTTAACTTCGGGGCGGACGGCGTAACCGTAGGGGAAAAAGACTTCACGAGCATATCAACGATTACGGTGGCCGGGATATCTAACGGGTTTATAGAAGTCCGCGCGGTTACCAAAACAGGGCAGCCTATAAATCAGGAGAAAGTCATTTACAGCAACGTGCCGGTGCGGTTCTATCCGGTGAAGATGAGCAACGTGGTGAAGATGATGGCGGCGGGGCAACTGGATGTGGCACGGCACAAATTCATGGCCGGGCCGGACTACCCGGATATCCAGGTCAACGACCTGATATATGCGGTGTCGGGCATAGCCGGATTGACGCACGGATACGTGAGTTTCGTAGAGGCATGCATGGATTTTGCGGGGGCAACAGATCATTATGAAGCCGAAGTGGTAAAAACGTGACGCCCATAGAGGCGCAGAAAAGGAGAAACATGAAATACTCAATAGTCATGGCATGTTACAACCAGGTACATCTTACGGCGAAATGCATCCAGAGCATATTGGCCCATACCAAGGATTTTGAATTGATCATTATAGACAACGGTAGCACAGATGGGACGGACGGATACCTGAGCGAGCTCAAAAAAAGCCATCAGAACGTCAAGGTGATCAGCATTGCCGAAAATAAGACCTTCGCGCAGGCCAATAATTTGGGAATTAAACTGGTGGAGGGAGAGATCGTTTGCCTCTTGAATAATGACGTCGTGGTGAATAAGGATTGGCTGGATAGGCTCTGCGCCCATCTTTATAACATCCCCCTGAAGAACCTGGCCATGATCGGCCCGGTATCGAATTGCTCCAACGGACGCCAGATGGTGGGTTTACAGGATCCGGAAGCATGGTATCAGGCAAACCGCGGAAGGTGGACGCATGCCGGAAAGCTTTTCGGATGGTGCATGCTCATAAAGAAGAGCACACTTGATGAGATAGGGGGATTCGACGAAAGATTCGTCAACGCCTACGAGGATAATGACCTGTGCCTGCGCATGCAGTTGGCGGGATACAAGATGGCCATAGCCTACGATACCTATATCTATCATGCCGGGCAGGGAACTTTGCGTACTACACAAACCGAGGAGCAGTATATAGAAAACGGCAACAAGAACAGAGGAATATATTTCGATAAATGGTGCGATCCGCGCCCCAAGAAACTCGTGGCCGTCTATCGGACCAATTGGGGAAGGTGGCTGGAGGATTCGCTGCGGCAGACCTCTAAATTCGCGGATTCGATAGTGATTCATTTCTGCCGGGCGCCTTTTTCGGATTCTCAGCATAAGCGCGACGTGGCGGTGACGGAACTGAGGAAGGCTTTCCCCAAGATTGTCCATGTCGAATTTTACGACGGCATATTCCAGGAGGATTACGAGCGCGGCCGGCTTTTGGAGATAGCCCTGCAACTCCATGCGGAGGGCAACGCCGACTGGTGCATTTCGATTGATGACGATGAGATTTATGAGGATAAATTTATTTCCCGCATACAGAAGATGATGTCACCGCGGGACCCGGAGATCTTCGCCTACTGGTGCAACTGGCGCACGATATGGGATAGGCGGGGAGATGACGAATACTGGAGGACCGATTCGACTTTTGGGCGGTTTTCGAATTACAGGTTCTTCAGGTTAATGAAGGGCCAGGCGATCCTGTCGGATCACCCCGAAGGACACCATTGTGGATCGGCCCCGCTCATGGCGGAGGAAAATTTGAAGTGGTGCAATATCCGCGTCAAGCATCTGGGATACGACACGCACGAGCAGAGGCAGAAAAAATTTGAGTTCTACCAGGCCAATGATCATTTTAAGACCAGGGCCGATATCGGCAACGACGACTATTCCCATCTCATTGACAGAAACGTGGCCCTGGAAAAATATGTTCCCGACAATGGGATAAGCCTGATCATGATAGTCAAGAACGAGGAGGACAGTATCCTGACGTGCCTGGAGAATATCGCCCCGGTGATAGATGAGTTCGTGATAGTGGACACCGGGTCGAAAGACAAAACCAAGGATATCCTGGAGGAATTCGCCAAGTATTCGCCGGCACCCGTGAAGATCCTCGACCTGCCGTGGTGTGATAATTTCTCCGTGTCCAGGAATTTCGCGAAACTCCATGCCACCCAGAGATGGCTGCTGATGATGGACGCCGACGAGAGGTTTGACTATGAGGACCTGCGCAAACTGCACCGACTGACGGAGAACGACATCGATGCGGCAATATTTCATGTCATAAACTATATGAAGAAGACCGGGATGGGGGAGAAGCCGGTCTACGCATCCACGCAGGCGGCCAGGCTTTTCCGCAATATCCCGGAGTTCTACTTTACAGGTTTGCTGCACGAGACGATCGAGGATTCACTCGGGGCGTTGCGGATGAGAAGAAAGGTCGGAGTCGAGATGACACCTGTCGTCCTGCATCACTTTGGATACCTGAGGCAGAAGGAAAGAGTCAAGGAAAAGTTCGATTATTACGTTAAGCTTAACGAACGGCAGCTGGAGATTACCGAGGGCAAGGACCCGAGGCCGTATTTTAACCTGGCGCTGCACTGGATGCAGGAGGGCAAGAATACACAGGCCATCGAATGCTTTACTAAGACCCTCGCGCTCAACCCGAGATTCTGGCACGCGAACGCGCAGATGGCGGCACTTAACATACAGAGCGCAAAGGAATTCCTTGCCAGGACATTAGAGAGTATGCCCGAACAACATCCGTTCAAGGTCGAGGCGCAAGATCTGTTGAAATACCTGAACGAGCACAGTTTCGGTCACCAGAAGATGGAGGTTTGATGCCGGTAAAAGGCGCGGACGTAGTTGCGGGAAATATAAAGTCTTTCGGGGGAGGATTCCTTAAGCATGTCAATAAGGTTATGAATAAGGCTAGAGTCACCCTGGATTCGGAAGTGAGAAAGAACATCAGCGTCTCCGACCACACCATGGAGGAATTGCGCGCTATGGATCATCCGTACGCCGCGAGACACGGATCCCGAGGCAAACCGATACATGATCCGTACTGGCTCATACACACGCAGGGGGGCAACCTCCTTTCGTCTAAGGAGAGCGGCGTAGTCGAGGCAAGCATTACGGGAAGTATCCTCAAGGCCTCGGCATACGTGGGGCTCAACGAGACAATAGCGCCGTATGCCCCATATTTGATTTATGGCACGAGCAAGATGATTCCCCGGGACGTGCTGACCGGGAGTCTGGAGAATGTACGCGAACAGGTATCTGAAATATTGCATTCCAATCTCAGGGACTTCGTATTTTCATTTAAGGGGGTAGGATAATGGTCGAAGCCAAAGTTTTTGAAAAAATCAGGAACGTGCTCAAGGCAGACAGCATTATCAAAGAATACGTAGAAGACCGGGTCTATACCTCGCATATCAGTTCGATAGTCAATCCAAAGTTCCCGGCGATATCACTATTTTTGCTTCCCGGACAGGCGCGAAAAGACGTGATAGCAATGGTGGACATGGCCCTGCAGGTGGACTTATGGTTTACATCGGATAAGTGGACCGCCGACGACGTGATGACATGCTACGCGCAGGTGAGGGCATTGCTGCACAGGCAGCCGCTTTCAGATACGACAATAGGGGTCAAGGTCATGATCATAGAAGAGACGGGCGTAGGACCGATGATGTATGACGAGGACATTCCTGGACATCATCTGCCGGCAAGATACAGGGCGGTGGCGATATGACAGAAAAATGGTTGTGTATAGGCTGCAAAGGTTTGCTCGGGTTCGTTGAGGACAAAAGGACAGTGAGAATCAAGCGCAAGGACCTCTACATAGAGGTCGAGGGCGGCAAGGTAACGGAAACCTGCCCTCATTGCGGCAAGAGGAATACGATTACAGACGAAAACTATAAAGAGGCCCCTGGAGGTCCAACGCATTAAAAGGAGGGGGTGAAAAAATATGGCTTACAACGTACCAACATACGACACCACGCGATTTTCCTTCGGACCAGGGATCCTGTATATGGGGGTGCCGGGGGCGACTCCGTTGGTGGACGTCGGACAGGTAAAGGGAAGCTCTGAATTCTCCGTAGAGAGGACTATCCTCCAGGTGGAATCGGGCAGCCCAAAGTCGCTGATAGCGCAATACGTCACCAAAGAGCAGGTTAAGCTCAAAGTTACCGGAATCGAATGGGATCTGGACAACATTGCATACGTCCTAGGGGCCGGCACCACGGGGTTGACGGGAGCGAATGAAACCCTGGAATTTGGCGGCAATATGTCCATGACCAACAGGGCACTCAGGTTTGTACATAGGGCACCGGACGGATCGACCATCGACCTGCATATCTTCAACGCGCAGGGACAAGGCAAGATCGCGATTTCCTTCAAGGAAGACGACGTGCATGAGTTCCCGTTTGAGTTCCAGGCATTGGAAGGCACCAGCGATTTCGGAAATGCGGCGCTGGCGGCGAACAAAAAACTATTCAAAATCATAAGGACTAAAATCTGATAAGACAGAGGAGGCATAGAGATGTCCACTTTTTTTCCGGAAGGTAAGAAGATAACGGTCGGCGGCGAAGAGTTTGCGGTGAAGCCATTCGTGCTGACGAACAGGATTAAGGTCCTAAGAATCCTCGCCGAAACGCTGCTCGAATACAACAAGGTGAATCCGACCGTCAAAGTTCAGGATTTAGTGAATCCTGAAATAAAGGCAAAGGTTATTTTTGATATCATCGCGGTCGCGGGAGACCGGCTAATAGACGTTTACGAGATCGTCTTGGGCAAGGACAGGGAATGGCTCTTGAGCCACGACGTAACACTCCGCAATGAATTCGAGATCATCCAGGCGATTTCGGAGGTAAACGATCTCCCTTTTTTGTTCTCTCAGGTCAAAGGGCTGGCAAAGACACTGAAGCTTCAGAGGACTTCCTAACCGAAGCGATCTGTTTTTTGGCCAGAGAGTGCGGGTGGGATCATAACTTCATCGCGGACAATTTCACGATAGAGCAGATCAGGACATATTATGAGATCATCCAGAAGCAGAAATTACGGGACGCGCAACTCGATGCAATTTCGACGCTATACGCAACGGCAACGGCTTTTGGAAGCATGAAGAACACCGACTTCAAGAGGTTTCTGGACAAGTTTGATATGAAACCTATTGACGTCATGAAGAACATCGATGAGATGAAAGCCAAGGGTTTGCCGGTGGAGGATAAATAATGGGCGATTTAGGCGAGCTGATAGTAAAGATAACCACGGACTTGACCAATCTTAATGCCGGACTCAAGGCCGCCGAGGATAAGGTCAAGGCCACGTCCGGAAAGATAACTGAGCTTACTAATAAGATCGGCATCACCATGACGGCCATCGGCACGGTTGTTACCGGGGCGTTTGCGCTGATGGTAAAGTCCAGCGTCGACTACGCGGATCAGCTTTACATCGTCAGCCAGCAGACCGGAATCGCCGTCGAGAAGTTAAGCGAGCTTAAATATATAGCCGAGCAGACTGAGAGTTCCTTCGAGGCTGTGGCCCAGGGATTCAAATTCTTGAACCGCAATATGTATGAGGCGATAACCGGAAACGTCAAGGCGAACGAAGCCTTCCGCGCGCTGGGCATCACCCTGAAGGATGAAGTCACTGGGAACGCATTGGCGGCTGAAGAGGTATTCCTGAAGATAGCCGACAGGTTCAAGGGATTGCAGGACGGAAGCGCGAAGACCGCCTTGGCCATGCAGATCTTCGGGCGCGGTGGCCAGGCGCTGATCCCGGTGCTTAACCTTGGCTCCGAAGGAATCACCAGACTATCGCAGGAAGCCCACCGGCTAGGCATCGTCTTGACCACAGAGAACGCCAAAGCCATAGATGCGTTCAGCGACGGAACGAAGAGCCTTCAGGCTGCCCTAGGTGGATTGTGGCTTAATATTTCTTTGGTTATAATACCTGCCCTGGAGAAGATGGTGCGGTTCCTGACGGACGCCGCGGTAACCTTCAGGAAATTTTCGGAGGCGCATCCCGTCTTAATTAAAAACCTGTCTACCCTGGCCTTGGTATTCGGAGCGCTTATGCTGGCGATAGGACCGTTATTGATAGCGCTGCCGCCGTTGATAACGATGTTCTATGCCATGGACGTCGCCCTGGCTCCAGTATTAGGCACGATCCTGATCATAGCGGGGGCCATCGGAGCGCTGACCCTGATAATCGCGAACGCAAAAGGCCTCTGGGGAGGATTTCTTAAATTCCTTGAGAATCGGCCATACGGCCCGCCGCTTGAAATTGGCTCGCAGCCGGCCGCAGGGGAAACTTCCCCGGGAGCTGCCGCCCCAGAAACCACCGTTCTGGACGCAACCGTCGCCTTAGTCGAGAAGCACGCCCAGGCGCTAAAAGAAATCAACGAGGCATACCTTTCTGGGAAGATCAACGCTCAGCAATATTATGAGGCCATCAAGGGACTGCATGCCGACGGCCTCGATATCAAGCAGCAGGAACTCGACTTGCTGAAGCAATCTATCGAACTGGAGCAATTCGCAGCGGAAGCCGAGCAACAGAGAATCTACGTCATGCAGCAGGGGATACAGACCGCGCAGGAGTATTATCAGGTCAAGGCCGAGATGGCCAACCAGGACCTTATGGATCAGCAAAATACGCTTTCCTCCATGACGAATCTCCTGCAGACACTGCAAAGTATGCACAAGACTATTTGGCAGGGGATCTTCGACTTCGTCAACATGGGCGTGCAGAAAATGTCGTCCGGACTCTCCACGGCTATCTCTAGTAT
>Ga0163200_1000259_pt1 | contig 24571 bp, 23 predicted proteins | sample PL_2010_200m_FD_113535 | JGI IMG/M metagenome (GOLD analysis project Ga0163200, IMG submission 113535) | Freshwater microbial communities from Powell Lake, British Columbia, Canada to study Microbial Dark Matter (Phase II) - PL_2010_200m | ecosystem: Environmental > Aquatic > Freshwater > Lake ... | reverse complement strand
GGATAGGACGCCCTTGCAATTGCGTAAGGCAGGGAAATGCCCAGGGGGAAAGTTCAGGGTCCGCGATTGTACGCATCCACCTGACCCTGCGCAATAGCCGCCGGGCCTCGCCTTGACACTGCATGACCCGCCCCATAGCATGCCGCGCAATCTCCGAGGAGTACTCGTCCCCGATGCAACCCCAGGTCTTTTACCAAGTAGTGGCTGAAGATTTTGCCGCCGTTGACGGCATTATCCGCAACCAGCTGACGTCCCGCGTACCGCTGGTGGAAAAAATCGGGGACTACATTACCTCGGCTGGCGGCAAACGCCTGCGACCTCTGTTGGTCCTGCTCAGCGGCAATGCCCTGGGACTCAAAGGCGAGCAGCTGCGCCTGCTGGCGGCGATCATTGAATTCCTGCATACCTCGACCCTGCTTCACGATGACGTGGTCGACATGTCAGGCATGCGCCGCGGTCGCTCTACGGCGAATGCCCTTTGGGGCAACGCGCCCAGCGTGCTGGTCGGCGACTTTCTTTATGCGCGCTCTTTCGAAATGATGGTCGATCTGGGCTCGATGGAAGTCATGCGGATTATCTCGCAGGCCACTCGCGTCATCGCCGAAGGCGAAGTACTGCAACTGTCCAAGGTGCGCGACGCCAGCACTACAGAAGAGGTCTACATGGAGGTCATCCGCGGCAAGACCGCGATGCTCTTCGAGGCCTCCACGCATAGCGCAGCGACTCTGGCGGGCGCTAACGAGGCGCAACGCGAGGCGCTGCGCACCTTCGGCGACTACCTCGGCATTGCGTTCCAGCTGGTCGATGATCTGCTCGACTATCAGGGCGATGCCGAAGCATTGGGCAAGAATGTCGGTGATGATCTCGCCGAAGGCAAGCCGACGCTGCCGCTGATCTACACGATGCGCGAGGGCACAGCAGAACAGGCCGCATTGGTGCGTCAGGCCATACAGAAAGGCGGCATCGAGGATCTTGAGAGCATCCGCGGCGCTGTAGAAGCCGCCGGCGCACTGGATTACACGGCCCGTTTGGCACGCGACTACGCCGATCGAGCCATAGCCTGCCTCGAGTTGATCCCTGCTAACAGATATCGCGACGCCCTGGTCGAATTAAGCCGTTTCGCTGTTGCTCGCACTCACTGAACACGCCGCTTAGTAAGGGTGCGATTGGGCACCCTTGAATTCACGCCATCGTCACACTTGCCTCCTGACCGCCACTAGTCGCACCGGCATCTTTACGCTTGCATCTTTGTAAATAACAATTATTCTCATTAAGGAGATTAATTGGAGGTGCACATGACTTATTTGATCGATGCATGGCTGGACCGCCCGCAACCTTACCTGCGAATACTCGACCGTAGCACCGGTGCGGTGTGCGTTACCTTAGAGGGAGACGCCCTGGACGAGCTTCGCGACCAGGGCGATCTGGATCTGCAGGAGTTGAGCACCAGCGAACCTTGCGTGCTCAAGGAACAGGTGCGAAACCTGTTCCTGTTCTCCTATGCCAGGGCGTTGCGCCCGTAGCAGCAGCGTTCTACAGAACAGCCAGCAGCTCGACGTCGAACACCAGTACGCTGTGCGGAGGAATACTGCCAACACCCTGCGCGCCGTAAGCCAGCTCGCTCGGCACGTAAAGCCGCCATTTGCTGCCCACGCCCATAAGCTGCAACGCTTCAGTCCAGCCAGCAATCACGCCACCCACCGGAAACTCGGCCGGCTGGCCGCGCTGGTAGGAGCTGTCGAATACAGTGCCGTCGATCAGCGTGCCGTGATAATGCGTACGCACCTGGTCCTCAGCGCTGGGCTTGGCACCCTCTCCCGCTGTCAGCACTTCGTACTGCAGACCCGATGGCAGGGTCGAAACCCCTTCACGCTGAGCGTTTTTAGCCAGGAAGGCCTTGCCTTCGCCTGCAGCAGCTTCTGCCTTTTGCTGTGCCTCGGTTTGCATACGTTCACGGATGACGGCGAAGCTCGCATTCAGATCTTCCGGACTGACTTGGCTGGCGGCTCCGGCAAAGGCATCGCGAATACCTGCGATCACAGCATCCAGGCTGATCCCAGGCGGCGGGTTCTCACGCAGCTGATCACCCAGTTGACGACCGATACCGTAGCTCACGCGCGTTTCGTCAGTTGATAGGTTCAGTTCAGTCATGCATCGGCTCCACTGGAAAAAAGGCCGCACAGCCTAGCACAGCGACCAGCAGCGCCACCCAAGACTGTTTTTCGAACGGCACATAGGCGGCACAAACAGGGCCTACCAGGCGGAACGCAGGCTGATCGGCACACGCAACGGTTCGCGAACGCCCTCGGCCAGGCCGCACATTTCATCGTATGCCGAGCTGTGAACCAGAAAGAAGGGGATTACTGGCATCTCGCTAAGTAGATCACGCGCATGCTCTACGGATCGTAGATGAATCACGTTGCTCTCTTCGTCGCGCAACACATGCGATTTGCCTCGGGAGTGGACACTCAATAGATAGAAGCCGCCCTCAAGTGACACCAAATCCAGCGCGTCGACATGGTGCGCTTGTACGCCTTCCAGCAATGCCTGCAGATTCATGCGATCTTCTCCATGTACAGAAACGAACCTCTTGTACAACATCAGGAGAGCCAATCACAACCACTAACCGCGTTTCCATGTCTGCCGCAGCACGCTACGAATCGTAGTCACCTCAGTGCTTGGTGAGCTTATCCAAATAGCCCATGGCGAAGGCTGAAAAGACGAACGTCAGGTGGATGATCACGTACCACATCAACTGCTCGCTTTCGAGCTGCTGCGCGTCCATGAACATGCGCAACAGATGGATCGACGAGATCGCCACAATCGAAGCAGCGACCTTCATCTTCAACGAGCCGGAGTCCATCTTCCCGAGCCAGTCGAGCTTCTCCTTGCCCTCCTCCACGTCCAGCTGCGAGACGAAATTCTCGTAACCAGACAGCATCACCATCACCAGCAAACCGCCAACCAGGGCCATATCGATCAGCGACAACAGCTTGAGGATCAGATCGCCTTCACTCAGCGAAAGCACGGCAGGAAGGATGTGCCAAATTTCCTGAAAGAACTTGATCGCCAGGGCCAGCAGGGCAAAGGCCAGGCCAAAATAAATAGGCGCCAACAACCAGCGGGCGGCGTACATGGTGTTTTCGATCAAGCGTTCCATCTGTTCTCACTGGGTGTGGCGGGTTTCGGCAAGCGAGTATACGCAGCGCGGTCGAGTCTTCAAGAAGACGCTATGGCGGCATGTTTCCGTTGTGGATAAGAATTCGCAGTGGGTATTTGCCGGCCCCGAAACGAGGGGCCAGACAGCCATACTTGAATCGGACAGTCAGGACTTAGCGCCCCAGCCGCTGAGATAGCGCGCCTGGTTTGCGTTGACCTTGCGCAGCTCAGCCTGCATGTGCAGTTGCCAGATCGATGGCGACTCCGATTCTGTATAACCTTGTCCATAGAGGTTTTCGGCAATCGCCTTCAGCACCGACTCGGCCTCGCGTGGCCCGTGGAACGGGCCTTGCGCCTTGATAGCGGTAGGCTGCCCTGCGTCGATTCCAGCCGCGCAAAGCAACGTCCACAAGCCATTGCCGCCAGACAGCGGACGAATGATGCATTCGATACGGGTAACCAAACCCAGGCACTGGCGGTTCAAGCAGAGTGTTTGAGACATGACGGCGATCCTCGCGCTCGGTTGCGCGCCCTCATTCAGGAGGAAAGGGCCGCAAGTCCGTTACCCACACAAGCTGTGGATAACTATGTGGATAGAGAGTGGAAACTCTCTTCCATTGCAGACCCGCCGAACGCCGTATCGTTCCGTCCAGTTATTGCTCGGATCATTCGTCCGATTACTCTTGCTCTGCTCCCTTTGCCTGCGCCGCCGCCAGTACTTCCTCGGGTGACGCCGCATCGCTTCGATGATCGTCTTCAAGCTCGATCTCGGCGATGTCACGCAAACGCTCGACCACCCGCGCGTTGACGCTGCCCTTGGGGAACTGTCCGTCCTTGTCCGCCCCGCCTACCGGCTCCCCCACCAACAGCGAAAGCGCCTCATCGACATGACGCACCGCATAGATATGGAACCGTTCCTGACGCACGGCTTCCAGCACACGCTCGTCGAGCATCAGCGTCGTAACGTTGGCAAAGGGAATGATTGCGCCCTGCTCCCCGGTCAACCCGCGTGCTTCGCACAGTCGGAAAAAACCTTCAATCTTTTCATTGACGCCACCGACCGCCTGCACCTCGCCGAACTGGTTGATCGAACCAGTGATCGCGAAGCACTGCTTGAGTGGCGTCCGCGAAATGGCCGAAATCAGTGCGCAGCATTCTCCCAGCGAAGCACTGTCGCCATCGACGTACCCATAAGACTGCTCAAGCGCGATGCTGGCGGAGATCTCCAGCGGAAACTCCTGCGCGTAGCGGCTGCCGAGAAAGCCGGTCAGGATCATCACGCCTTTGGAGTGAATCGGTTGACCGAGGTTAACCTCACGCTCGATGTCGACAATCCCCGAGCCACCCGGATAAACAGTGGCGGAAATCCGCGCTGGCATGCCAAACGCCGAATCGCCCACTTCGAGGACGGTTAAACCGTTGCACTTGCCGATCGCAGCGCCTTCGCTATCGATCAGGATCACGCCAGCAAGGATGTCTTCGAGGATGCGCGCCGAGACACGTCCGGTTCGAGTGGCCTTGGCTTTCAGCGCACGCTCGATGTGGCCAACATCGGTGACTTCATCCTTGGCCAGTTGTCGGATGAAATCCGCCTCGCTAACCAGCTGGAACAGATCACCAATTTTTGCCGACAGCCGCCCCTGGTGCTCAGCCAAACGTGCACTGTAAGTGGCCAGGCGCGCCACGGCCGCGGCAGTCAACGGCGCCATACCCTCTTCGGAAGTGCGCGTTTTCATCAGTTGTGCGAACTGCTCGAGGCTGTCCTCGGCCAGCGGTATTTCTTCATCGAAGTCCACCAGCACGCGAAACATTTCCTGAAAGTCCGGATCCAGGTCCTGCAAGGTGTAATAGAGCTGGCGCGAGCCAATGATCACCACTTTGACATTGAGCGGGATGACTTCAGGATTAAGCGTCACCGTGGCCAGCCGCCCCAACTCAGCCAGCGGCGACTCCATCTTCAACTTGCGCGACTGCAGGGCACGTTTCAGCGCTTCCCAGACAAAGGGCTCGCTGAGCATCTTTTCCGCTTCAAGCATCAGAAAGCCGCCATTGGCCCGATGCAGCGCACCGGGACGCAGCTGACGATAACTGGTGTAAAGCGCGCCCTGATCGGTGCTGTATTCGATGCGACCGAACAAGTTGTCGTAGGTCGGATGCGGCTCGAACACCACCGGCGCACCGCCATCGAGCGGATGGCCGACCACAAGGCTCGGGCTGTACTGCTCTTCGAGAAGCTGACGGGTCTGGGCATCGGGACGGTTTTCGTCAACCAGCTGCTCGACCACCGTTTTCAGCAGGTTGACCTGCACGGCTTGGAGGTAGGCCTCGATGCCGGCGTTTTCCCCGTATTTCTCTGAAAGTGGCGCCAGCAAAGGCTGCAACGCCTGACTGATGGTTTCGTCATTAAGCTGCCGCAGCTGATTGCTGGATTCGCGCTTCCATTGCGGCAGGCTGGCCAGCCCTTCATTAAGGTGAACTTCGAGCGCGGAAATGTCTTCGTGGTAACGCTCGCGCTCGGCTTCCGGCAACTGGGCGAATTCCGCCTCGTCCATCGACTTGCCGTCTTTCATGGGCGTGAAGGCAATGTTGGTGCTATCCCGGTAGAGCGCGATTTCTTTCTCTAGCGCCAGCTTTTCGATGATATCCAATGCCTTGTCGTAGCGCTGGTTGAAGGCACGATCAATCGCACTCTTCTTCTGCTGAAAGCTTGGATGCTCGAATACCGCCGGAAAGGTCGCCATCAGGTTGTCGATCAGCTGACCAATGTCGGCAATGAACTCGCCCGCTCCTCCCTGCGGCAGCTCTACCACGCGCGGCTCGCGTGGCTCGTCAAAGTTGTTTACGTAGAGCCAGTCCGACGGAGTATCCAGTCTCTTGCCTTCAGCCTTGAGGTAGCGACGTACAAACGAGAACCGCCCGGTCCCAGGCTCACCCATTACATAAACGTTATAGCCAGGGCGCGGCATCGCCACGCCGAACTGCAGCGCCTCGACAGCCCGCTCCTGCCCGAGCACGCCAAGAAAGGGTTCCAGCTCATCGGTGGTCTTGAAGGCGAACTGGCTGGGTTCGAAGGGACGGGTGAGCGCATCAGGCGCCAGGCGCAGGCCGGCAGCGACAGTTTCGGGCATTGGAAATCCTTGCAGAGTGGCCTTGTGACCACGATTGATGCTCCCATTCTGGCGATGCCTCCCGCTGGCTGCAAGGTCCAGCAAGATGCGACTTGAAGACTTGCCGGCAGCGTAGGCCCCAGCGCAAAGACGCCTGCCTGGCGTTGTTGCCGACTTTCTGTTTCCCTATGGGTTTCGTTTTCGTGGGGCTCAGCGTTTTACAAAAAGACGCCTGACGAATCTCCGTCTCAGCGACCGCATCTGTTGTCTGCCATCGGCGTGCGTAGGCCGAGAATGTCCGAGCGCTGGGAGCAAGTCAGAGCCTGCGTCCATCCCTGCGACAGACGGGCAGGCGATGACGACCGCCGCCTTGATTCAAGTCAACTTGCCTAGCGCGCAAGAAGCGCCTCATAGGGCGGCCAACATAGAAAAAGGACTCCGTGATGCGCTGCTCTGTACCCGTCCTGCTCAGCGGACTGATGCTGATCTCAAACATGGCCCACGCCGACGAGTTGCGTGAACGCGCCAATGCGATATTCAAGCCGATCCCGGCAAAGGTCACGGAGGTTCGCGGCAACGCCGTCAGCCCTGATCAGGCACAACTGGGCCACAAGCTCTGGTTCGACCCGCGTCTGTCGCGCAGCCACGTCATCAGCTGTAACACCTGCCACAACCTCAGCCTCGGCGGGGGCGACAACGTCACCACTTCGATCGGTCACGGCTGGCAGAAAGGCCCACGCAACTCACCCACCGTGCTCAATGCCGTATTCAATGCCGCACAGTTCTGGGATGGCCGCGCAGAAGACCTCCAGGCCCAGGCCAAGGGCCCGGTGCAAGCCGGGGTCGAGATGAACAACACCCCAGAGCGGGTCGTAGCGACGCTCAAGAGCATCCCGGAGTATGCGAACGAGTTCAAGCAGGCCTTTCCGAACGACAAGGACCCGGTCAGCTTCGACAACATGGCTTATGCACTGGAGGCGTTTGAAGTCAGCCTGATCACGCCAGACGCGCCTTTCGACCGGTACCTCAAGGGCGACGACACGGCGCTCGACGCCAAGCAGAAAGAAGGCCTCGCCTTATTCATGGACGCGGGCTGCACCGCCTGTCACAGCGGCGTCAACGTGGGTGGCCAGGGCTACTTCCCGTTTGGCGTGATCAAAAAGCCTGGTGCCGAAATCCTGCCCGCTGGGGACAAAGGCCGCTTCACCGTAACCAATACGGCAACCGACGAGTACGTGTTCCGCGCCGCGCCCCTGCGCAACGTAGAGCTGACGCCACCCTACTTTCACAGCGGTGAGGTCTGGGATCTGGAACAGGCAGTGGCGATCATGGGCGACAGCCAGCTAGGTCGCACACTCAAGGAAGACGAGGTTGGTGCCATCGCGGCCTTCCTGCGCAGCCTGACGGGCGAACAGCCTCACGTGGCATACCCGGTTTTACCAGCCAGCACGTCAAACACCCCTCGCCCCGAATAAAGAGGCAGGAAGTCGAACCCGCGGCCTGAGGCCGCGGGCTCGATCCGGAATTCGCCTCGACGCGTCCCCCTTCGTCAACTAGCCTCCGGTGACATGCACCAAAACGGTGAACGCCGATGGCTTTGCACCATGCTCAATCTGGGGAAGTGGTCAACGTCCTCACACACTCAGAACTATCAGCAGTTCAATCGCAAGCAATCGTCAGCACACCCGATCTCGAAGTCATGCGCCTGTGCATGCCGGAAGGCAAGCAGCTCCCGCCCCACGCCGTCGCCGGCGCCATCACGCTGTTGTGCCTGCAAGGCACGGTAGACGTCCATGCGCACGGCATCTGGCACACCATGCAGGTGAATGATCACCTCTATCTCGAGGGTCACGCCGAACACGCACTTCGGGCACTCTCCGATGCCGTGGTACTGGTGAACATCCAGCGCCGGCCTGAACCTGAGCGGATGCAAGCCAGACAAGCCCTGGCTAACGCCAGCCATGCAACAACGCTTCGGCCAACGAAAGGATCATCACTTTGGTGAAGTTCTTCAGAGTTCTCAGTGTTGTGGTGTTGGCGCTGATGGCAGCTGCAGTCGTCTACGCCGGCGTCATGGGTATCGTCCATTGGGCCGGTATCGGTGTTTGAGCGGAGCCTACGATGAACAAAAGACAGACCCGCTTGTTCGCCATCATCTCAACCCTGGTTGCCTCATTGGTATTCCTTGGGCTGACGATTGACAGCCACCGACAGTTCCCGAAGCTGACCAATGCCGACAGCATTACCCCAGCCGTCACCCGCGGCAACGACGTATGGCACGCGAACAACTGCATCAATTGCCATACGCTGTTTGGCGAAGGCGCCTACTACGCACCGGACCTGACCAAGATCACGCAACTTCGCGGTGCGCCCTATCTCAAGGCCTTCATGAAGGAGCCGGAGCGGTTCTACAACGAGGAACAGCATCGCCGACTGATGCCCAACCCCAACCTCGAAGACGAGGAGATCGACGACCTCATCGCGTTCCTCGACTGGGTCGCTAATGTCGACAATCAGGGCTGGCCACCGAGACCGATCCTGGTCACCGGCTCCTCGATCCCCGGCACAAGTCTCACCATCGCCCAGCAGGACATTTCCGGACCCGGCAAGACTGAGAGCCAGATGCCGCCGGGCGCTCGACCAGTCACCGGAGACGAAAGCCCGATCGCCCTCGGCGAGGCGCTGTTCCGCACCGCTACCCCGGCGTGCAACGCCTGCCATTCCATCGCTCCCGGTGTGAACCTCGCCGGGCCAACACTGGCTGGGCTAGCAACACGGGCCCAGCAAACACTTGACTCACCCGGCTACGAGGGCGAAGCCGACAGCGTCGAAGGCTATATCCGCGAATCCATCGTTTCGCCAAGCGCGTACCTGCATCCTGGCGAGATGTATTCGGCCGAGGGCGTGTCGTTCATGCCCAACGGTTATGGCGAATCGCTGACCGACGAGCAAGTCGATCAACTGGTGCAGTACCTGGCGTCATTCAAATGAGTGCGGTGCGCAAAGCCCGCCGGACGAACATGCAGGGGTTCAGCCATGCGCTATAAATCACAATCGGTCGCCTACTGGTACTTCGCCGTAGCGATGGTGCTTTTCGGACTGCAATTGGTGTTCGGCCTGCTGTCGGCAACCAAATACCTGGGGCCGGACCCGCTGCTGAATATCCTGCCGTTCGATGTCACCAAGGTGATCCACACCAACCTGTTGATCGTCTGGGTCCTGACCGGCTTCATGGGCGCGACCTACTGGATGGTGCCCGATGAATCGCGCACCGAACTACACAGCACCAAGCTCGCTTACATCCAGCTGGGACTCTGGACCGCCATGGGGGTTACTGCCGTCATCGGTTACCTGTTCGGCTACGGTACAGGCAACAAGCTTCTGGAGCAGCCGCTGCCGCACAAGATCGTCATCGTCATCTGCATGCTGATATTCCTCTACAACATCGGCATGACCATCAAGAAATCCGGCCGATTCACAACCACCGAAGGCGTGCTACTACTGGGGTTGGTCAGCTCCGCCGTGCTGTTTTTTCCCGCGCTGCTGCACTACGAGAACTACACGGTTTCCATCTTCTACCGCTGGTGGACCATCCATCTGTGGGTCGAAGGCGTATGGATGATGATAATGGGGGCCTTCCTCGCCTATTTGCTGATTCGCCTCTCCGGAGCGGACCGTGAAGTGCTGGAGAAATGGTTGTACGTCATCGTCGGCCTGGTATTCATTGCCGGTATTCTCGGCACGGCGCACCACTACTATTGGGTCGGCGTGCCCCACTATTGGCTACCGATTGGCGGTTTCTTCAGCGCGCTGGAGCCGCTGGCCATCATCGGCATGGCAATGTACGCCTACAGCGCCATGCGCCGCTCGGGCATGGCGCACCCCAACTCGCTGGCGCTGCATTGGGCCCTTGGCAGCACCATCTTCACGCTGTTCGGTGCAGGCTTGCTGGGGCTGGCGCACACCTGGCCAAGCGTCAACAAGTGGACTCACGGCACGCTGATCACCGCCATGCACGGCCACGCAGCTTTTTACGGCGCCTACGCCATGATTGTGCTGGCGATGGTCACCTATGCCTTGCCATCGCTGACCAACAAGCGGCCGGAGCAAGGCACAACGATCGGTTACTGGGCGTTCTGGCTGCAGCTGGCCGGCATGTTCGGCATGACCCTTTCTTTCGCCACGGCGGGGATCGGCCAGGTCTATCTGGAGCGGATCATGGGCATGGGTTACTTGGATGCGCAGCTGAAAATCCAGATTCACTTCGTGATGCTGATCTCCACCGCCAGCATCTTCTCCGTTGGCGTCGGCTTATTTATCTACGACTTCTTCAGTTACCGACCGCGTTTCGAGGTAGAGGAACACGAGCCAACAGAAACCGGCATGCCTGCAGACAGGACCATCTGAGGTGGGCGTGGATCAGTCTGTTCATGACCTCACCGCTCGCCGACCGCAGGACGAGCCCTGGTATCGGCCGGCGGGTAACGAGGTCACGCTGTTCGAGCATTGCCACAAGCGGGGCCTGGCGGTCATGCTCAAGGGCCCGACCGGCTGCGGGAAAACGCGTTTCGTCGAACACATGGCGTGGCGGCTTGGTCGGCCGCTGATCACCATTCCCTGCCATGACGACCTGGCGGCGAGCGACCTCATCGGTCGTTACCTGATCCGACATGACGGTACCGTCTGGCAGGATGGTCCGCTGACCCGAGCCGTTCGTGAGGGTGCGATCTGCTATCTCGATGAGGTCGTCGAGGCGCGGCAGGACACTGTGGTGGTGCTGCACGCACTGACCGATTACCGGCGCACTCTGCCGATCGACAAGACCGGTGAGAACGTCCAGGCAGCACCCGGTTTTCAGCTGGTCGTGTCTTACAACCCCGGCTACCAGCGCATGCTTAAAGACCTCAAACCCAGCACCCGTCAGCGCTTCGTCGCGATGGATCTGGATTTCCCAGCGCCCGAGCACGAGGCGCTGATCGTGCAGCATGAAAGCGGAGTCGAGCCGGCCCTGGCCAAGGGACTGGTCAGCCTTGCCGGGCGTATCCGCCAGCTGCGTGACCGCGGATTGGCTGAGGTCCCCAGCACCCGACTGCTGATTGCGGCGGGCACGCTGACCCTCTGCGGCATTCCGGTACGGGAGGCTTGCTACGCCGCCGTTGTGTCACCGCTGTCCGACGAGCCCTCGATGGTCAGCACCCTGCGCGATCTGGTTAACGGCACCTTTGTCTAGACACTGCACCTTCCTCCGCCACCCAGCCGCGGCTAACAAATACGCCGAGCAACGTCGCCGCGACGGTTCCTGTCGGCATGGCTGAAGCCGAGGAGCTGGTCAGCGACGCCGCACGCCATGCCACGGTGTTCGTTCAGAGGTTATGGCGCCGTCATCGTCCGCTGCCGAAAGGCCCGCCTACAGTAACGCTTGCTGATGCGGCGCCTCGCCTCGACCTGCTGATTACTGCCGTCACGGGTACAAGCTACCCGATCAGGATTGCGCAGCTCCCGCCGATACCCACCGTGCTGGCTCGGCTGTTTCGCCGGGCTCAACATCCCTGGCAGAGCCAGGCAATTCCGGCTACCGACGGCAAGTACCTGTGGCTGCCCGCAGACTCCGGTATCGAGGACATCGATCGCGGTCACGAGCACTATCGAATCATGGCGCTGCAACAGGCGATACGTGCTCAACGCGGCAGTGCCAGCTTCATCGAGGGAACGCTTTCACCGCTACAGGCCGACGTCTATCTGCTACTTGAAGCCTGGGCGGTCGATGAAACGCTGGTCGAAATGCTGCCAGGCATGGGCTCGGCCGTTGAGCATTTACGGCGACAGGCCTTGCGGCAACGCCCGTTACTCACCGCGTTCTCTCCGGCGCGCCAGCCGCTCGAATCGCTGCTGCGTCAGTTGCTCGCGAGCCCGTGCGGTCGAACGCTGGAAGATTTCCCGCTCAGCGAATCGCCTACGCATTCACAGCGGCTGATCGAGCCCCTACTGAGCACGCTGGGGTTGTCACCGCAGGACCGCTCACTGGGTAATGCCCCGCTGCTGCGGGACTGCTGGACCGGCCACCTTTTTCGGCCCAGCAGCGCAGGGGAAGGGTCAGCAAACGCGCTGCCCGCAGACGGCCAAACCTCCACCGACACAGCGCCGCCGCGCAGCGCCCACTTGCCCAGGCGCCCGGATATCCGCAACGCCGCAGAGGACGAGGACAAACACGACGAGGGAGTGTTCATGGTGCAGGCCGATGAGCCGCACCAGCACGCAGAGGACCCGCTGGGTCTGAGTCGCCCAGTCGACCATGACGAGGACACCAGCGCAGACGAATACGGCGACATGCTTTCCGAACTGCCCGAGGCACGCCTGGTCTCGACACCCGGGCGCCCTAAAGAGGTGCTGATTTCGGACGACCCGCCAGACAGCAACACGGCCCTGCAGCTCAAACGTGCTATCGCCGACGGCCAAGGCCTTTCCTATCCGGAATGGGATTACCGCACCGGGCACTACCGCCAGCCCGGCGCCATCGTCCGCGTGCTGCCCAATCTGCCCGGCTCCCCGCAATGGGTAGAAGCCACGCTGGATGAACACCGTTCGATGCTGAACCAGATCCGCCGGCGCTTCGAAATGCTGAGGGCCCGCCGCGCGACGCGACGGCGCCAGCTGGATGGCGATGAGATTGACTTGCAAGCCTACATCGACAGCTACGCCGAATTCAGAGCCGGCGGCTCGCTGTCCGATGCGCTGTATCAGAACCGACGCATAGCAGAACGGGATCTGGCGATTACCTTGCTGATCGATGTCAGCGGCTCGACGGACGGCTGGGTATCAGCCGGGCGCCGGATCATTGATGTGGAGCGTGAAGCGCTGCTCGTCGTCTGCATCGCGCTGGAAAGCCTGGGTGAGCCTTACGCCGTGCAGGCCTTTTCGGGCGAAGGACCGGACGCCGTGATCGTGCGCCAACTGAAACGCTTCGACGAACCTTTCAGCCAGGAAGTGGCCCTGCACATCAGCGCGCTCGAGCCGGAACATTACACCCGCGCTGGCGCGGCGATCCGTCATGCCAGCAGCGAGCTATTGCAGCAGCCTGCCACGCATCGATTGCTGCTGCTGCTCTCCGATGGCAAGCCGAACGACAAGGATGAGTACGAGGGTCGCTACGGCGTAGAGGACATGCGACAGGCCGTGACCGAGGCCAATCTGCAGGGCATCTCGACGTTCTGCCTGACAATCGACCGCCAGGCAGCCAACTACTTACCGACAGTATTCGGCGCTCATCAATACGCCCTGCTGCCAAAACCGGAACTGCTGCCAAGCGTACTGTTGGAGTGGCTCAAGCGGCTGATCGCGACCTAACCAGGCCAAAGTGTTTAGAGATCGAACGCCGCTGGAACCCGCTCAGGCTCAGGGTCGGTTTTGCGCACGCAGTGCATCCCGGATCTCGGTAAGCAGCGTTTCCTCCTTGCTCGGCGCTGGCGGTGCAGACGGGGCCGCCGCCTCCTTGCGCTTCAAGCTGTTGATGCCCTTGACGGCGAGGAAGATGGCGAAGGCCACAATGATGAAATCGAATACTGTCTGCAGGAAGCTGCCATAGCTCAAGGTCACTGCGGGCGAATCACCAACCGCCTGCTTGAGCACAATGGAGAGGTCCGAGAAATCAACACCGCCGATCAACATACCCAACGGCGGCGTCACGACATCGGCGACAAAGGACGAGACGATCTTGGTGAAGGCGGCGCCGATGATTATCCCCACCGCCATGTCGATGACGTTGCCTCTGACGGCAAATGCCTTGAATTCGTTGATCATGCCCATCTTGCTTTCCTTCAATCGGATAGTTTTTTGCGGTCGGATCGTCCGCCGTAGCACTTCGACAAGCTGCAGCATAGATTGGGTTCAAGTCGCGAGCCAGAGACCTTCAGCGATGAGCGGCAGGCAACAGTACGGACTGCTTGATCGCCGTCAAAAAGAATCGCGTGGCGCAACGCTAAGGTACAGCTCTTCTCATCCAACCGGAGCGGCACCATGCACGTCGAACATCACCCCCTGGTCAAGGATTTCCCCGAAAAGCTCGAGCAACTTCATCAGCTGCGTCAGCAGGATCCCAAGTTCGCCCGCAAGGCTGAAACCTACGAGGCACTGGACAAGCAGATTTGCCGTGTCGAGGACGGTGTTGAACTGCTCGATGACGAAGCCCTGAGCGCGCTCAAATTGGAGCGTGTATCGCTCAAGGACGACATTGCGCGTGACCTCAAGCGTGCCAGCGGCAGCTGCTGCGGTGGCTGCTGCGGCTAATCCTGCTCGGCCCTCCCCACCCGTCAGCCTCGGTTCGCCTGGCGTGACGGGTCGCGGATATCTCCTCCCCCTTGGCTAACCTTTCAAAGGCGTTCAGCCGCTAGCATCCAGCCGGTTTCTCTCTTCTGCGAGAACTGATAGACCGCGCTGTGGCTGTTAGAACAACCCGCCGAATCTAAAGCCCGATCCAACCCAGACGAAGGCCACCGCTGTCAGTGTGATCAGCACGATATGCACACCCAGTTGCGGCAAGCGCTGCGCATCGAGCTTCGGGATGATTGCCAGCCTTGCATGTACACCCAGCGCTGCGGTGAAAACCAGCAGCACCAGCTTGGCCTGAACCAGATGAGCAATTGGCGAGTCGCCAAACCATTGCGCGTGCGGCAACCACTGCCCGGCCAGCCATATTCCGGTGGCAATCTGTAACAGCAACGCCGGGATCCCGATCCGCTCGTAGAGCTGTTCAAAGGCCCGCACCGGCTGCACATCACGCCGGCGCAGAGCACCGGGCAACACGCTGAACAGCAAAACCAAGTGGCCGCCTACCCAGACGCTGGCACCTAGCAGGTGCAGAAACAACAAGTGGCGCATGGGATGACTCCTGTTCGGTTTGTTTACAGTCTGGAGGGTTATGTGGCGCTTGTGGCTGATGGCGATCAAGTCAGCCGCTATCATGCGGCTCCACTCATCCGACGCGGAGTCCCCCATGGCCAAGGCCAAGCGCATGTATGGCTGCACCGAATGCGGCTCGACCTTTCCCAAATGGGCCGGCCAATGTGGTGACTGCGGCGCCTGGAACACGCTGGTGGAGACCATTATCGATGGCGCAGCCCCACCATCGGGCCGCGCAGGCTGGGCTGGGGAGCAAGCCAACATCCGAACGCTGGCCGAAGTCAGCGTCGAGGAAGTACCACGTTTCTCCACCGCCTCCGGTGAGCTGGACCGGGTGCTCGGAGGCGGGCTGGTTGACGGATCGGTGGTGCTGATCGGCGGTGATCCTGGCATCGGCAAGTCGACCATCCTGCTGCAGACCCTCTGCAACATTGCCCGCCAGTTTCCGGCCCTTTACGTGACCGGCGAAGAATCCCAGCAGCAGGTCGCGATGCGCGCTCGCCGCCTGGATCTGCCGCAGGACAAACTCAAGGTCATGACCGAGACCTGCATCGAATCGATCATCGCCACCGCCCGCCTGGAAAAGCCCAAGGTCATGGTGATCGATTCGATCCAGACCATTTTCACCGAGCAACTGCAGTCCGCCCCCGGCGGCGTCGCCCAGGTCCGTGAAAGCGCCGCGCTGCTGGTGCGCTTCGCCAAGCAGAGTGGCACCGCAATCTTTCTGGTTGGTCACGTCACCAAGGAAGGCGCGCTGGCAGGGCCGCGCGTGCTCGAGCACATGGTCGATACCGTGCTGTATTTCGAGGGCGAGTCGGATGGTCGCCTGCGCCTGCTGCGCGCGGTGAAGAATCGCTTCGGCGCGATCAACGAACTGGGCGTGTTCGGCATGACCGACAAAGGCCTCAAGGAAGTCACCAACCCTTCGGCAATCTTCCTCACCCGCGCTCAGGAAGCGGTGCCCGGCAGCGTCGTAATGGCCACATGGGAAGGCACCCGCCCCATGCTGGTCGAGGTGCAGGCCTTGGTCGATACCAGCCACATGGCCAATCCGCGCCGCGTCACCCTTGGTCTCGACCAGAACCGCCTGGCCATGCTGCTGGCCGTCCTGCATCGCCACGGCGGCATTCCGACTTACGATCAGGACGTGTTCATCAACGTGGTGGGCGGCGTAAAAGTGCTGGAGACGGCCTCAGACCTGGCGCTGATGGCGGCAGTGATATCCAGCTTGCGCAACCGCCCGCTGGATACCGACTTGCTGGTGTTTGGCGAGGTCGGTCTGTCCGGAGAGATCCGTCCGGTGCCGAGCGGCCAGGAGCGACTGAAGGAAGCCGCCAAGCATGGTTTCAAGCGCGCCATCGTGCCCAAGGGCAACGCGCCGAAGGAGGCGCCTGCCGGGCTGCAAGTAATTGCCGTGACGCGGCTTGAACAGGCCCTGGACGCGCTGTTCGAGTAAACCGGCGCTACCGCGGCTCACCAAGCGCTGCCAGCTCACGCTCGAGCAGCGCTTCGTCGCCCAGGTTAAGTTCGACCAACCGCCGTAGGTGGCTGATCGAGTCGACATCGATATGCCGGCAGACCAGCCCGACCAACTCACCGTCGCCACGAGTCATCTCTACTTGCATGCGCACCTCGGCGTCATCCGAGAGCCGAATGCGGGCTTCGAACGGCTGGGAGGGATCGGCATCCCAGCCAGCCGGGCGGTGCACCAACAAGCCCCTCAGGGAAAGATCGTGCAGCTGGACAGGCCAGCGACGCTGGCCTTGCACCAGCTCCGTTTCGGCATCGAATTCAAAGCGCTGGAAGCGCCGGCGGTCGCTGGTTGTCTCATTCATCATGTCCACTCCCCGAAGACTTCATTTCTCACTATAGGCGACATCATCACCCACCTGCTCAGAGCCACCGCCGTACACGCCGTCGGTAGATTCGATAGTCGTCACCAAACAGCCGCATCAGCAGGTGCTCTTCGTGAACGATCACGGTGCGTTGCATGCAGACGATCAACAAGGGCAATAGCAGCCACGGCCAGACACTGTTGAGCAACAGTCCAACACCGCAATAGATGAAGGTGTCGGCGAGATAAATCGGGTTGCGCGAGAAACGAAACGGCCCGCTCTGCAACAGACTGCTCGGCTTGCCGTAGGGGTTGATAGTGGTGCGATAGCGATGCATTTCCAGCGCCGACCAGAGCATCAGCACGATGCCGACCGCTATCGATACCCAGCCGGCATAAAACACCAGTTCATGCTCAGGCAGGTCGAGAGGCACCCATTTCGACGCCCCCCACGCACAACCCATGAAAGCCAGATAGACCAGCGGTGGAGGCGGAATCATTCTGACAGAGGCGTGGCTCATGGCGCGTCCCGATGTATTGGATGCACCTATCCTACAGAAGCCACCGCGTAACGCCGCCTGCTTTTAGTAGCGCGTCCCGGCGGCGCTGGCAGTTGCCAGGTTAATGCTGCCCTGGGAGCCAGCCATGCACCATTGCATGCTTCATCAGATCCGCCGGGCGGTCGATATCCAGTTTACGGCGAATGCTCAGGCGATGCGTTTCGACCGTCCGTACGCTGATTTGCAGTGTACGCGCCATGGTCTTGTTGTTATGCCCTTGGGCCAGCATCAGCAGCACTTCACGCTCACGAGGCGTGAGCTCGCGCTCCTCGGCGCTCCGGCTGGCCAGCTTCTCGGCGATACCCTCGCTGTAATAGGTGCCTCCGGCGGCAATCGCTTGGATCGCGACAATGATTTCCCGTGAGGGCGCATCTTTCAGTACATAGCCGCTGGCGCCGACCTTGACTGAAGTGTTCACGTATTCCTGATTGTCGTACATGCTCAGAATCAGCACGCGCAAGCCAGGAAACTGCTGGCGCAGTGATTGCGTCAGTTCAAGACCATTTACATCCTTCAGCCCGATGTCCATCAACACGACATCGGCCGTGACACGACCCAGCAGCTCAAGCGCCTCGGCGCCGCTGCCAGCTTCGCCGACGACGTCCAATTCGGGCACGGCCATCAGCAAGGCGCGGATGCCGTCCCGAACCAAAGCATGGTCGTCGATCAAAGCCACCTTGATACACGCTTGCGGGTTCATCGAGCGAGCCTCTTATTATTCAATGTTCGATAGTTCAGCCGGCCCGGGCCGGCAAGGTGACATCCAGTTCGGTGCCACCGGATTCAGATAGCAGGCTGAAACGCCCACCGAAGTGCTCCACCCGTTCACGGATGTTACGCAGACCGATGCCGCCGCCCTTGATGCTGTCGAGATGGCGCGGATTGAAGCCGACTCCGTCGTCCCTCACCCGCAGGCGCACCGACGCGTCGTTGCCGTCCAGATTGATGTGCACCGACTGCGCTGCAGCGTGACGTTCGACATTGGCAAGCGCTTCCTGCAACACCCGGAACAGCGCAACTGCCACCGAATCGTCAGGATCGTTCTCACCGAGCCCGTTGCTGTATAGCATTTTCAGCCCGCTGCGCTGTTCGAACTCGGCCACAAGCTGGCCAACAGCCGCCGACAGGCCCAGCGTGTCCAGCAGCGACGGATGCAGATCATGGGAGATGCGCCGCACCTCGCCAATCGCCCCCGCCAGCCGCTCGGTGCCGCGATCCAGCGTTGCCAGCGCATTGGGATTGCCGCTGGCGAGCTCGTGACTGGCCAGTTCAAACTGGAACTTGATCGACACCAGTAACTGACTGATGCCGTCATGCAGCTCGCGAGAAACCCGTGAACGCTCTTCTTCCTGCAAGCTGACAATGCGCTGGGTCAGTAACTGCAGCTTGCGGTCGGCCAGTCGTCGTTCGCTGACATTGAGCGTCAGGCCACTGGCGAAGACCAGCAACACCGCGACGAGCGCGACGCCGGCGATGGCCAGCATGGTGGTGTAGATGCCACTGGCGACCTCTTCGCGCACCTGCAGAATCGCCTCATCTACGTCTTCGAGATAGATGCCGGTGCCCAGCATCCAACCCCAACGCTCCAGCATCACCACATAGGCCAGCTTCGCGGCGAACTGTCCGGTCGACGGCTTCTGCCAGGCGTAGCGCTGGAATCCGGTACCTGTCTCGGCACTGCGCATCAGCGCCTGGATCACTGGCAAACCGTTAGGATCGGTCATGTTCCACAGATCCTTGCCGACCAGCTCGCTCTGACGCGGATGCATCAGGTTGCGCCCGCTGCGATCGTAGACGAAGAAGTAGCCATCGCTGCCGAAACTAAAGAGCCCCAAGGCAGCGAGCACCTTCTGTTTGGTCTCCTCATCGTTCAGACCGCTGTCGTAGAACGGCGCGATGGTACTCAAGGCCATCTCGACGTAGTTCTTCAGCTCGGCCTGCTTGCTCGCCAGGATGCTGCTTTCGATCAGCTTCGCCTGCTGCTCGCCGAGCCGCTGGTTCTGGAACAGCACCAGCGCGCAGACCACCGCCACAGCCAATAGCAGGGGCAGGATGCTGAGCGCGGCAATCTTGTGCTTGAGCTGCATCGAGCCTCTCCGATGACCTAAATCTGGCAAAACGTGAGTGAAACTTAACCCAGGCGGCGCGGCAGGCACAGTACCAGATGGCACTTAGCCTTGACGCGCCGTGACGCGGGCGATTCCTCACTGAAACGAAAAAGCCCGGCACAGGGCCGGGCTTTCGTTACTGCACGAAGCGTCTTACTGACCGTAGACCGGGAATTTGGCGCAGACCGCCTCGACCTTGGCACGGACTGTTTCGATTACCGACTCGTCGCCCATGTTGTCGAGGATGTCGCAGATCCAGCCAGCCAGATCGCGGCACTCGGTTTCGCCGAAACCGCGGGTGGTGACGGCCGGAGTACCGATGCGCAGACCGGAAGTCACGAACGGCGAACGCGGGTCGTTCGGTACGCTGTTCTTATTCACGGTGATGTGCGCGTTGCCCAGGGCAGCATCCGCGTCCTTACCGGTGATGTCCTGCTTGATCAGGCTGAGCAGGAACAGGTGATTCTGGGTGCCACCGGAAACCACGTCGAAGCCGCGCTGGATGAACACTTCAGCCATGGCCTGGGCATTCTTCACGACCTGCTGCTGATAGGCCTTGAACTCAGGCTGCAGCGCTTCCTTGAAGCAAACCGCCTTGGCGGCGATGACGTGCTCCAGCGGGCCGCCTTGGGCGCCTGGGAACACTGCAGAGTTCAGCTTCTTCTCGATCTCGGCGTTGGCGCGGGCCAGGATCAGACCGCCGCGTGGGCCGCGCAGGGTCTTGTGGGTGGTGGTGGTGACGACGTCAGCGAACGGCACCGGGTTCGGGTAGACACCAGCGGCGACCAGACCGGCCACGTGGGCCATGTCGACGAACAGGTAGGCACCGACCTTGTCGGCGATCTCACGGAAGCGGGCGAAGTCCAGCACCTGCGAGTACGCGGAAAAGCCGGCGACAATCATCTTCGGCTTGTGCTCGACGGCCAGACGCTCGATTTCGTCATAGTCGATCAGGCCTTGATCGTTGATGCCGTACTGCACAGCGTTGTACAGCTTGCCCGAAGACGAGACGCTGGCGCCGTGGGTCAGGTGGCCACCGTGGGCCAGGCTCATGCCGAGAATGGTGTCACCGGCCTGCAACAGGGCGAGGTAGACGGCGCTGTTCGCCTGGGAACCGGCGTGCGGCTGGACGTTGGCGTAATCGGCGCCGAACAGTTCCTTGGCGCGGTCAATGGCCAGCTGTTCGACCACGTCGACGTACTCGCAGCCGCCGTAGTAGCGCTTGCCCGGATAACCTTCGGCATATTTGTTGGTCAGAACCGAACCTTGGGCTTCCATCACCGCCGGGCTGGTGTAGTTCTCCGAGGCGATCAGCTCGATGTGGTCTTCCTGACGCTTGGCTTCCTGCTCCATGGCAGCGAAGAGATCGGCGTCGAAACGGGCGAGGGTCAAATCACGGCTGAACATGGCAGTCCCCTGAGAATCAGCTGGCGGTAATAAAAGAGGCGCGGATTCTACCTCATCCGCCCGAGCGCGGGTATGAGCCGTGGTCATCTACAACATGAGACAAGCTGCAAGCGAGTCGAGGTTGCGGCTTTCAGGCTCGCTACAACGCAGGTCTTGGTTCTAGCTGGCCGATGGCGGCCTGTTGCTTGCAGTTTGAAATTGACGCTTTCAACTTTGCCGCTGGCACCGGCCGGCCGAGATAGAAACCCTGCACCTCGTCGCAGCCGTGCTCGCGAAGAAAATTCAGCTGCGCCTGGGTTTCGACGCCCTCGGCGATTACCGACAGACTGAGGCTATGCGCCATGGCAATGATCGCTCGGGCTATCTGCCCGTCCTGCTCGCCTTCGGGCAGACCATCGACGAAACTGCGGTCGATTTTCAGCACATCGATGGGGAATTGCTTGAGGTAGTTCAACGAAGAGTAACCGGTGCCGAAATCGTCAATGGCAATCGAGGGACCGAGCTGCTTGAGCGCATCGAGCATACGCATCGCGCCCCCGACATCCTGCATCAGGATGCTCTCGGTCAGCTCCAGTTCCAGCCGGCTCGGTGCAACTTTGCTGAACGCGAGAATCCCGGCAATGCGTTGACCCAGCTGACCATCGGCAAACTGACGAGCCGAAAGGTTCACCGAAACCTTCGGCACCACCACGCCCTCCCGCTCCCAGTTTCCGATCTGCCGGCAGGCTTCGCCGATGACCCAGTCGCCTACCTCGACAATCAGCCCCAGTTCCTCAAGCGCCGGAATGAACTCGCCGGGCGGCACCAGACCACGCGACGGGTGCTGCCAGCGCAGCAATGCCTCGACACCGGTCAGCGTATGGCCGTCGGCGAGGTATTGCGGCTGGTAGTGCAGCACGAACTGTTGCTGTTCGAGGGCGTGGCGCAGATCGCTTTCCAGCTCCAGACGCTCCAGTGCGCTGGCATTCATCTCGGCCTGGTAGAACTGGAAATTGTTTTTGCCGCGCTCTTTGGCGTGATACATCGCGGTGTCGGCATTTTTCATCAGCTGGCTGATGTCGTTGCCATCCTGTGGGCTCAGGGCAATGCCAATGCTGGCGGTGACGAAGAACTCTCGGCCAGACAGCACGAAGGGTTCGGCGAGACTGCCCAGGACCCGTTCAGCCACATGGATTGCGCGGCTCAACGCCTCGTCGCGATCACCACCGGGGCGCAACAGAAAGGTGAACTCATCGCCGCCCATGCGTGCCACCGTGTCGTCTTCATCAACGCACGAAGCCAGGCGCACTGCGACATCCTTGAGCATGCGGTCACCGGCCGCATGACCGAGCGAATCGTTGATTGGCTTGAAGCGATCCAGATCGAGAAACATCAGCACCACCCAGCCACGGCGCCGGGCGGCCAATTGCAGGCTGCTGTGCAGACGGTCCTGAAACAGCGTGCGATTGGGCAGCTGAGTCAGCCCGTCGTAATAGGCCAGCCGGTGGATACGCTTTTCGCTGGCCTTGCGCTCACTCATGTCGCTGAAAAAGCAGACATAACTCACCAGCTCATTCTCATCGTCGCGAACGGCGGTAATGCCGATCCAGCATGGGTAAGTCTCGCCACCCTTGCGCTTGAGCCAGAACTCCCCTTCCCAGCTGCCGGTCTGCAGGACCTGGCTGTGCACATAGTCCATCTGATTGGCCTGCTGACGGTCGGCGCTGAGCACCATCGGCAGCTCGCCTTTGATCTCGTCGACGCTGTAGCCGGTAATCCGGACAAATGCCGCATTGACCTGAACGATCTTGCCGGCGGGATCGGTGACGACGATGGCCGCCGTGGAATGGTCGAACACGGTCGCCGCGCGGCGCAATGCCGTCTCGGCCTGGCGCTGTTCGCTGACATCCCGACCAATGCACAGGGTTCCATCGAACCGGCTGTTCTCGTCGGAGATCAGCATCATTCGCAGCTCAATCGCCACCGACCGGCCATCGGCCGCGAGACAGTCGAAATACAGGGTTTGCGCCTGCAAGGCCTGCCCCAGCTTAGCCAGTTCAACCGGGCTGGCCGAAGCATCGCGCACCTGCCTCATCAGGTCATAGAAGCGTGCCGCCTGACGCGGTTTGGTCACCACTCGATCCAGGCCATGCTGCGCCGCCCACTCCGGGCTGTAGCCAAGCACGGTCTGCACCGAAGGACTGATGTAGTCGATGCGCAGCGAACTGTCAGTGGTGAAGACCACATCGCGCAGGCTACCGGCGAGCATCCGGTAGCGGCGTTCGCTATCCCGCAGGGAATGGCTGTGTTCCATGTTCGTGGTGACATCCCGGGCCACGCCAATCAAGCGCTGCACCCTCCCCTGTTCATTGCGAGTCAGGACCTGTTCAGTCACGCAGAACCAATGCCATTTACCGTCACGGTGGCGCCAGCGCAATAACGATTCCTGTACGACGCCGTCTATCATCGAACCGCGCAGGGCCAGCAGCCGCCAGATGTACTCCTGATCGTCCGGGTGGCTGATGCGTCGCCAGAACTGGTTGCTGTCGACGCCGCGCTCTTCTTCGCTGTAGCCCAGCCGCGCGGCCAGGTTGCTGTTGCTGAACAGCAGCTTGCCGGCCTCCAGATCTTGCACATAAAGGGTGTCCGGCACTGCGCGCAGCACCTCTGACCAGAACCGCTCACGCTCAACCAGTGCCGCCTGCGCCGACCGCTCACGCGTGATATCGCGCATGACCCAGACAAAACCAGACGGTTCCAGCTCACCCGCCAGGCGCAAAGCCCGCCGCGTGATCGAAAAAAGACGGCTCTCCCCCTCTTGGAGCAGTCGCACGGCCTCAAGGCACAGATCAACCGTCGAATTGGCCGCATCGAACGCCAGGGGATCCAGATTCGGCAGCAGCTCCTGCAGACGATAACGTGGTGCCTCGCGGCTACTCAGGCCGAACATTGTCTCGGCCTGGTTGTTGAGAAATTGCAGACGGCCGCCGAAGTCGCTGATCAGAATCCGCTCTTCGATCGCCCCGAGCGCTGTCGCCGAATAGCGCAACAGTTGCCAACGAGCACGCAGGCGCAGCGGCACAAGAAGGCGCGCACAGGTCACAGCAATCCTGCGGACAAGCCTGTCGAGGCGGACTGACGCCGATGGGGAAGGATGTTGATCGATCAAACGATTAAGTCCTTTGTGGCGTTGCGGCGAGCGCGGCATCGGACCAACGCCCGAACGGCGTCAAGAATGCCCTGAGAGCCATCAAAGCGCCAGCATCGAGTCAGCACCCCGGTTTGCCCTGCCAGGTGCATTCCGGTAGCTTTGCGAGTTCGGTTCGACCCGCCCACAGCGGCGGGATTCGCCTCACTTTTTCCTCGTCACGGGCACTCGTCTCCATGGCTCAATGTACCTATCTGCCCTATTAGGTTTTAGTCGCGTTTTGCGATCTTCAGCCGAGCCCCTGTAGTCACTGGCTTCCCAGTCTCTTCGGCATGGTTTTTTCTCTCGACCCTGTGTCATGGCAGAGATTTTAG
>Ga0163200_1000258_pt1 | contig 24583 bp, 28 predicted proteins | sample PL_2010_200m_FD_113535 | JGI IMG/M metagenome (GOLD analysis project Ga0163200, IMG submission 113535) | Freshwater microbial communities from Powell Lake, British Columbia, Canada to study Microbial Dark Matter (Phase II) - PL_2010_200m | ecosystem: Environmental > Aquatic > Freshwater > Lake ... | reverse complement strand
GGGCAGGGGTGAGGGGGAGCGGCGCGCAGGCCGAAAGTCCGGCAAGAACCGTTGAAACAAATAAAAAAGCCGCTTGACTCACACGCATGGTTCGCATTATACTCACATCCGCCGGGGTGTAGCGCAGTTGGCAGCGCACCGCGTTTGGGACGCGGTGGTCGGCGGTTCGAGTCCGCCCACCCCGACTGAGACCGCCGAGACCATGCAGGCTCTCGGCGGTTTGGTTAAACCAGCCAAAGCGAGTAAAATTGTGACGGAGGAATCAGCGCTATGAAACGTCCGAAATTCGATGCAGTGATCGAGGCCGTGCATTATGCGCCGGATGGGAAGATCGCCCTGGCGCGCATCTACGAGCGGCGCGGCGCAACCTGGTCGGACCGCATCCTGCTCGGCCGGGGGGATCTGGTAGCGCAGTTGAAACGCGGCAAGCAATTCGTTACCGGTCAGCGGAAGGTATTTTGGGCCAGCACTTTCGAGGTCGGCGAGGCGGTGCAATATCTGGCGCGTGGCAATCGGGATGTGATCACCACCAGCGAAGGGGCCGCCGAGAGAGATTTTCTGGCAGGCACACCCGCATTTTAGATCCTTGGATACTTTCTACACAAACCGTTGCATATCTTGGAACGTATATCACCTTAGACTTCGGAGGCAAGCATGAAACCTACAACCTGGATGTATGTCGGCGCAGTCATTCTTATTCTCCTCGCCGCCGCCGGCATTTGCGTGGGAGGCTTTATTCTCCTTGGCGCTTCTGGCGGAGCACAGGGCGTAACAGGGATTGGAAGCGCTGGAATGTGCATCGGCGCCATTGCGTTGGTCGGCGGGATTGTACTGATCGTCCTGGCCGCCCGCAAAACAAAACAGGAAACCGCCCAGAACGTCACCCTGAAAGTGGACCTGCCCGGCGAGACCAAGATCGAGGCCATGAAATGCCGCTCCTGCGGCGGCGAGCTGACCGCCGACAACATCAAGCTGGTCAACGGCGCGCCGATGGTCACCTGCCCCTATTGCAATACGATCTATCAACTGACAGAAGAGCCGAAGTGGTAGGTTACGTGATGCGTGAAACGTGATGCGTGAAACGTAAAACGTAATAGCGTAAAACGTAATGACGAAATACGTAATGGAGGAACCATGAAAAAACGCCTTCTTGCTTTTACACTCGCCCTCGTCCTGGTTTTTACCTTGTCAACCAACGCGGCAGCCCAGGAGTATTCCTTCAACCTCAACCAGGAAATCGTCCACGTTTATTGGAACAGCGACGGCACGCTTTCATTGGATTATTACTTCGTATTCACCAATGACCCTGGCGCGCACGTGATTGACTTCGTGGACGTGGGTATGCCGAATAGCAACTACGATTTCAGCAGCATCACGGCTGACGTGGACGGGAACTCGCTGACCCCCTCGTCGGACTTCCAGGGAGATGGACCTTACGGGTTTTCGGTGGATATGGGCGCGTACGCCATCCAGCCTGGCAATACAGGCCACATCCACGTTGCTGTCGGGCGAATCACCCACATGCTCTACAACGACACGAACGAACCGAAAACATACGCCAGCGGTGAATTCTCGCCAGCATACTGGACTACGGCGCACGGCGCAACCGACCTGACGGTTGTCTTCCACCTGCCGCCGGACATGCCGCCAGGCGAGCCGCGTTACCACAACCCGGCTGGCGGCTGGCCGGGAAATGATGCGCCCCAGGCGGCCTACGACAACCAGAATCGCGTCACCTACACCTGGCACAGCGCGGCAGCCAACGGCTATACCCAATACACGTTCGGCATGTCCTTCCCCAAGCAGTACGTGCCGGCTTCGGCGATTATCCAACCTTCGATTTGGGAGCAATTGGGCATCAGCGCGGATACGCTCATCTCTTTCGGCTTTTTCGCCTGCTGCGGCCTGTTCTTCGTCGGCGTGCCGCTCTTGAGCGCGATCAATGGAAGGCGGCGCAAGTTGCAATACCTGCCGCCCAAGATCTCCATCGAAGGGCACGGGGTCAAACGCGGCCTGACCGCGGTCGAAGCTGGCATCTTGATGGAGCAGCCGCTCGACAAGGTGATGACCATGATCCTGTTCGGCGTGGTCAAGAAGAACGCCGCCTCGGTCATTACCCGCGACCCGCTCAAGCTGCAGGTCGTTCAACCCCTGCCGGAAGGGTTGCACGGGTACGAAAGTGATTTTGTAACAGCTTTTGCCAATGACAATCTCGCCGCTCGCCGCAAGGCGCTGCAAGAGACGACCATCAACCTGGTCAAGTCCGTCGGCGACAAGATGAAAGGCTTCAGCCGCAAGGAATCGATTGCATACTACAAGGGCATCATGGAACGCGCCTGGCAGCAGATCGAAGCCGCCGGCACGCCCGAGGTCAAGAGCCAGATGTACGACGAGGCGATGGAATGGACGATGCTCGACAAAGATTACGACAACCGCACGCGGCGCGTCTTCACCGGCCCGATCTTCATCCCGATTTGGTGGGGACGCTACGACCCGACCTTCCGGCCGGCTGCCGCCGCGCCGGGCGCGCCGTCCGTATCCACCGGTCGCGGCGGCATGACGACACTGCCCGGCGCCACATTCGCCGCATCCGTGATCGGCGGCGTGCAGAATTTCTCCAGCAAGGTCATCGGCGACGTGGGCGCCTTCACCTCCGGCGTGACCAACCGCACCAACCCGGTTCCAAAGACCTCCTCCAGCAGCGGGTGGAAGGGCGGCAGCAGCGGCGGCGGTCACTCGTGCGCCTGCGCCTGCGCCTGCGCTGGCTGCGCCTGCGCCTGCGCGGGAGGGGGAAGATAAAGGATGAAAGATGAAGGATGAAAAAGAAGGATGAAGTTCAGTCCTATGAGCATCTTTAGTGGCTTTTCGAAAATCGTCAATCGTAAATCGAAAATCGTAAATCCAAAATCGGGTCTGTATCACTACCGCCGCGAGGACGGTGACGAGAAGAGCCGCATCCACCTGCGCCTCGACCCGGACGGGCACGGCACGCTGATCGTCAACGCGAATCGGGTGATGCACCTCAATCCAACAGCAGCACTGATGGCGTATTTGATATTGGAAGAAGTGGATGAAGAGCAGGCTGTCAGGACAATCCAACAAAAATATCGTGTCAGCAACGCGCAAGCCCGCGCTGACTATTCATCCTTCATCCTTCATCTTTCATCCTTGTTCACCGGCGCATGCCCGATCCACGACTTGGAATTGGAGGTCACCGCCCCGTTCTCGGCGCGGCCAACGGCCCCGTACCGCCTCGACCTGGCGCTGACCTATCGCTGCAACAACGACTGCGCGCATTGCTATAACGTCCTGCATCCGTCACACGTCACACGTCCCGCGTCACACGTCCCAGAGAATGGCGAACTCTCCACTGACGATTGGAAATCCATCATCAGCAAAGCTTGGTCGCTCGGCATCCCGCACATCATCTTCACCGGCGGCGAGCCGACCCTGCGCGACGACCTGCCCGAACTCATCGCCCACGCCGAGTCCAACGGGCAGATCACCGGCCTGAACACCAACGCCCGCCGTCTTTCGGATGAACGCTTCGTAGCGCGCTTGGTGGAATCCGGCCTGGATCACGTGCAGATCACGTTGGAGTCGAGCAGGCCCGAGGTCCATGACGAGATGGTGCGCGCCAAGGGTGCGTTCCAGCAAACAGTCAAAGGGCTGAAAAATGCCCTCGCAGCGCCGCTCTATGTCATGACCAATACCACCATGTTGCAGGACAACGCCTCCACGCTCCACGCTACACTCGACTTCCTGGCCGAGCTTGGCGTACCGACCGTCGGCCTGAACGCGCTCATCTACTCCGGGCGCGGCGCGACAGTTGGCACAGGCCTGGCAGAAAGCGAGTTGACGCCGCTGCTGGAAACCGCCCGCGCCAAGACCGAAGCGCACGGACAGCGACTCATCTGGTACACGCCCACGCAGTATTGCAGCTTCGACCCGATGCAGATGGACCTGGGCGTCAAGGGCTGCACCGCCGCGCTCTACAACATGTGCGTCGAGCCGGACGGCGGCGTGCTGCCCTGCCAGTCGTATTATCACCAACTGGGCAACCTGCTCACGGACGAATGGGATGCCATCTGGAACCATGAGCTTGCCGTGCGCCTGCGCGAGCGGAAAGGATTACCGGAGAAATGTAACGGCTGTCTCCTGCTGGCCGAGTGCGGCGGCGGCTGTCCATTGCAATTCGCAATGCAAGAGGATCAAGAGCGCAGCACTAATCTGGTGTACTGAGGCGATCAAGCCCGTGAAACGAAGCCTGTTTATTCTTATCCCGCTTGTCCTTGTCATTAGCGCTTGCCTTCCTCTGGCTGCGGCGACGAGTTCTCCGCCCACGCCTCCGCCTCCGGCTGCATCGGCGACCAGCAGCGCGCCTCCCCTGCCGGCCGCCAGTACCGGGAGTCCCAACGGCGTGGAGGCGCGCCAGTACATCGAGTTCATCACGGAGAACATCGGCGCAAGGGTCTCCGGCTCCCCGCGAGAAGCCGAGACTGCCCAGTACATCACAGGTGTTTTCGAGAAGCTCGGATATTCGCCAGAGACCAGGCCCTTCACGGATACAGGTTATATCGGAGATACAGAGACGACCATCCATTCTGCCAATGTGGTCGCGGTCAAGCCGGGCTTATCGCATCGAGAGATCATCGTCGGCGCGCACTATGATAGCGTGGATGACGGCCTCGGCGCGGACGACAACGCTTCCGGCGTGGCCGTCATGCTCACAGCGGCCGGACTGGTCGCGGATGTAGAAACGCCCTATACAATCGTTTTCGTCGCCTTTGGGGCGGAGGAAGCCGATCTGCTCGGCTCGTACGCGTACGTGGACAGCATGTCCACCGCCGAAATCCAAAATGTCGTTGTCATGCTCAACCTGGACTCGCTGACCGCCGGGGATATCAACTATGTCTACAGCAACGAGCGTAAGTCCGTCGTCCGTGATTGGGCGCTCGATTGGGCGCAGAGCCATTCTTATGCCCTCGAGACGATCAGGAACGTGGACCTGACCGACGAAGATGGCTACGATGTTGCCGATTATGCTGCATTCCAGGAGGCTGGCATCCCCTTTGCTTACTTCGAAGCCACTAACTGGAACCTGGGCGACCAGGACGGCTACACCCAGGTGGACCCGCAGTACGGCGACGCGGGCGCCATCATTCACACGCAGTATGACACCATCGAATATCTCGATGAAACCTTCCCCGGCAGAGTGGACGAGCGCCTGGACTTGTTCGTGGCAGTCGTCTACAACCTGCTGACACAATTCGAAATGCCGTAGATACAAAGATGACCATGCCCGCAGATATTCACCTTGTGCGACTGGGTTTGTGCAATTGCTATCTGGTTCGGGATGAGGGCATCATCCTCGTTGATACAGGAATGCCGAATCTCCAATCGAAGTTTGTGCAAAGGCTGGAAGCACTAGCTATTGACCCGCAGGATATATCCCTGATCTTCCTGACGCACGGCCATTGGGATCACATTGGAGGATTGGTCGAGATCAAGGCGCTGACCGGTTGCAAAGCGGCCATCAATCAACACGAGAAGATGATTGTGGAACAAGGCCTCAAGCCTTTTCCTCCCTCGGTAAACTTATGGGGCAGCATACTCCATGCCCTCATCAAAATTCGCTATAGATCCTCGCTGAACTTTCCCGGCGCGCCGGTGGATCTGGCTTTGGAGGACAGGGAATACCCGCTGGAACCTTACGGCATTCAGGGCAAGATACTCTATACGCCCGGACATTCCTCCGGCTCGATGAGCCTGCTGCTCGATTCCGGCGAGGCCTTTGCCGGCGACCTGGCGGTCAACGGCCCGCCAATGAGGATTGGCCCGAATATGTCTGTCTTTGCAGAAGATCCCGCCACAGTAAAACGAAGCTGGCGACTGCTGCTCGATAACGGCGCAAAATGGGTTTACCCCGCGCATGGCAAACCTTTCGAAGCGGACGCTCTGAAAAAACTGATGACGAGGTGATTACATGACAGATCAACCTTGGTTCGAAGAATTCCCCGGCGCGATCACCATCTGCGACGCCGAAGGCATCATTCTCGACATGAACACCGCCGCCGAGGATGTATTCAAAGAGGACGGCGGGCGCGGCCTCATCGGCAAGAACGTGCTCGACTGCCATCCCGAACCCTCCCGCAGCCAACTGGAACGCATGTTGGACAAGCAGCAGAAAAACGTCTACACCATCGAGAAGAAAGGCAAGAAGAAACTCATCTACCAGACGCCCTGGTACAAGGACGGCGTCTATTCCGGCTTTGTCGAGCTATCCATCGAAATCCCCTTTGAAATGCCGCACTTCGTGCGAGAGTAGAGAGTAGAGAGTAGAGAGTAGAGATTCGTTAGCCCCACAAGCAATTTGTCAGACGCCAATCGCAAATCGTAAATCGCCAATCATAAATCGAAAAAGGAGCACCCCATGGCTTCCATCATCAACTTCCTGCGCCAGCAAATTACCCGCACCCAACCGCTGCCGGCCGGCACGCACCATTACCAATCCCAGCCCGACGAACCCGCCTATCGCCTGCACCTGCGCATGTTGCCGGACGGCGCTGGCATCCTGATCGTCAACGCGGCGACCGTGCTACACCTCAACCCGACCGCCACCGAGTACGCCTATCATATGATGAAAGGCACGGCCCCCGAGGAGGCTGCCAAACAGATCGCCAAGCGTTACCGCGTCGGCCGGACGACGGCCAAACAGGATTTCCTGGACTTTACGGAACGCGTCCGCACCCTGATCCACACCCCAGACCTGGATCCGGTCACGTACCTGGACTTCGAGCGGGTCGCGCCGTATTCCCAGGCGTTGACTGCCCCGCTGCGCCTCGACTGCGCCCTGACCTACCGTCTGCACGCCGTGACAACGAATACCAGCGCCGAATACGCCCCCACCAAGCGCGTGGATCGCGAGCTGACCACCGAGGAATGGCAAACCATCATGGACAAAGCCTGGACGGCCGGCATTCCGCACATCACCTTCACCGGAGGCGAGCCGACCCTGCGCGAAGACCTGCCCGCGCTGATCGCCCACGCCGAGAAGAACGGCCAGGTCTGCGGCCTGCTTTCGGATGGGCTGAAACTGGCCGATAAAGAATACCTGCAATTGCTGCTCCAAACCGGCCTCGACCACCTGCTCTTCATCCTCCAGCCCCAGAACGAGGCCTCCTGGCAGGCGCTGGAGACGGTCATGCCGGAAGACCTGTTCACCACCGTGCATCTCACCGTCACGCCGCAGAACGTCAAGCAGGGCATGGATATTCTCGAAAGACTGGCAAGACTGGAGGTCAAGAGCCTCTCCTTGAGCGCCTCCGACGCTTCCCTCAAAGATGATCTCGCCGGGCTGCGCCAGCGCGCAGCCGAATTGGGCCTCTCGATCAAATTCGACCTGCCCGTGCCTTATTCGGCAGAAAACCCGGTGGCGCACGAAACCGCCGAGGATGAAGTTCCCTCTGGCGCGGGCAAGGCCTGGCTCTACGTCGAGCCAGACGGCGACGTGCTGCCCACGCAAGGTGAAGCGGATAAAATCCTGGGCAACTTCCTGAAAGACGAATGGGAGACAATTTACAAACCTTAGACTCTTACCGCCAGGAAGAAACCCGTGAAATTTCGTGGCTTGATGATCATTTTCCTTCTTTTGGCGGCCTTGGCAGGGATCTTTGCCCGCGCTGCGTCGCAGGCCTCCGGTCCAGACTACGCCGCGATGGACGAGTACGCCCGGGCGCAGATGACCGCCGCCAACGTCCCCGGCCTGGCACTCGGAATCGTCCACAACGGGGAAGTCGTCCACGTGGCCGGGTTTGGCCGCGCCGGCCCGTCCGGGACGCCGGTCACGTCGCAGACGCCGTTTATCATCGGATCGGTCAGCAAGGGGTTCACTGCGCTCGCAATCATGCAACTCGTTGATGCCGGAAAGGTGGAACTGGACACGCCCGTCCAGACCTACCTGCCCTGGTTCACACTTGCGGACCCGGATGCGGCCGCGCAGATTACCATCCGCATGTTGCTCAACCAGAACAGCGGACTGGGCTACAACGATGGCACACGCCCGCTGTGGGACCAGCCCGGCGAATACACGTTGGAAGCGCGCATCCAGCAGCTTGCCGAACTCCAGCCGAGGCGCACTCCCGGAACGGATTTCGAATATTCCAATTACAACTACATGATCCTCGGCATGGTCGTGGAAGCGGTTTCCGGCCAGCCATACGGCGCGTACATTCAGGAAAACATCTTCGTTCCGCTCAACATGCAGAACAGCGCCACGTCGCTGGTCGGGGGAAGATTGAGCGGCATGGCCGACGCTTATCGCTGGTGGTTCGGCTTCCCGGTCCCGGTGGATGCGCCCTACCCGGCGGATGCCATCCCGGCCGGGTTCGTCATCGCCAGCGCCGAAGACATGGCGAAATACTTGGCCTTCCAGCAGACCGGCCAGCCGGAAATCCTTTCCGCCAACGGGCTGTCGGCGATGCACGAGAACTGCATCCCATCCGGAGGCGGGAACGAGTACTGCTTCGGCTGGGTGCGCGGCGAGTTCGGTGGTGTGCAAGCGCTCTTCCACGAGGGCGCGGCAGAAGGTTACTATTCGGTGGTGGTCATCGAGCCGGACTCCAGCTATGGCGTCGTCGTCCTTTCCAATGTCAACAACATGCTTGCCGCCCCTGCCAAAGATGTCGCTGCTGGTATTTTGGGCTATCTCGTCAACAGGACGCCGCTCACCCTGTCACATCAATTTTGGCAGATGTACGCGGTGATTGACATCGCCGTCCTGCTCGTGACCGGGTTGTTGATTTGGTCGCTGACACGCCTGACGCGCTGGAGCAAAAAGCTGGCCGCAAAACGTCCGCGCGGCTTCGGCGGCTGGACCGGGAGGCTGGCCCTGCCCTTCCTGGCGGAATTCATTGTCCCGTACGTTGTCTGGGTTTTCCTGCCGCAAGGCGCGGGTTTCCCGATGTGGAAGGTGATGGGCATCTTCCAGCCCGACCTGACGGCCTGGGTGTTCCTGATGGCTGGCTTGTTTGTCGTCCGCGGCCTCCTGCGCGGCGGACTGGCTTTCGCTGGCTTGAGAAAGAAGGCTTGAGATGACTCCCGCCATCCGCAAACGTCTCGTTCAAATCGGGTTCCTCGTCCTGATCCAGGCTGTCATCCTGTTCGCCTCCGTCTGGAAATGGGATTGGTGGAATGCTTGGGCTTACCTGGGTGAGTACCTGGCGTTCCTGATATTCAACGTTTTCGTCCTCCTGCCGCATCATAAAGAACTGGCGGAAGAACGCTCGCGGGTCGGTGAAGGTACCAAAAGCTGGGACAAGGTCATCGCCAGTATCGGCGCCTTCGGCGGGCTTTTCATCCTCCTCCTGGCCGGGCTGGACGAACGCTTTGGCTGGGCTGGCGCGATCAGGCTCGAGGTCCAAATTGCCGCGTTCGTCCTGCTGGGACTGAGTTATCCGCTCTTCACCTGGGCGATGGTCTCGAACAAATTTTTCGCCGTTACCGTCCGCATCCAGAAGGAACGCGGCCACACCGTCCAGACCGGCGGGCCGTACCGCTTCGTGCGCCATCCGGGCTACGCCAGTCTGCTGGTCTCGTACATCACCATCCCCATCGCCCTCGGTTCGCTGTGGGCCTGCATCCCGATGGCGCTGCTGGTGGTCAACCTGTTCGTCCGCACCGCGCTGGAAGACCGCACGCTGCAAAACGAGCTGGAAGGCTACAAGGATTACGCCGCCCGCGTCCGTTACCGGCTCCTGCCAGGGATATGGTGATGGCTATGCCAGTGAAAGCACTCGACCCGGAAGAAGTCCGCTTTTTCAGCGGCAGCTCGCATCCGCAACTGGCTGGCGACATTGCCGGCTACCTGGGCCTGCCGCTCGATAAGACACTCATCACGCGCTTCAGCAACGATAACCTGTACATCCAGCTTGGCGCCAGCGTGCGTTCGCGCATCGTGTTCGTCGTCCAGTCGCTCTCTCCGCCCGTGAACGATCACCTGGTGGAGCTGCTGATGATGCTGGACATCGCCCGTTCCGCCTCGGCGAAGGAAGTGCACGCCATCATCCCTTATTTCTCCTTTGCCCGCTCGGACAAGAAAGACGCGCCGCGCATCTCGATCACCGCCCGGCTGATCGCTGATTTATTGGAAACGGCCGGCGCGACCCACGTGATGACCATGATGCTGCACTCGCCGCAGGTGCACGGCTTCTTCAACATCCCCGCTGACCCGCTGACCAGCCGCCCGGTCTTCCACCATCATTTCGAGGGGCGCGACTTGAGCAGCACGATCGTGGTCGCGCCGGATATGGGACACGCCAAGTCGGCGGCGCGTTTTGCCAAGAGCTTGGGCATTCCCGTCGCAGCCGGGGACAAGGAGCGCATCTCGGATACGGAAGTTATCATCAGCGGATTGGTTGGCCGGCCGATCCAGGGTTACCGGCGCGCCCTGATCTACGACGACGAGATCGCTACGGGCGGCTCCATCCTCGAACTCAGCAAAGTGTTGATCGAGCAAGGCGTCCAGGAAATCTGGGTGGCCGGCACGCACGGCGTCTTTGTGCGCGGCGGACTGGAGAGACTGGCCGCCGTCCCGCAGATCACGGAAATCGTGACGACCGACACCGTCTACATCCCGCCCGAAAAGCGCCACCCGAAGCTGCACGTTCTTTCGATCGGCGCGGTCTTCGGCGAAGCCATCCTGCGCAATTACAGGCGGCAGTCCATCAGCGATTTATTCGTCTATGGGGAGGAGCTTGCAGAAACATGAACGATCAAACCCAAATTGCCCTTACCCACTTTGACCAGGGCTTTTCCTGTTCGCAGTCCGTTTTCTCGGCCTTTGCACCACAGTTCGGCATCGCCGAAGACCTGGCGCTCAAGATCGCCTCGCCATTCGGCGGCGGCGTTGCCCGCCAGGGCGAGGTGTGCGGCGCGGTTACCGGCGCGCTGATGGCCATCGCCCTGAAACACGGCACGATCACTCCCGAAAAGAAGGATGATATCTACAAGGTTTCACAGGAATTCATCCATCGCTTCGAGGCAAAGCACGGCTCGATCATCTGCCGGAAGCTGGTTGGCTACAACATCCGCATCCCAGAGGAATTCCAGAAGGCGCGTGAAGAAAAGATCTTCGAAAAGAATTGCCCCGGCCTGGTCGAAGATGCGGCCGAGATCGTCAAATCGCTGATTGAATAAGTCACTCTCGGAGTTTTAACGCGAATGCCGCGAATGGGCGAATACTCTGCGAGTACGATGTGACGCGAATAACCTATTACGCCAAAATAATGATGTCGAATAGAAGAGCCTCGATCTTAATCTCGGTATTCGTTTCATTCGTTGTATTCGTTGTCACTGCCTGCATCTGCATCCCCTACGTTCCAATCCAACCAGTCACCCCCACCCAACCGCCGGCCATCGCCGACCGAGTAGGTGTTGCGCAGAGCGCGACGCCGACCGCCACCGAGACCGCCACGCCAAGCCCCACGCCGCAGATCGCCTGTCCCGGCCTGCTGGCGGACATGTTGACGGCTTCGGAAGGAGACACTGCCTCCTCGAAATCACCCCGCCGCAGATTGCCCGTCTTACAAAACGAGGAAACGCTGGTCACGTATCAGGTGGAAGGCGACCAACTGCTCGACCCAGAGTTGGATTCCGTCCCGGCGAGCCTGCGCCCTTACCAACAGGATACCGCCGCGCAGCGAGCCATCTGGGATTATTTCACCGCCATCATCCCGGCCGACCAGCGCCAGATCGTCAACCAGTACATTGTTTTCACCGACGGCCGCGAGGAAATCCTGGCCGCTGTCGAACAGGATGATTACGATCCGGCGCTATGGTCGCTGGACGTGGATGTCCTGGATGCCAGCGACACAAAAGCCCTGGGCGCGACGCTCCTGCACGAGTTCGGCCACCTGCTGACGCTGAACACCTCGCAAGTCGTGACCGACACGAACGTTTACGACAACCCGGACGACCAGCAGGCTTACGACCAGGCTGCGGCGGCCTGTCCGCAATACTTCGTTGCCGAGGGTTGCAGCCTGCCAGATTCCTACATCAATCGCTTCTACGAGCGCTTCTGGCCCGACATCTACGCTCAATGGGAACAGATCAACGCGATAGAAGACGATGAGACGCGCGACAATCACCTCTACGATTTCTATAGAGCACATCGAGACCAATTCGTGACCGACTACGCGGCGACCAGCCCGGAAGAAGACATCGCCGAGTCGTGGATGTTCTTCATCCTCGCCCCCAAGCCGGCCGGCGATACCATCGCGGAGCAGAAAATCCTGTTCTTCTACGACTGGCCCGAACTCGCCCAATTGCGGGACGAGATCATCGGCCGGGTGTGCACCTACTTCGACCAGCCATAGATGACCGACCTCGACCGTCCCACCCCCGCATCTTACTGGGTCGCGCCGGGCAAGCTCCTGGCTGGAGCATACGCCGGTAGCCAAACCGAAGAACAGACCCGCCAACAGATGGCCGCCTTCCTCGACGCCGGCTTCGACACGTTCCTCGACCTGACGACCGAGGGCGAGCTTCCCCCATACCTGCCCATTCTGATGGAAGAGGCCGGTTCCCGCAATCGGAGCGTCCACTATCAGCGTTTCCCGATCCAGGATGAAGGCCTGCCTTCTGCGGAAACGATGGCTGCCATCCTCGCAGCCATTGACACGGCCATCACGCAGGGGCGCAAGGTATACATCCATTGTCATGGCGGCATCGGTCGCACCGGCACGGTCGTTGGCTGTTACCTGGCGCATCAGGGACTGGATGGCAAGTCTGCTTTACAACGCCTGATGGAACTCTATCGTTCCTCAAAGCAGTTCACTTTTTTTTCATTCGTGCCAGAGACCGATGAGCAGTTGGCGTTCGTGCTGAACTGGGGAAAGACCTCACAGGTTTCTACAAACCTGTGAGGTCTTTATCACCATGGATTGGCATACTCGTTTCCTCCAGCAAGCCCAGTGGACGCGCGAACTGCGCGCGTACGCCTTCGATAAGGCCGATCTGGCGGACGCCCAGCGTGTCCTGGAAGTCGGCTGCGGGACGGGAGCCATCTTGGGCGGACTCTCCACCCAGGCCTCCGTCCACGGGCTGGACCTGGAGCCGGCTCGCCTGCTCGAGGCGCGCTTCCACGCTCCAGGCGCGACGCTCGTCGGCGGGGATGCCTTATCGCTCCCGTATCCCGCCAGTTCTTTCGATCTCACCTTCTGCCATTTCCTGCTGTTGTGGGTGCATGATCCCCTGCAAGCCTTGCGCGAGATGCGGCGCGTGACACGTCCCGGCGGGTACGTGCTGGCGCTGGCCGAGCCGGATTACAGCCGGCGCGTGGACCAGCCCAAAGCGCTGAGGCCGTTGGGCCGCTGGCAGGCCGAGTCCCTGCGGCGGCAAGGGGCTGATCCCGATCTGGGGCGGCGGCTGGCCAGTCTATTCGCCGAGGCGGGGATAACGGTGCTCGAAACGGGCAGCCTGCGAGGTAGTCCCGGTTCCAGCATATCATCCCGAATCTCTTACGGGACGGGGCGCGGGCGTGGAACGCGTCCGCCACAGCCTGAGGAACGGGAAATGGAATGGGCGGTGCTGGAGGCCGATTTGGCGGGAGCTGTCCCAGCCAGGAAATTACAGAGAATGAAAAAGCTGGATGAAGAGGCCTGGCAGCGCGGCGAGCGCGTGCTCTACGTGCCCACCTATTATGCCTGGGGCCGCGTTTGATTCTTCCCTTGCCTCCACCCCAAAGGGGTCTTATAATAATAGCCGAAAAGGCTACCATATTGGTTGCCGGAGGTAATAATTCTTGTCTGAAATTTCCCCTGAGATTACAACCCAGCCCGCGGCTGGCGCAGCGACCACATGGAAAAGTTTCCTTTTCGACATCCTGGAAACACTGCTCTTAGCGGCTCTGTTATTCGTGGTAATCAACACCCTCACGGCGCGCATTCGGGTGGACGGATTCAGCATGCTCCCCACGCTACAAAACAACGAACTGGCCCTGGTAAACCGGCTGGCCTATCGCTTCGGCAAACCGGAACGCGGCGATATCATCGTCTTTCATTTCCCTGTTAACCCGAAAGAAGATTTGATCAAGCGCGTGATCGGCCTGCCCGGTGAAGAGGTGACGATTGCACATGGCGAGGTATACATTAACGGTACCGCGCTCGATGAACCGTACATCGCGGCCGCGCCCGATTACACGACCGAGTGGAGTGTGCCGGAGGGCTATCTCTTCGTGCTGGGCGATAATCGCAATGATTCCGCCGATTCCCACACCTGGGGCTTGCTGCCGCTCGATAACGTGGTCGGCAAGGCTGTGCTGGTATATTGGCCGATTACCGATTGGATGATCATCAAGCACGAGCAGCCAGTCCTGGCCGCACCATAGGAACACCATGCCTGAAAACCTCGAAGAACTCCTGGCGCTTGCAGAAAAATACGAACGCGAGCTTCCCGCTCCGCCCCCTCCGTTGAGAGAGCCGGTCGGCGCGGGGATCGCGGCCTGGATTGACCATACCATGCTCAAAGCGGATACCACAACCGGCCAGATCAAGAAGCTGTGCGAGGAGGCCCGCGAGCACCGTTTCGCCGCCGTGTGCGTGAACCCAGCCTACGTCCCGCTGGCGGCCGGCCTGCTGAGAGGTTCCTTCGTCGGCGTGTGCGCGGTGGTGGCCTTTCCGCTGGGCGCGGACCTGCCAGCGTACAAAGCCGCCGAAGCACGCGGCGTCATCGAGGCCGGCGCCACCGAAATTGACATGGTGCTGAACATCGGCGCGCTGAAAAGCGCGGCGTACGCGATGGTATCGAAAGACATTCAGGCCGTCGTGGAAGAGGCGCACACTCGCAAGGCGCTCGTCAAAGTCATCATCGAAGCAGCCCTGTTGAGCCGCCGCGAAAAGATCCTGGCCTGCCTGTTGAGCAAAGCCGCTGGCGCGGACTTCGTCAAAACCTCCACCGATTTCGGGCCGGGCGGCGCGACGGTCGAGGAAGTGGCATTGATGCGCCGCGTGGTCGGCGCCAAGATGGGAGTCAAGGCAGCCGGAGGCATACGCACACTGAACAATGCGCTGGCGATGATCGCCGCGGGCGCGAACCGCATCGGCGCCAGCGCAAGCATCAACATCCTGCACGAAGCTGTGGCTCGAGGAGCATGACAATGGACGAGACAGCCACCAAGCAATCCTACCCTTGCAACGATTGTCAGGCTGGCGTGCTGCGCCTGCAATTTATCACCTATTTCACCTGGTTGAGCGACGAGTTGATCACCGTGCCCAACTTCCCGGCCTGGATTTGCGACGTGTGCGGGCGGCGTGAGTACGACGAGCGCGCCATCTCCTGGCTGTCCATGCTGCTCAACCCGGATGCAGGCAAGTCCACGACGCGGCCGCGCCGAGCGCGTCCGCCGCTGGAGCAGCGCGATTCTCCCCGCCCGGCCGTGGAGTGAACCTCGACCCTGGAAGACGGATAAATGCCTGAGACTTCCTCCCCTACCCAACGCCAGATCGCCGCGGATTTCCTCACGCAGGGTTACCGCATCGTGGGCCACATCATGGTGCCGCGCAGCGGGCTGATGGGCTTGATGAACGACGGCACCACCAACTTCATGGAAGTGCTGGACGCAAAACTGGCGCGCTTGCACATGCCCACCAAGCTGGTCGGCGAATACGAATTGATTGACCTGGTCAAGCCGAACATCTTTGCGGTCTGCCTGCCCCGCCGCGAGGACGTTGGGCCGCAGGCGTTAGCGCGCGGCGGCTACCACAACCTGGTCAAATACGCCATCCGCGTCACCACCCAGGTCTACGAGCTGGAGGGGACGCTGGAATGGGCCGGACGCTTTGAATTCTCGACTGTCATGGTGGAAGGCACGCGCGACTTCGTCCCGCTCTACGATACCACGCTGACCGCCATCCTGATCCCCAGCCTGCGCATCGAAAGCCCGGCGGTGCTCTTCAACCGCAAACAGGTGGACATCCTGGCCCTGCTCTCCGACCGGAAGGAAAGTTAGGGAATCGCTTGACCTGAGGTTAGGGGGATGGTAAAATCCCCCCGCTCGATAAACCCTTCAACAAGCTCAGGACAAGCCCCCATCGTCTAGTGGACCAGGACGCAGCCCTTTCAAGGCTAAAGCTGGAGTTCGAATCTCCATGGGGGCACTTTATAAGACCGCCGCGAGGCGGTTTTTATTTCCAGCCCTTTGATACCATCGAGGTACACGAGGCTAAAGCTGGAGTTCGAATCTCCATGGGGGCACAGAAGAAGTCGCCAAGAGGCGGCTTTTTTGATTTCCGGGAGTGGCGAAAGAGGTGGGCTAGAAACCATCACCACAGAGAACACGGAGTTCACAGAGCAAAGACAAAAAGTAAGTCTCCGTGCTCTCTGTGCGCTCTGTGGTGAAACAGCATAGTAACCCACAGAATTAGCCACTTCCCGACGTGTACCCCGAATGGGGAATCTCCATCAGCAATGATACAATCTCAGGATGCTTTTGGCAAAGGAGTGATCGAATGTCGCGTCTGACGAAGGGCTATCTCATCGCATTCGTTGGGATTACGTTCTGGTCAACGACCGGCGTTTTCATCAGTTATTTGACCACCAAATACCAAATGGCGCCGCTGTTGCTTGCGCTTTGGCGGAATGTATTGGTTTGTGTTGCATTGGCGCCAGCCTTGTTGCTATTCCGCCCCTCCCTGCTCCAATTGAGAAAAACGAACCTGCCTTTTTTCATCGTATACGGTTTGATCTTGAGCCTGTTCAATGCCATTTGGACGCTTTCGGTGAAACTCAATGGCGCCGCGGCTGCCACAGTATTGGGGTATGGCTCGACTGCTTTTACTGTGCTTATCGCCTGGTGGTTGTTCAAAGAGCAGATTGATCTCGCAAAGATAATCGCAGTCCTCCTCAGCCTGGGAGGCTGCGCCCTCGTTTCCAATGCTTTCATTCCGGGGATGTGGCAGGCGAACACCCTCGGGATTGTTGTAGGCCTTCTCTCCGGATTGTTGTTCGCTCTATACAGCTTGATGGGGAAAGAAGCCGCAAGACGAGGATTCAATCCCTGGAATTCGATGTTATGGTCATTTGCAGGCGGCTCTATATTCCTTGTGTTCTTCAATTTGCTTCCTTCCTTACCTGGATCGGCCGGCTCGGCAGGCGCGCTGCTCCCGGCATTACCCTGGCAAGGTTGGCTGGTACTGGTAATCCTTTCTTTCATTCCCACCGTTTTGGGCTTTGGTCTCTACAATGCTTCCATGATCTACTTACCTGCCAGTATCGCCAATCTCCTGGCAACGCTCGAGCCGGCCATGACAGCCGTGGAGGCATATATCTTCCTGGGCGAACGCATGTCAATGCTTCAGGTTTTCGGCAGTGTGATGATCATTTCGGCGGTTGTCACCGTTCGTTTGTTTGAGAATAACCGAGGCAACACTCAGAAACGGTAGTAGTGCAATTTCAGCATCTTCTAAAAGAAACCGCAGGTCTCCAATGAAAGAGACCTGCGGTCGCAATATCGCGCCGGCTATCCCCAAAGGGCGCGATTCAAAGTCGCGCACCACCAAACGCCGGATATCAGGGCGAAGGGCAAATGACCTTCATCGAACATTCATTCCCGGAACTCTTGAAGATCGAACCACTGACTAACGATTGGTTTCCGAGGATCGAATGGGCGGCAGACGCCTGGCCGCAGTCTTTCCATCCTGGGCTGCCATCGTAACTGACCAATTCGAATTTCACACCCGGGGTATTCCAAGTGCAGGAAGGAGGCGGAGGCGGGTTGCAATTAGATAGTACAGTTGATAGAAATCGGCCATCAGGGTGCCCGTGTTGGGGTAGGAAGCGGAGGAGGCGGAGGCGGGGAGCAATTGGGGATTTGCACCGTCACGCTGCCGGCGGCCTCGTCATATACGACCGTTGCCCGCGATTCGACGATATAGAGAGTGATGTGGCCTCCGCTCTCAGTAGCCTTCTTCATATTCGACCACAAGATGGTCGTCTTCGGGTTAGGCGTAACCCCCGCAGGAAATGAGAACGCGTGGAAGCCATCTGTCACCCCGTAGACGATTTTCTGGCCCGCGGGCGGCTGGATGACGACCGAGCAGGCCGGGGAGATAGGTTCAGGGGGCGGCAGCGGCAGCTTGCCCACAGCAACTTTGGGATAGTCTACGCTGGGGGGCTGCGCTTCGCAGGGGACACCGAACATGCGCACCACGCCATCGCCGGTGATAATGCTCAAGAGCATGTTATCCGGCGAAAATGCCATCTCGATGGCGTAACCCGGAAGTTTCAGCCAGGCGATCTCTTCTCCCGTGGCCATATCCCAGAACTTGATGACGCGATCAGTGGCAGAGGTGATCACGATCTTGCTATCCGGGGCGAAGAGGATGGCTTCGATGTACTTCGTATGTCCCGCAAGCGTGTACATCAGGGTGAAGGTGCTTAAGTCCCAAAGGGTTACTGTACCTGTATTATATCCAAGCGCCAGATATCTCCCGTCCGGGGAAAATGCAATGGCCATAACATTATCCATCGGGCCGGTGAGGGTCTTGAGCAGGGCAAACGTGCTCGCATCCCAAACCATTATCTTCCCATCTCCACCTACAGAAACGAACCTGGAGCCATCCGGCGAAAAAGCCAGGGTAGCTACATAGTATTTGTGTTCCTTCAACCGGCCAATTTCCTTGCCATCCAGGTTATAGAGGACGATTTCCTCCCCTGAAAGAACTGCCAGAACCTTGTTATCCGGTGAAAGGAACGCGTAATGTGGAGGGTAATCGCTGGTGACTGGAATTCCTATTCGTAAACCATCACGCACGTTGAGAACTTCAATGGTGGTTTCTACCTTACCCTGGCTCTCTGTGCTGGTTACGCCGGGGAGCAGGCTGCCATCGCTCGAAAACCACGAGCTGTAGAAATGTTCCGGGAGCGTTCTCAACTCGGTGGCGGGGGACAACTGACCATAACACGCGTCGCTGGACCGCTGCCAGATCTTATTTTGAGCCGTGTACAACATGCTCGCATCGGGCAGGAAAAGGAAATTGCTCATGAACGGGGAAAAGCTGTTGATCGTGCCCAGGTCAGAGCCGTTCGAGGCGTTCCACTTCTTGACCTCGGTATTGGATGCGGAGAACAGCGCGGTGCCATCCGGCAGGTAGGCCAGGCTGATGACCGAGAGGCTATGCCCCTCCGTTGCGCTCCACTTGGCCGCGCTGAGATCGGTCGCGTTCCAGACCTCGACGCTGCCATCCGCCCGGCCAACGGCAAATTCCTGGTTGGCGGTGGGGTTGCCCAACAGGGTGCGGACATCTGCAACATCTTCCGCTTCGGCTGGGCTGGTGTTGATCGTGGAAGCGCCATCTACGATCCTGAACTGGTTGTCGCAGCCGATGATATTGGCGTGGTTGCCGGGCAGCGCGGCGAGATAAACTGCCCATTCGCAGTAATCTATCGTTACCGCTTGGAGCATGGCGCCGCTGGCGGCGTCCCAGATGTTCATCGCCAGGCTGCTGCTGGTGGTTACCTGATCCCCGCTGGACGAGTAAGCCAGGTTGAACAATGGGCGTTGGTGATCGAGCCAGAGATATTCCGAGGTGTTGATATCAATCAGGAACCCCCGGCGGTTGTCGCAGGCCGCGCCCAGCGTCTGGCCGTCCGGCGAATAGACCAGGTCTTGCACAACGGAGAATGGGCCGGATATCGTCAGTCGCTTTTCGAGCGTCAGGCTGGGATTGGTGGTCGTGATGGCATAAAGGTAAACCTGGGTATATGAGCCGACAGCCAGGTCCTTGCCATCTGGCGAGAACGCCACCGACTGCATCAAAGTGCCATCGTAAATGTAGGCGAGGGCGCGCAGCGTCTGGGTATCGTAGATGTAGACGCCGACGCCCACCGCGACAGCTAGTTTGGAGTTGTCTGGAGAGGTGGCGATATCGGTAATGCGTCCCTTGTTGAAGGTGGCGACTTGCTGGAGATCGCCGATATTCCCAGCCGAAATCGGCGTACATGCTTCCTGGCATTTCGGTTGCTCAACGGTGGGCGTGGAGACTATTGCCTGCGTTTCTTGAGGTTGTGGGGATATGCCTGGGGAGGTGCCTGGGGGTGGGGTTTCTTCTTCCCCGCCGCAGGCGCCGAGCAGCAATGTGAGCAAGAGAAAAGTAACGAGAAGCACAAATAGCTGTTTGGCTTTCATTTTGACCTCCTGTTTTGCATTATCCTCGACAAAATAGATGACGTGCGCTCCAATTCCCGAAATTGATTCAGGCATGAGGCTGCGCTTTGTTTTGCAACTGCTAATACTATACACGTTTTCTCGCTCGATTGCAATATTAATTCCTCCCATCCTCTTGATCACATATGTTATCTTGGCAATACTTGCCCCTAATTTTTCTGACTAGCAGGTTGTCGGAGAACCCCGTAGGGCGGGTTTCTTACCCGCCATATCTGACGGCAGGTAAGAAACCTGCCCTACATTACGGGTTGTTTTCGCTCTCTCCGACAAACTGCTAGGCTTGAGCAGCCTCGACGATGTCAATAAAGGAGCGCGCCTTCAGGCTGGCTCCCCCGACCAACGCGCCGTCAATCTCGGGCTGCCTGAAAAATTCCCCTGCGTTGCCCGGGTCAACCGAACCGCCATATAAGACGCGTACACTCTGAGCGATATTTTCCCCGAACAGGCTGGCCAGTGTTGGACGGATCACGTTGCGGATGAGGGTATTGGCTCCTGCGGCAGAGGCAGCCCGGCCCGTACCGATCGCCCAGACCGGCTCGTAGGCGATCACGATCCGCCCGGCAGCCAGAATGTCCAAGCCCAGCAGCGCTTCCCTGACCTGGCGCGAGACCACCCCCGCGGCTCTTCCAGCCTCGTTCTCTTCCAGAGTCTCGCCTACACAGATAATGGGCATCAAATGATGCGTGATAGCAGCCCGCACCTTGCGGTTGACCTGTTCGTTGGTCTCCCCGAAATAGGTTCGACGCTCAGAGTGACCAAGGATCACGTACTGGCAAAACTCGGCCAACATGCGGGGGGATATCTCGCCGGTATAGGCGCCTTGCTCCTCCCAATACATATTCTGCGCTCCCAGGCGGATATCCGTATCCTTGATTAGACGGGAAACCGCCATCAGTGCAGTGAACGGCGGACAAAGCACCTTCTCGACCCCGCTGATGTTCCTCAAACCCGGCAGCATTTCTGCAACCAGCTTGTAGGCTTCGGTGGAAGTCTTGTTTAATTTCCAATTACCAGCGATCAGAGGCACTCGCATAGCTGGCATCATGACTCCAGCGATTCAACATACAGCGAATCGACAATACCGACGATGACAGAGATCACACATCCATCCGGCAGATTGAGGGCGTCTCGGGCGCCATTGCCCTCGCGGTTGACCAGTACGGTGTCGCCGATACCAGCCTGGGTATTGTCCAGGGCGATGAAATCCCCATCCGGCGGATCGCCCGGCAGGGTCAATGGCTGGACGACCAGCAACCGTCGGTTTTTGTAGTGCGGGTGGCTGATGGTGGTAACAACAGTTCCCGTGACTTTGCCTAAGATCATACAATCAATCCAAAGATCGAGGCTTTAGGTGACACCAATTATTGCACCTATGTGTACTTGGTATCGCCCTGTTTCATGGTGAAATCGAATTCGCCGTCCGGGCGGACAACCAGCTCGTCCACGATGCCGACCAGCGCCAGGTCAACGGGGACGAACTTGTGCTCACGCAACGCCAGGGCTGCCTCGCGCGAACGGACCATGACGCACAGGTCGCCGGGGCCAGCCATGACCACGTCAACGGCCACCTGCATCGGCCCAACGGGTTCGAGGTGCTTGTCCAGGGGCTGCACGATCAGTAATTTCATCCCTTTGAGATCGGGATATTTGATCGTGCAAATCGCAGTGCCGCGTACACGCCCAAACAGCATAGGTGTAACCTACTTCGTGCTGATGCTCTTGACCACGCGTTGGACGATCGTTTCCAGCAGCTTGGGGTCAACCGAATTGCCCAGGCGCTCCTGGGCCGCTTTGAACACGCGCTGCTGCAGCTCCTCGTCGCTTGCCGCGCTGCGGCTGGGGCTGGGGACAGGAGTCGCGAGGGGAGTGCTGGGTGGAGGGCTGGCAGCAGCCTTGCCAGAACCGCTCGCAGCCGGCGAGGGGATCTTGGCAATATAGGGGCGAATGGGAGCGCCCGGCGGCTGGTCGCTTTCGCGCAGCAGTTCCAGCCCAAGACGCCGCGCCCTCTCGTAGGCCAGGTCGGTCAGCACAACGTCATCATCCACGATCAGCGATCTGACCCCTTGCTTGACAAGGTCATCAATATCGCGTTCGGTATAAAAAGTCTTCGGCATGTGAATCTCCTAGAACTCGCTTTCGACGCCTTCCAGATCCTCGAGAGCACGGATGGACGCATCCCGCGCGGTCAGGGCCTCCGACTCGGTGCCAGACAACCACATGCGCCCGAAGCGCCCAACCGAACTGACATGCACGATGCTGATGCTGGACTTCTTCTCTGCCTCGTTGCAGGCATAGTTGATGTATGCCGCTGGGAAGCACTCGACCACCAGGAGCGTCTGGCCTGGCACCAACATACTGCCACGCCGGAAACGGTTGAGCAGTTGCGCCTGGTACGGGTCAACGTTGGTGATCAATTGCACCGAGGCAACTTTGGGGCGGATACGATCTTCGATCTTCAGACTCAGGCGATCCAGCACGATGCGGCCCGATTCGATCACCGCTGCCTGGTTGTGCGAGTGCATCTCGAACATCCCAAACTCGCGTTCGACGATCTGCGCGCCCGGCCTGGCTTCAGTTGCCTTGACAGCGATGTCCACTGTGCGAAAGACTTCGTTGCCAGGCGACATTTCGATGTACAGAGCAGCCATGCCCTCGGTCGGCAGGTCGCCCTGGGTCACCGTACCGACGAAGGCCGCGTACTGCGGCTGCATGCGGTCCAGGTAACAGTAGCAGCGTAGTGAAAATTTTTCAGCAGTCATTAATTCTCCATGAAACTTATCCGTGCTTTTGCTACGATAGTATCTTCTCAATAATCAGGGGAAGGTGGGGGGTGTGCGGGCGGCTACGCCGCCCGCACACCCCCCACTCCCCACTTTTTTGAGATGATGCCTATGTTACTTGATCGTGCATGGCGATCCCTAAGGGGGTCACGAACAACGGGCGGTCAGGGACTGCGGCCGGCACACCGGTATACTCTTCGACCACTCCAGCGATGCCGGGGAATTTCGCCGTGCCGCCGACCAGCACAATTTGATCTACGGAATAACTGCTTTGGGTGCGGTAGACCGCCATGTGCCGGGCGACAATGCTGGCAACCTTTTCCATCACCGGGCGGATGACCGGGAACAGGCGGGCCTGCTGCGTTGGGTCGAGCTTCATGGCCTCGGCCGCCTCGAAGGAGATGTCGTGCGCCCCGGCGATGACCAGAGAGAAGTGCGTTCCGCCGGTCGCTTCGTCTGCCGTGTAGACTACCTGGCCGGCGCGCAGGATGGCAATGCCAGTTGTACCGCCGCCCACATCCACAATGACGCCATCCCGCAGACCGAGCAGCGCGTTGGCAGCGGTTGGTTCGTCCACCAAACCGGTGCAGCGCAGCCCGGCGGCCTCCAGCACATTGCCCGTGGCGCGGACTTCGACCTGTGGCACACCCGGCGGATAACCCGTAGCCGCGTGGGTCAGTTCCCGACCCAGGCGCTGCTCGACCCGCTGCTTCATTTCGGACAGCCGGTCAACCGCGCCGACGAAGTCCACCACCAGGCCATCCCGAACAACCTGGGCAAACTGGTACTCGCCAGCCAGCGGCTGCCGGTTCTGATCGAGGACGACCAGCACCAGGTAGGCGGTACCCAGGTCTACCCCGACTTGCAGCGGCTCGTCTGGACGCGGTTCCAGCGGCTGCACTTGGGAGGGCCCGCGCTGAGCATCATCCACCCAGTGGATGACTTGCTCGGCGCGTTCGAGGGTCTGGAGCAGATCGGGCCGGGAGAGAAATTCCCGGGCGGTTATTTCTTCTCTCCGCCGGAGCGGCCGCCGAAGCCGCCCTTGGTGCTCTGCGGCAGGATCATCTCGACGTTCTCATGCGGGCGTGGGATGACATGCACCGAGACCAGTTCACCGATGCGCTTGGCCGCCGCGCCGCCAGCGTCTGTCGCTGCCTTGACCGCGCCGACGTCGCCGCGCACCATCACGGTCACATACCCGCCGCCAACGTACTCCGAGCCGATCAGGACGACGTTGGCTGCCTTGACCATGGCATCGGCTGCCTCGATGGCGCCCACCAGGCCGCGGGTCTCGACCATCCCCAATGCGATAAATGCTAGATCTTGAGCCATTTGATTCTCCTTTACATACTTTTGATCTTATTCCTGATTTCAAAGTGCACATCGAGCGAGACGATGATGCCTTTCAATCGCGCCCGGCGATTGCCTGCCCTTGCGGGCTAGGCCAGGGAAATCGCAGCGACAAGAACGGGAAGCCTGCCTTCGCAGGCTGGGAACCAGTCGGCGCAGGCCGACTTCGCGAACTTGTTGGCGCAGTTTCAACTGCCGTCTCCCACAAATCTGAGGAGAGCCACATTTATTT
>Ga0163200_1000256_pt1 | contig 24837 bp, 22 predicted proteins | sample PL_2010_200m_FD_113535 | JGI IMG/M metagenome (GOLD analysis project Ga0163200, IMG submission 113535) | Freshwater microbial communities from Powell Lake, British Columbia, Canada to study Microbial Dark Matter (Phase II) - PL_2010_200m | ecosystem: Environmental > Aquatic > Freshwater > Lake ... | reverse complement strand
TTTCTGATATTTTAATCATCTCACCCAGGGGTCTTTCCGGCACATACTCTCCGTCAGGATTTGCAAATACATTCAGGATCACTGTTTTCCCGTTTATGGTACCTGAGAGCCTGCAGGGCCCGGCAAATCCCAGCAGTTCTGTCTGGTCCTGGTAGAGGTAAACAGTCTCAATAGTGGAGGGATAGACCTCAAAATCGGATGCCGTGTGATGCCAGATGCCAGATGCCGGATCAGAAGGTAGTATGAATGAACCTGATGTTACCGTTTTATGAACCTGCTGACCGCATTTCCTTCGGCATGCTCCACCACCAGCAGGTACACTCCGGACGACAGGTGTCGGATATTGATCCGTTCGGTTATTCCCGCCGGCGCATTGATTTCATGCTGTATCAGGGTCCTTCCGGCCAGATCGGTAACGATCAACCGGCAGGTTGCCAGCTGTTTTTGAAACCGGATCCGGATAAACTCGTCGGCAGGATTGGGATAGATGACCAGTGCATTCACGGCAGGCTGTTCTCCTGTCTCAAATCCCGCCGCATTCTCCCGGTAATCGATGGCTATTGCTTCTGATGAAATGCCTGTTGCATAAGAGGTGAGGGAATCTCCCGATGAGGAGGCGATCAGACAATATCCTGGTGTGAAATAGTCACCCACGTTCACGTATAACCGGTCGCTGATTGTATCAACCGCGGCGGAAGTAATATAGGTGAAGAGAGAAGAGCCCGGATCGGGAATGATGGTTGAGTCGGCAATGAGCATGGTGTTCAGGTTTACGGAACCGATACCGTTGTTAATCACTACGTAGATCAATGAGTCGTTGATCCCGCAACCGTTTCCGATGGTTACTCCGAACAGGTGGTTCTGGAAGGCACCTGTTTCCGGATCATAGACGGTCAGGCTCCCCAGGTCAGGAACCCCATATGGCGTCTTATTGACTGAGATGAGTTGATCCTTGTAAAGATACAGGTTGAAGATGCCCACCGCATCGCTTCCTAGTTGTATCTCCCGAACCAATGTCCAGGTGGCGGGATCGATCACGGCAATTTTTCCGTCACTCCCCATCCAACCTCCATTTACCGCCATGTAAAGAGAGTCGTGGGCACATACAATCCCGGCGGCCTCTCCTGAGATCCCTTCTATATTGGTGACCAGTGAAAGGTCGGAAGTGTCACGAACTGAAGCAAAGTAGGTGGTGATGGGATACTGCTTCGAGACGACAAGTTTTCCGTCACAGATTACCAGTTTGTTTACGCCTGAATCGGCAACGGCTGCTATCCTATCCAGGGTATTGAGGTTATATTTTGCGATGGTATCCTGCGCGCTGACATAGGCAAATGGTTCGATGATCAGGATATCCTGCACCGACTGTGTAAAAATGGCCCCAAAGATAGCGGTTGCCTGGTTGGCAGGATCGTACTGCTGCAGTGTTACGTAATCTTCAAACGGAGGCATAAATTCGAACTTCCCGCTGTTTCCCGTAATGACTTGTTTGACATGGAACCCCTGTCCTGTTCCGGACAGGCAAATAAAGATCAACAGCCCAGTGGCAAATGCATTGTACAACTTTTTCATGTGTTTGAACGATTAAATTAAACCTGAGTCCGGAAGGTCATCCGGAAAAAGAACCATCAATAGGGAGCAAATGTAAAAAGTATTTTCGATTTTCCCTTCCTGCCTTCTGCCTCCTGCTCTTTAGCCTAGCCGCAATGAATTGAGGCTCTACCGATGCCCTCCTACCTTCACCGAATGCGCGATTAATCGCGCTATCCCCTATAACCGGCACCACCCAGTACAGCCGCCATTCATGGCGGCTCAAAAGCCCTTCATGGCGGCTCAAAAGCCATTCATGGCGGCTCAAAAGCCCTTCATGGCGGCTCAAAAGCTATTCATGGCGGCTCAAAAGCTATTCATGGCGGCTCAAAAGCTATTCATGGCGGCTCCATTCATCCCCTCATCCCTTCATCCCAGACTATAGAGCAACTTGATCTCCTCCGCCCAGATCGTATCATCCGGCGTCTCCAGGATCAAAGGCAGGTCATCGAACCGGGAATCGTGCATGATCCGTTTGAAGACCAGCAACCCGAGCGTTCCTTTTCCGATGCTTTCGTGACGGTCGACCCGGCTTCCCAGCGGCTTCTTGGCATCGTTCAGGTGCATTCCGCGTAGGTAGCTGAAGCCGATCACCTCATCGAAATGGCTGAAGGTCTCATCGTATCCCTGGTCGGTGCTCAGGTCGTATCCAGCAGCAAACGAGTGGCAGGTGTCGATGCAGACCCCGATCCGGCTTTTATCTTCCACATGATCAATCATAAAAGCAATCTGTTCGAAGGTATAACCCAGGTTGCTTCCCTGTCCGGCCGTATTCTCGATCACGGCAGTTACCCCTTTGGTTTTTTCTAGCGCCATGTTGATCGACTCGGCGATCAGTTTCATGCAGGCTTCGTCGGTGATCTGTTTCAGGGTGCTGCCCGGATGAAAATTCAGCCGGTCGAGCCCCAGCAGCTCGCAGCGTTTCATCTCGTCCAGAAAGGAACTCCGCGATTTCTTCAGAGCTGACGGCTCCGGATTTCCGAGGTTGATCAGGTAGCTATCGTGCGGCAGGATATGCTTTGGCAGGAAATGGAACTTCTCGCAATTCGCTTTGAACCGGGAGATGTTGTCGTTGCTCAGCGGGGGCGAGAACCACTGCCGCTGGTTCTTGGTAAAAAGGGCAAATGCCTTCGCTCCGATCTCATGCGCATTCACGGGTGCATTCTCCACTCCTCCGGCAGCGCTGACATGGGCTCCGATGTATTTCATGGTTTCTGGGATTTGTTGCAAGTATAAGGAATTATCGTGAATGTCGTGAATATTATGACCCGAGACTCGTGACCTGATGACTCTGTGCCTTTGTGCCCCTGTGCCTTTGTGCCCCTGTGCCTTTGTGGTGAAGTCTTTTGTTTACTATATTTGAACAATCCAAACAGTCAGTCATGAAAATTTTTTTCCTCCTGCCCCTGATAATCAGCTTCCTGATATCGACATCCGTTTTTTCCCAGGTCCAGCCGCTGACCGGCAACGAGCTTCCCGGGGCCATCCTGTCGGGCACTTCGACCTATGATCCCCAGAGCATTTGGAATTATTCGGGTGATGCTGCTCCGGTCCTCTCCGAATACGGTTTCAACTCCCTGCTGGTACAGAATTTTACGGTGGGCCAGGAAAATTTCATGCTCCAGGCATACCTTATGAACACCCCGGAGGCAGCCTATGGGATGTATTCGACCAGCATCCTGAAATGCTCAGTTCAGGATTCCATAACCAGCTGGGATTGTCTGGCGCAGAGCCAGTATCAGGCAGCCTACGGCCCCTTTTATATTGTCATCACCAATGAATCAGGCCCGGCTTCCCTTCCATACAGTTATACTATCATGCAGAAATTCATGCTGCTGAATCCCCAGACACCTTTGAAGCTTCCTGACGTGTTCGACGCCCCTGCATTCGAAGGCAACCGCAATCAGGTCGATTTTGTCAGCGGCATGCTGGGGATGCAGAACAGTCTCCTGGGGTGGGAGAACCTGATCGTGGGAGTGCGCTTTGCCATGTTTGCCGTGATCCTTCCCGATCCTCGTGGCGAGATCTATTTTGCCCAGATCTCCTTTCCCACCCAGGCCGATTTGTACAACTTTCTCACACGGGCCAAACTGATGCAGAACGGCGTACCGGTTCAGGCGTACAACAATTATGGATTTCTGTTCCGTGAGTTCACCCCGGTCGATCCTTCCAACCCATTGACCATCTATTTTCTCCAGTGTACCCAACCGGTTTCGATTGCAGAGGTGACGGAGGAATAGCGGACAGGAGCAGTTTTGTGGTGAAGGGGTGGAAATAGTGGTAGTAGCGAGAGTAGTGGGGTTAATTACGAGACTGCTTTAAATCTTTTTTCATTGATTTTTTAGTTATGAAGGGTTAACCTTTTAATCCTTTCCCGGATTAATGTCAAAAAATGCCATGACATTATTCCGGGGGAAATTTCGAAGTGAATCAGCCCGCAGACCGGGATTTGATTATTCTTCCAGGGGATCTTATTTCATTACTATTTGTGCAAAACGCCGGTACCATTTTTTCGGTGAAATACGGGATCATACCATGACGTTAACGTTTGCAGGTAGGATTGCTTGGGAATGCTGGTACGCCATCCCGTCGCATGCCGCGTCTCTACGGCATGCCACGGCTCTACCGCATGCGTTGTCCCTACCGGATCAACCCCAACCCCTCCTTCGCCGACTCATCGGTGGGCTTGATCAATAACACTTTGTTGAACAGCACCTGGGCTTCGCGGTACTTGCCGAGTTTCAGGGTGGTCCAGGCATAGAGGATCATGCTGTCGTAATCGAACGGCCAGAGGTTAGCCACCTTTTCCAGGTACTTCTCCGCCCTGGTGTAATCCTCGCGGCCGTAATAGATCGATCCCAACCGGTAATTGGCCAGGGTATTCTGAGGATCGATCTGGAGGATGTCGTTGTAGAGGGTGATAACCTGATCCCAGTTCCCAAGCGCAGATACGGGATAGGCCAACCCGAATTTCGCCTCGATGGAGTATGGTTTCAGTTTGATGGCTTTCTGATAATAAGCCGCCGATTCGGTGAACAATCCCTCCTGGTAAGTCATCCAGCCAAGCCGCAGGTTGAGCTCATACGAGTCCTCCGTGTATACATCTTTCAGCGCTTTGATGGCTGCGGTGCGGTCGTTCTTCCACTCCAGCATGTAACTCTTTTCAAAAGCGGCCTGGAGGGTTTTGTAGTTCACCTGGGCACCGGATTGCAGCGCCAGGGAAAAAAGTATCCCTGTGATTACCAGGGAGCCGATCTGCTTCTTCATAGTTTCCATTTTAATCCCAAAAATACACTGTTTGTCTGATATTTCATGACCCGGGTCTGCTGTACGACCACCTCCCGGGTTCCATCTGTCCCGTTCACGAAGAACCGGATCTCGCTCTCCCGCTCGAAAAACTGGTATACCAGAGCCAGATCCAGTTGTCTGAACAGGGGAAAGATCAGAGATCCGCCGGCCCTGAATCTTACCCGGTCGCTGTTGTTGTATACGATCAAGCCATTCCCCAGGTTGCCGTTGGCAATGTTCCCGAAAAGAAAATCCCCCTCCGCCCAGAGCCATTTCGTGACTTTCACTCCGAGCATCTGGAGTATGATTACCCGGCCGTTTCCCGATTCCATCAGGGCAAAGAGCATGGTGTTTCCATAGAAGGATAGATTGCCCAGCGGATAGTATGTAAGCGAAATCCCTGCCTGGACCTGGGTCCGGTCGTTCAGGTTCGACCAGCTTCCAAACAACCCGGCGGAGAGGATCCCAAAGTCTTTGGTCAGCATCAGGGAGGCCACCATATTTATGAACGACGTATCCTGTTGCCGGATCCGGTAATCCTCTTCCTGTAAAATATAGGCTGCAGAAATGTTGGTAGAGGAACCAAAAACCAGATGAATGGCCGGTTCGATCCGGAACCCGTCCACCAAACGAATAGAAGAGCCCAAATGGGCCTCATGCTGGGTCAGATGATAATCAAACGATGGGTTTCGGGTCTGAGCAGCAGTAGTAAACTGAAACAGTTTTCGCTTCCTGAAATTCAAATAGCCGTATCCCACGGTAAGGCTGACCCGCTTCGACACGTTTAATGTCCCCTGCAGGTAGCCATAGTAGCTGTCCCCGTAAAGATCCTGCTGGCCGTAGATGCTGTCCGGTCCCATCAGGGCACGCGGGTCGCTTTTCCTGTATGCATCACTCAGGGTATAGCCCAGTTCCAGGGAGAGGAGATCGAGGATACGGCGCTGGAATCCCACCTCTTTTTTCAGCTCTTCCGGAAATGTTGCGGTCAGCGCATAGGCCTCAGAAGGACGGTTGGAAGCAAGCAGGGAATAGTAGAGAGAGGCATTGGTATAGGAATCAGCACCATTGAAATTCCTTGCTTTCCGGTACTGTTCTGTAGCCAGGATGTACTGACCCTTTTCATACCGGGCTGTTCCCATCCGGACACGCAGGTAGAAGTAGTCAATATCGTGCTTCAGGGCCTCTTTCCCGAGGGTCAGCAGGGAGTCCCACTCCTGGTTCAGGTAGAACCGGTAGGTCTCCCGGTCAACCTCCGGAAAGGTAAGCTGGGCAAACCCGGGAGATGCCTGAAAGAGGAAAAGCAGGGGAAAAAGCCAGAGATTCCTCATTTTTGTTCTGGTTTCAGTGTCAATACGGTATCCTCTTCCTGCCTATTGATCCGGATCTGTTCAATCCCGTACTTGCCAATCCGGAAACGGACCTTCACCTGCCGGGAGATCCGTCGGCCGATCCGGAGGGTGGTGGTGGCATCCATCTCGATCAGGGCATCGGTCAGGTCATCCTCAAACCGGGTATAAACCAGGGAGTAATCCGCCTTCAGGAAAGTATAGAAGGGGGCGATGAAATCCTGCAGGAAGATGATCCAGGGATTGTTCATCAGATGCAGCGGATAGGTATCGGTCACCTCCAGCCCTTTGTAGAATCCGGTGACCACTTTCCAGCCGCCCAGGAACAAGGCGAATAGGAGGGAGCTTTTCTTCCCTTCAAAATGGGTGAAATAATGGATGAATCCGTCGTACCGGAAATAAGCCCGGGAGTTGCTTTTTTCACAATAGATATAGGTATAGTTAAGCGGATCGGTCAGGACCTGCCAGGTCAGCGTTTCCACGTTCCCATCCGCACGGGTCGCCGTATAACTAATTTTTTGTCCGGGAATAAAATGAAATGCCTTTTCCAGGGCGGACTGCTGTTCGATATTAGAGACCTGCTCATCCTGTTTGGGTTTCTCGAACGATTTCAACTGATACCCCTTCTCTCCTTTCACCATATAATGCCCCAGTGGATAATCGAGGATTTTAGACCCAACCGAAGGGGTCGACTGGATCTGGAAATGGATATGCGGATAAGGGGAACGGCCGCTGTTCCCGCAATGGGCGATCAGATCGCCTCGTTTCACCGTGTCACCGCTTTTTACAGTAATCGAATCTTGTTTCAGGTGGCTGACCTGCGAATAGAGCTGGTACCCGTGATGGATCACCACCGAATTGCCCCAGTTATCATCCAGGTTGACCGACCCGACGTCGTTGTCATCCACGGTGTTGATGGCCTCCACCACCACTCCGTCAGCAGGCGCCAGTACAGGCTTATTATAAGCCAGGTACTCCTGCCGCACCGTTCCTTCGCCGGTATAAGTAGTTTCCTCATCGGAAAGGATCTCATAATCCCAGGCATGTTTCCAGTCGGTCTGGTGGGTATGCTCCCCGTCTTCCCCCTGGGTCACCTTCCAGGTTCCGAAAAATGGCAGGAAGATCGGGAACCAGGGGATCTCCCCGAACCGCCCGATTGAATTTTTCTGGGCATAGAGGTTCTTTTCCGGAGAGTAATGCTGGTAGAGTATCAGCTCCGGCTTCCGAAAGAAGCGTTCCCTGAATTTCAGGATATAAAGAAAGACCAGTACGATGATGTTGAAAGGAAGGGAGAATACCGATAGCTGAAAAAGCGAAAAGAGAGTGTTGGTGCTGGTGATGAGCAGGGAGACCAGCGGTGTTAGCAGGATGACCCAGAGGTACGAGTATTTCGACGGGACAAGGAAGAATCCTCCGATGGCAATGGAGGTGAGGATGAAATTGAACCCGATATACCCGGCGCTGAGTTCATACACATTGGCCCCGATAAAGAGGTAATAGGCATAGGCCGAGAAGTAGCCGATCAGGGTGAGGGTAAAGGCGATCCGGGAGTAGATCAGCAGCCCGATCGCTACCAGGATGCCTGCCAGCAGATGATACTGGAAGAAGATGGCTCCCAGTGACCGGAAATAGAGTTTCACCGACCAGGGTATCTGGAGTTCGTTGAGCCAGGTATAGGTCTGAACGGCTGTCATCTCCCCCATGTTGAACAGTTCGTTCATCATGAAGATCCCTTTCTCACTGACCGTAAGTGCAGTAAATTGCCGCGCAGCCAGGGTCACGATCCAGATCGAAGCAAGAAAAGAGATGCTCAGGAATGGGAGTCCGTATTTCCCCACCACCCCTTCCATGGTAATAGTGATGAAAAGAGTCAGCACGCTGATGAAGAGCAGCAATACATAGAACTCGACAGAGGGCTGGTAATAGATCCCGATCCCGAGCCCGACCAGCAGGCTGTTGAATCCGTAATACCCCGCTTTGATATTGTGGGTGTTGAATCCAATGAGGTAGGCGATCAGATTTGAAATAAGGACCGCTGCCAGTCCGGCGATCCCGGCCGTTACATCAAAAAAGCTAACCCCAAGCAGGATCAGGGCAAAGAGCTTGTTGTTGGAAAAGAAGACCTGTCCGTAGCTGTTGAGCACACCGGTGCAGAAATAGGGGCAGAGGGCTTTGATCCGGCTGATCATCCGCATGGTTTAAAGGGCAAATTTCCGCAAATATTCCGGTATTTTCTCCATCGCTGTGATGCTTTCGAGTTTCTCCCCCTCCCGGATCACGTGGACATGGCTCGCTTCGTCGATCAGTACCACCCGCGGACGGAGGGTGATGAACTGCATCCACTGGGTCATGTTGTAGGCTCCCACGTTGTGTACCACGATGTGTTCCCCTTTGTTCAGGAGCGGCAGACTTACATTCTCCCGGATCACGTCGATGTTCATACAGAGTGGGCCGTAAAGCATCGTATCTTCGGCGTAGTGCGTAAAGGGTTGCGCCGGGGTGATCTTGTGGTCGTACCAGAAGGAGGTGAAGAGAATGTTCACTCCGATGTCGAGGATGGTAGTCCGTTTTCCGGTGCTGGAGCGCTTATTGGAGATCACCGTCCCCAGAAGGTAGCCGGCATCATCCACCAGAGCCCGTCCGGTCTCCAGGATCAGCAGCGGTAGCTTGTCTTTCTTGAAATTGGCATTGAGCAGAGCACTGGCAATCGCTTCCGCGAACTCATCGACCGATGGGTTGGTATCCACCCCGGGCAGATAGGAGCCCTTCAGGGTGTTTTTTGAAGCGAATCCACCCCCCATATCGATGTATTTGATGTCGTGGTTGAACTTTTCCCGCAGGGAGGTGGTCAGATCGGCCAGTTTCATGGCTGCAGTGCCATAAGCAAACGGTGCCAGCATGAAGGTGCCAATGTGGGTATGCAGCCCCACCAGCTCCATCCGGCCCGAATGCATGATCTTGTTGATGGCATCCCAGGCCTGCCCGTTCTCGTAATTGAAGCCGAACCGGTCCCACATGGGATAGACGCCGGTATCCATGTTGACGCGGATCGCCACCCGCGGTTTCTTGTTGAGCTGCTCGCTCAGGTTCACGATGGTGTACAACTCCTCCAGGTGGTCGATGTGGATGAGGGAGTCGTGCCCGATGGCCTTGGTCAGGTCCTCCACGGTCTTCTCCGGGCCGTTGAAGATGATCTTTCTGCCGTTGACCCCCAGAGCCAGCGCCTTGTCATATTCGAAGCCCGAAACTACCTCGGCCCAGGAACCCTCCTGGTGGAAGATGCTGCATACGGCATTCAGGTAGTTGGTCTTGTACGACCAGGCAAACTGCACTTTCGGATAGCGGATCTCGAAAGCTTTTCTGGCATTCCGGATATTGCTCCGGAGGGTCTTCTCCGAAATCACAAAGAGGGGAGACCCGTGCTCCTTGATCAGGTCGGCAACGGCTACCCCGTCGATCTGGGGCATAGGAGCGTATTCGGTACGCATCCCGAATTTGTTCGGCATGCTCGATTCCAGTCGCTTCAGGACGGGACGTTCATATCGGATTTTTGGCATGTTTATCTCTTTTGCTTGAGAAGGGATGAATCCCGTCTGTACGTGGATTTTCTACTCTATAATTCTCCGTTGATTGATATTTGCTCAAACTCTTCGCGGTCGACGATCATATCCCAGGCGTAGCGGATGAACATCTTCCCTACGGTAAAATCGCTGTAGGGCTCGACCTTTTCACCCAGGGCCAGTCTCACCAGTGCCACGGGAATATTTTGTCCGACACCGGCCGACAGGTAGATCCAGGCCGGCATCCGGGGATTGATCTCAAGCAGGTGAATGGTGCCGGTTTTGTCTTTCATCAGTTCCAGCTCAAATCCCCCTCTCCACTTTGTATTCTTGAGGAATTTGCGGGTCATCTCCAGCATCTTATTATCGGCAATGCTGATCCCTCCCCAGGCTTTCCCTTTGTCGGTGATATACTGTTTCCTCATCGGGATGGCGGCGATGGTATTTCCTTTACCGTCGCCCAGTCCGGTGACGTTGAACTCGGTCCCGTGAATGAACTCCTGGATGATGATCGGGAGCCCCCACCGGGCACTGATTTTATTAAAAGCACTCTTCACCTGGTCGGTGTTGTAGGCCACCAGGGCATCATAGAATTTCCCCTTGACGATGACCGGCCAGGAGAAATCATTTCCCAGGCTGTAGATGGCGCTCAATTCGTAGATGGCTTTGCTCTTCGGTACATGGAGCTGGTATTTTTTACCGAATTCATTCAGGTTCACCTTCTGCCGCTCTTCGAACTGTTCCATAGTAGGGAGAAACATACGGATCCCCAGTTTTTTCAGTTTTTGCTCGATCCGGATAAAGGGGTAGAGCTCCGCATCGAAGTTGGGAATGATCAGATCCAGGTTCTCTTTTCCGTGGATATATTCCAGCCTGGACAGCAACAGATCCGTTCCGGCTGTCGGGTAGGGGATCTGATAGGTATGGTCTACGAGATCGTGCATGTAGATGCCGGGCTCCAAAGATTCATAGGAGAGTCCGATGATCCGGACATCGAAATCGGGAGCCTCCCGGAGACACCGGATCACGGCAACACCCGGACCCGGACTGTCGATCGCATTCAGGCCGGTAACCCCGATGTTAAGCGTCCGTTTCATGAGGCTCCTCCCCGAGCAGACCATTCTGGTGCATCAGCCCGATGAAATCGTGATAATCTTTCTCAAACGTTGTGCGGTCGGTTGCATACTTCTCCAGGATGGCATCGCAGATCTCATCGAACGATTTTCCTTCCTGCATCAGATGGATGATCTCCACCCCGATGGGATTCACCGAAAAGGATTCCCCGCTGTCGGGATGAAAAACCAGCCCCGATTCACTGATGGCAATGTGCTTGTTGATCTTCATGGCGAAAAAATTTCACGATGCAATGTTAAACGGATTCAGAAAGGTGATTGTTACATGATTCGGGAAAAGATGTACGAAATAATTAGATTGATAAATACGTCATATATTCGTATATTTGATGGTTCTTAAAAAATTAAAAAATGAAAAAAATTGCAGTTCTTCTTACGCTGATGCTCATCATCACCTTGTTGATGAGATGCAGCCATAAAGAAAGTAATCCCGTTCCGACGGTTAAGAAAAAAGTGGCCTGGGTCGTCGGGGCTGCTGACAGTACCGGGTATGGGATGATTCTGTTCTCCCTGGACGGAGGCACTACCTGGCAGCGCCAGGGGGAGGGGCTGGCATTGCTCCAGGGGATTGATGTCGAAGACATCTGGGCTGTGGATGAAGATGTGGTCTGGGCCGTTTGTACAAAGAATACGATCATCCGGTCTCAGAATGGAGGGCAGGGATGGATTCAGATTCAGGGTCCCGCTCATCCCGCTCATCCGGAACTGATGTCCATTTCCATTATCGACCGGACCAACATCTGGATCAGTGGATCAAATGGAGCGGTGTACAATTCCACTGACGGAGGAGATACCTGGATCCTGTTCGACACCAATTTCTTTCACAGCGGAGGCATGCAGGGGATCTGGGCCATCACGCCTCAAAAGGTATTTGTTACCGGAGGGATTGGTAAAGGACGTTCGGAGAGAGGATTTGTCGGGTATACGTTGAACGGAGGCGTTACATGGGATTCAGTTTACCCCGCAAATGACTATAATAGAAATGAGTGGATTGGTGTGGTGGCTTCCGGGAGTACGATTGTGGTGTACGGAGGCAAATCGCATTACATGGTGAGTACCGATGGTGGCGCTACCTGGAGGAATGATTCTCTCGACGTGGCCGGTGGCGGAGGCGGAGCCGATATCAACCACATGATCATGCTCAATCCGATGACCTGGTGGGCTGCCATGGATGAAGGGCACATCTACCTGACGGAAAATGCCGGAGCTACCTGGAGCGATCAGAGTCCGGGAACCGTGGGGGGGATGTACCTGGTAGGGATTGATGCCTGGGATTATCAACTGGCTCTGGTAGTGGGTCAAACCAATGGGTATCCTCCGGAGGGGAAAATCCTGAAAACACTGGACGGGGGGACTACCTGGAATGTCATCCGGACCTATAACAGCGACTTATTCAAGGTCTCTTTTATCCGGGAATGATGAGTTGATTTACTTTACCTTTGTATTCCAGATCGTGTTTTTATGAAAAAGTTCCTTCTTCCCCTGTTGATCATCTTTGCCTGTCTGGCCCTGATCACCTGTAAAAAAAATCCCTCCCCGGAGCCTCCGGATCAGACAAAAATTGTTGCCTGGGCAGTAGGTTCCATAGATACCAACGGCGTCGGGGTGATCCTCTACACCGATGATGCCGGGGAGACCTGGAAACGGCAGGGAGATAGCACGATGTTTCTTGGCGTGAATATCAATGATGTGTGGGCTATCGACCAGCAAAATGCCTGGATCGTATGTTCCGGTAACCGGATCTATCGAACCATCAACGGAGGAACAACCTGGATCCCGGTACCTGCCCCATCCATTCCTGGGAATCCTGATCTCTACAGCATCTCCATCCTCAACAACACAACCCTCTGGATCAGTGGCGACAAGGGATCTGTTTTCAGTTCAATCGATGCAGGAAACAACTGGACGGTCTATGATACCACTATATTTCGTCACGGATTAATGCAGGGAATCTGTGCCATCACAGACAATATAATTTATGTCGCCGGACAGTTCCCCCTGGAGATTGGAGCGTGGGGATTCATAGCTAAAACCCTGAACGGAGGCATCACATGGGATTCCGTTGCCCTGCAAGGGAATTACAACAGGTATTACTGGATCGGGGTCGCCGCCACTGATTCCAACAATGTTATAGTGTACGGTCAAACCGGACACTATTCCGTCACACACAACGGAGGCAACACCTGGACCAACGGAGCCCAGGTCAGCCCGAGCGACATCAACGGCCTGGTGATGCTGAGCCCCGAAGCCTACTGGGGTGCCTGCGACTACGACATGATCTTCAAAACCTTTGACGGGGGTGAGACCTGGATCGAACAAATGAGCGCCGGACCGGGAAATATTTTCCTGGTCGGGATCGATACCTACTATACCCAGACCGCCCTGATCGTCGGAAAATCAGCGGATTTTCAAATTAAAGGAAAGATCCTGCAAACCATCGATGGCGGGAACCACTGGTACCTGCGCCACGTATCCCCGTCGAATCTGGCCAAGGTGTCGTTTGCGCATAACCAGTAAGAGGTCATACGAAATACGAAATACGAAATACGAAATAAATGTCATTGCGAGCGCAGCGAAGCAACGTAAATCGAATTGCTTCTCCCGAGTACTCGGGATCGCAATGACATTAATCGAATCATTCGGAAATCACTTTCCCAGCACATCCAGCGGGATCCTCCCGGCTTCCGGGGAGTTCTTATAATCGGTTACCGAGACTCCGGTGATCGATTTGAACTGGGTCGACAGGTACTGTACACTGCTGTATCCCATCATGTAGGCAATCTCACTGAGGGTCAGCTCCCCGTATTCAATCAACTCCTTCACTTGTTCGATTTTATTCAGGATGATGAATTTTTCGAGGGTGATACCGGTGTGTTTGGAGAAAATAGAGGAAAGGTAAGGATAGGACAGGCTGAATTTTTCCACGATGTAATCGGAGTTACGAACCATGGCGTTGTACGTAGTATGTTGCACCAGTTCCGTTACAGCCTGTTTCACCTGTTCCACCAGCAGTTCCTCCTGATCGCGCACTACTTCAAATCCATTGGAAGCGAGGATCTCTTCGACCGCCGTCCGCGTGATCTTTGCCGGATCAAGGATCACGGTCACCTCTCCGAGTTTGACGGATTCAATAGTGATTCCGTCCCGTGTCAGTTCCTCCCGGATTACCCGGAGGCAGCAGGAACAGCTCATGTTCTTTACACGAAATACTTCCTGAGTCTTCTTTTTCTTTTTGTTGCCAGGCATTAAACGAGTTCGTAGCGGTAGGAATCCTGTCTGACAAAAATAAATAATAAAATTGTGAAAGCCCAGAGGGAGGAACCACCGTAGCTCAGGAACGGCAAAGGGATTCCGATTACAGGCAATAGGCCAAGGGTCATCCCGATGTTGATGGCGAAATGGGTAAAGAGAATGGCCGCCACGGAGTATCCATAGATCCGGCTGAACCGGGCCCGCTGTCGTTCAGCAATGATGATAATTCGGATAAATAATCCTGTATAGAGGGAGATCAGTAACAGGCTGCCCAGGAATCCCCACTCCTCTCCAACCGTGCAGAAAATAAAATCGGTGCTTTGTTCGGGCACGAAGTTGTACTTGGTCTGGGTTCCGTTCAGGAATCCCTTGCCGAGGATCCGGCCCGAGCCGATAGCGATCAGCGACTGGTTGACATTATATCCGGCTCCTTTCGGATCGGTAGTTTTTCCGATCAGCACATGGATCCGCTGGCGCTGGTGGGGTTGCAGGATTCGGTTGACAGTATAATCGATCGAAAAAACATACCCGATCGATCCGGCGAAGAGAAGCAGGCTGATCAGCAGGTGACGGAATTTTTTCTTCGTCAGCAGGTAGAAAAAAATGCTCAGGATAAAAAGGAAACCAATCAGGACAAATTTATTGATTACCAGGGCCAGGATGCCGATCACCGGGAGTGCCAGCAGACCAAGCAAAATAAAGCCGCTCATGCCGAACCGGTAGAATACGAGCAGAAAAGCCAGGAAGATCAGGGCTGATCCGGTATCCCGCTGGAGTAATATCAGCAGGGCAGGGAGGAAGGCCAGAGCCATTACCTTCGCCCATGTTCGTTTCTTTTTCAGGTTGAGATCGATCTTGCTAAGGTATTTGGCTACAACCAGAGCAGTTGCAAATTTTGCAAATTCGGCCGGCTGGATGGTAACACTGCCGAAATGAAGCCAGGAGCGGGAACCGGAAACATCCCGGCCGAATAGTATAACGATGATCAGCAGCAGTATCAGTCCGGCATAAATAAACCAGGAAAACTGGGAAAAGAACTTGGGGTCGATGGCCAGGATCACCACCGCCAGGATCAGCGCTGCGACAACCCAGATCAGTTGTTTCCCGTATTGCTGGGATACGCTGAAAATACTCGGCTGCAGTTCATCGTAGACAGCCGAGTAGATATTGAGCCATCCGAACAACACCAGACCCAGGTAAAGGATGATCAGCACCCAGTCGATCCGGTAGAATATGCCGTACTCTTTTCTCATTTTCGGATCAGGTTTCCATTTATCATCCGTTCTTTGACCTCCTGCCGTTTCACCTCTCCTTTCAGATATTGTTCAATCATCAGACTGGCAATAGGAGCTGCCCAGGTTGCTCCCCATCCGGCGTTCTCCACAATGACAGATACTGCGATCCGGGGGTTCTCTTTCGGGGCAAAAGCGATGAAAACGGAGTGGTTATCACCGTGCGGATTCTGGGCTGTGCCGGTCTTGGCACAGATCGCCACGCTGTCGAGCCGCGCACTGGTAGCGGTCCCGGCCTGCACCACCTTTTCCATCCCGTTGATCACCACCTCAAAATAACCCGGATCCACGGTGCAATAGTGCTTCTCCATAAAAGCTCTGAGCACACTGGTTGGCTCTCCCACTCCTTTGATCACATGTGGCGTAATGTAATATCCACGATTGGCAATCGTAGCGGTCAGATTGGCCAGCTGAACAGGTGTCACCAGAATTTCTCCCTGTCCGATAGCCAGCGAGATAACGGTGAGTGATCGCCAGTTGTTCCGGCCGTAATACTTGTCGTAATAGGCACTGGAGGGGATATTCCCACTCAGTTCGCTGGGGAGGTCAAGCCCGATTTTGCGCCCCAGTCCGAACGACAGGATGTGGTTCCGCCACCGGTTGTACGCCTTTTCAGTATTGTAGAAGCCATCTTTGTCGAGGATCGATTTGAACACTTTGCAGTAATAGGTATTGCAGGAGTATTGAATGGATTCTTCCAGGTCCAGGGGACCGGCATGGTTATGACAACTGACTACCTGGCCGTTCCCCAGGGCAAAACCGCCGGGACAGCTATACCGGGTTCCGGGGGTCACCACCCCTTCCTGTAATCCCACCAGGGCATTGACGGTTTTGAAGGTCGATCCCGGCGGATAGGTTGCCATCAGGGCCCGGTTGAACAGAGGGATGTCAACGGAATCTGCAGCCAGTAACGAAAAGTTTGTGTTCCTGATCCGGCCGACAAACAGATTGGGATCGTAAGCGGGGCTGGAGACCATGCAGAGGATCTCCCCGCTGGAAGGCTCGATGGCGACGATGCTTCCCTTTTTATTCTGCATCAACAATTCGCCCAGGAGTTGCAGGTCGACGTCAATGGAAGACCAGAGGTCGGTTCCCTGAGTGGAGACTGTATCGTACCGGCCATCCTGAAAACTTCCCATATCCCGGTTGTGAACATCCACCACACGAATTCGCATCCCCTTCCGGCCACGCAGCTTCTGTTCGTAGGATTTTTCAATTCCGCTGATCCCGATGTAATCTCCCGCTTTGTAGTATGGATCACCGGCGATGATGCCGGGACTGACTTCCCCTACATAACCGAGTGTATGAGCGGCCGTTGGATAGGTGTATTTTCGCAGGGTCCGCGGCTGGACGAAAAAACCGGGAAACAGGAATAGTTTCTCCTGAAGAACCCCGAAATTCTCCCCGTTGATCTGGGATTCAAAGACGGATGGTTTATATACAGAGTACCTCCTGGCCTCTTTCAGACGACTCCTGAAGTCGGTCAGTTCAATGCCCAGCAAACGACAGAACTCTGCCGTATCCAATGCCTGGACCTGGCGGGGAATCACCATCATGTCGTACGCTGCTTCATTGAACACCAGCAACTTCCCGTTGCGGTCATAAATCAGTCCACGGGCCGGATACTGCGTGATGTACCGGAGCACATTATTTGTGGCTGAAAGGATATACTTTTCGGCTACGATCTGGATGTAAAAAAGACGGACGATAATGACGAAACCGGTCAGTAAAAAGAACCCGATGAAGACAAATTTCCGGTTCAGGTAGAGTTTTTCCATCTCTACCGCGGCTTCCTGAGGGGGATGTCGGGGGTGGTCAGGACGTTGCTCTGGTTCAGCACCCGGTCGTAAATGAAGAACTCAAACCGTACGGTGTCATAGTCTGGAGCCGGATCCATAGCCAGGGTATCGGAGATGAACCCTTTGATCGCCTTGCCCGGATAATCGGGATTCAGCACCGGGATCCGTGCACTGAAAGGCGGGTCAAGCACCACCTCCACATAGACGGAATCCCGTTTTTCGAAGTACCGGATCACCAGGTTGTAGTAGAAGCCACCTTCCCGGTTATAAGGAGGGAAGGTATCTCCCGGATTCAGTCCGATATCTCCGTTTCCGTCCTGGAAATCAAAGGAGAGAACCCCTTTGACTGCATATTGAGCCGTATCGAAAAGAAGAGTGAAGGGGCGGAACGAAATCTCCGGAATGTCTGAAAATTCTTCCTGCTTGATACAGGAGGAGATAAGCACCAGTCCGATCAGAGCCATGATCCATCTTTTAAACTGAGTATGGGAAGCTTGCCGGTTCATTTCGTATCTTTGGGGAGATGCTAAATTACATAATTTTACGATAGCTGAAGCGTTTCAGAAGCAATGATTTTTTCACAGACCATCGGAGCGATTCAGTCGGAGGATCGGTTCAACCAGCTGGCACTGGAGGCGTTTCGGTATCAGCTCCAGCGAAACCAGGTCTACATCGACTTTACCGAAGCCCTTGGAATCCACGCTTCCAGCGTGAATCACTATACGCGTATCCCGTTCCTGCCCATTGAATTCTTTAAAACAAGGGAGGTCTATGCTGCTGAAGAGTATCCTGCAATCACCTTTCGAAGCAGCGGAACTACCGGGATGCAGCGCAGCGTCCATGCAGTGGCCGACGCATCGCTGTACCGCTCCTCCCTGCTGGAAGGCTTCAGGCTATTTTACGGAGAACCATCCCACTATATGATCTGCGCCCTCACCCCTTCACTCCGGGAAAATCCCGATTCCTCCCTGGCATATATGATCGACTCCTGGATCAGCGCCGGAGCACAACCAGGCAGTGGCTTTTTCCTGAATGTACCGGAAAGGCTGGCGGAACTTCTTCAGTCCGCAGTGGGCAGTGGGCAGTGGGCAGTCCCCAGCAGTAAATTGCCAACTGCCAACTGCCAACTGCCAACTGTCCTTGTCATCGGCCTCACTTATGCGCTTCTTGATTTCGCCGAACAGCACCCCATGCCGTTGCCCGGGGCCATCATCATGGAAACCGGCGGGATGAAGGGGCGACGCCAGGAGCTGGTACGGGAGGAGGTGCATACCATCCTGAAGCAAGCCTTCTTGGTGGAGACCGTCCATTCCGAATATGGGATGTCGGAACTGCTGTCCCAGGCGTATTCTCAGGGTAACGGCAGGTTCTGCGCACCCCCCTGGATGAAGGTGCTGATCCGGGATCCTAACGATCCCTTTACCTGGAACCGGAATGGCAAAACCGGCGGGATCAGCATCATCGACCTGGCCAACTGGTACTCCTGTCCCTTTATCGCTACTAAGGACCTTGGCCGGTTGCACGAGGATGGCTCCTTTGAAATCCTCGGCCGGTTTGATCACAGCGACCTGAGGGGATGTAATCTGATGATGAGCGATTAGGGATTAGCAAATTAGGAAATACGGAAATACGAAAATACGAAACACGAAATACGGAGTTCGTAAATTGAAAATCAAATCAATCGGAGATCGGAAGGGTCACTTCAGGCACATCGTTCTTCGGAGAGTTCACCAGCTTCGATACAGGGTAAGCTGTCATCCGATCAGCAGGATAGGGCTTTAGCAGCTCCCGGAGAACAGCTTCATTCGAATCGTCCAGCCACAGCTTTTCGTTCTCAGGCAGCAGGATCACCGGCATCCGGTTGTGGATAGGGGCCATCAGTTCGTTCGGTTCGGTGGTGATGATGGAGAAGGAGTGAATGACCCCGCCCTCGCCGCTCACCCATTTTTCCCAGATCCCGGCCATGGCAAAGAGGGATCCGTCATTCATGATGATACGGAAGGGGATCTTGGCACTGTTCTTTTTCCATTCGTAGAACCCGTCGGCTGGAACCAGGCACCGCCTTTTGCGAAAAGCGTTTTTAAAGGAGGGTTTTTCAGCGATGGTCTCCACTTTGGCGTTGATCAGCTTGTTCCCGATCGACGGATCCCTGGCCCAGAAGGGGACCAGCCCCCAGCGGAAAAACTGAAGCTCTTCCGGATCCTGGTTGCTGATGATGGCCAGCTCCTGGGAGGGAGCACAATTGTACCGGGCTTTGTAGATTGCCGACCGGACCGATACACCGAAGCGCTCTTTGATCAGCTCATCTTCGATGGCAAAGGAGTAGCGACCGCACATGGTGGATTTAATTTTCAATAAAGGTAAAAAAAACCTAGATTTGTCCGCCAGTTCATCCCGATGCCTTCCTCAAAGCACAGAAAAAAACACCGCCGGTCTTCTATCCGGGAGGATGGGTTTAGCCTGCGAAGTATAGAGCAGCTCTTTTCGAAGCAGTTCATGCGGCTGGTCGGTATCCTTTTTCTGGCGGCCAGCTTATGGTTTGCCGCCAATTCGGCGGATACCATCATTAAAATTGCCCGAAACCTGATCTCCCCGAAAGATATGATGGTCGGGCAAGGTCCCGCATCTCAGCAGGCCGGAGAACAGGTTGCCCCCCTGGTGCAGGCTCCGCCCAATCCGGTCACACTTTCCCTGGTGATGATTCTTGGTTCTGTTCTGGTCGGGTGGTTCGGTCTTCAGTGGCTGACGCGATGGCGAAAACGGGCCGAATTTCAGATCATTTCGGTGTTCCTGGTCTTTATCTCCCTGCTGGCTATCATACGAAATTACGGTTGGCAGGTCGAACTTTATTTCCCCGTACTCATCCTCATGGCAGCCGGGCTCTACTTTTTTGGCCGGCATCTCAGCCATACAGGCACCCGGATTCATTTCCTCTTCACCTGGGGACTTTTCATCCTCTGGTGGTTGTTGAAGCTCATGATCGGAGGACAACGAGATCAGCTGGCCTCTTTTTTTATCCTCTCCTCCCTGATCTTTCTCACCGATCATCTCCTCTTTTTGTTCCGGGGATTTGCCGGTCACAAAGTGTTTAACAGGTATATGGAGGTAGTTGCAATAGCAGCTAACATAGGCCTCTTTTTTGTCCTGGTTTCACTTACCCTGCTGAAGTTTTACGGCAGGTTCCCCCTCTTTTTGTTCACCCTCTCGCTCTCCGTTTTATATATTGTTTCCCTGGTAGCGATGGAGTACTACCGGAAGCCGTTCCGCAAGGTGCCCTACCTGATCGCTGCACTGGTGCTGATCAGCCTCCTCCTCCCGCTGCTCTTCTGGAGAGATCAGCTGATCCTTCTGGCAGGGAGTCTCTCCATGCTGCTGCTGTTTTACTCCAGGCAGACCAAAGACCAGCCATCCATCATTGTATCCCTGGGACTGGTGGTACTGATGGCCCTGGTCTTTTTGAAAGATATGGTTTTTGCTTACCTGCCGGCAGCCCTCCTGGGAGGGTTGGCAGGAAATGCATCCCTGTTTTTCAAAGGGCTGATTGCCAGCTTGTTTATCGCAGCGGTTGCCTTTATTGATCGCCGGCAGCTCAAGAATCTGGATATCCGGTATTCACGCAAATGGTTCAGCCGGCGGAGGTACCGGATGTTGCTGAAGGGAGTGTTTCTTGCGGGCCTCTATCTCGGCCTGCTCTGGCTTTGGCAGTATAGTGTTTTTGCACTCTGTGGCTATGAGGAAGCCGGACTTATCAGCTGGTTCTCATATCATTGCCTGTACTGTATCATTGCAATTCCCTGGCTGGCTGCCCAGCGATCCTCTTTCCTCCCCGTTGCCATTCTGGTATCCGCCATCACCACCCTGACCTACCCTGCGTTGCTTGGTCTGAAAACGGTGGAACTCCTGGGGCTTTACGTACGCGGCATCCCGGCCGGCCTTACCATCTTCCCGATGCATTATGCGCCGGCGGTACTTTTTCTGTTTTATCTGGCGATCGTATTACGGTATGCAGGAAGAGCCTTCAAGGAGAGTACCATTGTGAAACGGATCTTTCTCCTCTATGCCATCGTGATGGTGCTCTACATCCTGATTTCAGAGATGGTGATGACCAGTGTAGCCTTCCGGGCAACATCGCAGCTGGAAGGGAATGAGATCCGAAGCCAGATGCTGGGATTGCCATCCACCCTGGTCCTTTTTGCGGGAGGGGTGGTCACATTGACCTGGGGGTTCCTGAGACAGAAACGGTTCGGGCGGACTCTGGCCATGATCCTGCTCCTGCTGGCCGCTTTCAAGTTGATCTACGTGGATTTGAAAAGCATCTCCCTGCTCACACGGGTCATCCTGCTCTTTATTACAGGCTCTTTTTTCATCGGAATTTCGTTGGTCTATACCCGGGCCAGGAGGGCATCGCGTAAGAAACGATCATCCCGCCGCCGCACCAGAACTCCCCGGTTTCCAAAACAGGAACAAACCCCGGATCAACAGCCTGAATCATGAAACATGTGAACATCACGGTCAGAGGAAGAGTACAACGGATTGGGTTCCGTTTTTATTCGATGGAAGCTGCCTACAAATTTGGAGTATTTGGAATGGTGATGAACCAGGATGACGGATCTGTTTGTATCGAAGCGGAAGGAAAGGAGATGGCTGTTGAACAGTTCCTGCAGTGGTGTCATACCGGTCCCCTTGGAGCACGGATTGATGCTGTGGAGGTCACCGAAGGCCCGGTAAAGGGATATACCTCCTTCGAGATCAGAAGCCGGGCGAAATGGATGAATACAGAGGATTGATCAGCGGGCGCCTTCCACAATCAGTACTACTTCCCCTTTAACCTCCCGGCCGGAAAAGTGATCAGCCAGTTGCTGCAGCGACCCCCGCACAGTATCTTCAAACAGTTTTGTAAGCTCCCTGGATACAGAGGCTTGCCTGTCGGGTCCGACATGTTCAATTAACTGAGCAATTAATTTACTCAATCTGTGCGGAGATTCATAAAAGACCAGCGTATAAGGAAGGACAGAAAGCTCTTTCAGCTTGCTTTGCCGGCCTTTCTTATGAGGCAGGAATCCGACAAAAAGGAAACTGTCGCAGGGGATCCCTGAATTCACCAGGGCCGGGATAAAAGCTGTGGGACCCGGCAGTGTTTCCACTTCCAGGTTTTCCCGCAGGCATTCCCGAACGAGCAGAAATCCCGGATCTGAGATCCCCGGCGTCCCGGCATCACTCACCAGGGCAGCCACTTCTCCCGATCTGAGCCGTTCCACGATCGAGACAAGGGCTTTGTGTTCATTGAACTGATGATGGGATATCAGCCTGTTCCGGATCCCGAAATGGTTCAGGAGAATACCGGTTTTTCGGGTATCTTCCGAAAGAATGAAATCCACCTCCTTCAGTATGCGGATAGCCCTGAGGGTCATATCCTCAAGATTTCCCACAGGGGTGGGTACGAGAAAAAGTGACGGTTTTCGGCTCATGGATTGGTAACCAGTTTAAATCCCACCCCATGGACGTTGATCAGTCCGACCGATGGATCCTGCTTCAGGTATTTCCGGAGTTTCACAATGTAAACATCCATGCTTCTCGCATTAAAGTAGCTGTCGTTGTTCCAGATCTCGGTAAGCGCTTCACTGCGGGTCAATACATCATTGACATGCATGCACAGAAGCCGCAGCAATCCGGTCTCCTTGGAGGTAAGTTTTTGTTCCTGCTTCCCGCAGGTGAGCGTTTGCCGGTGGACATCAAAGGTGTATTTGCCAATGGCAAACACCGTCTCCTCCTGGGGTGGTCTGGGGCTGTCGTCGAGCCGTCTCAGAATGGCCTGCATGCGCAGCAACAGCTCCTCCATACTGAAGGGTTTGGTGAGGTAATCGTCTCCACCAAGCTCGAACCCTTTCAGTTTGTCTTCCTGCATGGATTTCGCCGTGAGGAAGAGGATCGGGATCTTTTTATCCATGGCCCGGATCTCCTTCGCGACGGTAAATCCATCTTTCACCGGCATCATGATGTCCAGGATGCAGAAGTCCACTTCCAGGGAGGTAAATGTGTCGATGGCCTCCTGTCCGTTCAGGCAGAGAGTGGTCTGGTACTTTTTGGCATCCAGGTAGTTCTTCAGAAGATTTCCGAGGTTCCGGTCATCTTCAGCCAGCAGCACGTGAATCGGTTTTTTCTCCATGGTTCCTAATCGGGTATTTTATAGGGCAGGTAGATCTTGAACGAAGTCCCTTTACTGATCTCACTGTCGATGTTGATCTTCCCGTGATGTTCTCCCACGATTGCTTTCACATAACTGAGGCCCAGGCCATATCCCCGCACATTGTGGATGTTCCCGGTGGGGATGCGGTACAGTTTATCGAAGACCTTTTTCTGCTCCTGCTTGGGGATTCCCGGGCCGTTGTCCTGTACTGATAACGTAATTCCTTCTCCGCTATTTTCCGTACGGATCCGGATTTCCGGTTTCCGGGGAGTATATTTGGTGGCATTGTCGAGCAGGTTGTATACCAGGTTGGTCAGGTGCACCTTGTCCCCCTGCAGTTTGGATGGTTTTGCTTTCAGGTTGGTGTGGATCACTCCGTCTTTGATCTCTACCTGGATCCTGATGCTTTTAATGACGTCCCGGATGACTGTATGGAGGTCGACCTGTTCGCGCTGTAGCTTCAGCTGTCCTTTCTCCAGCACCGAGGCCTGCAGGATCCGTTCCGAAAGAATCGACAGGCGACTATTCTCTTCCCGGATCATATGGATGTAGTTTTCGTAAACCTTTTCAGACTTGGGTATTTCCTGGTCGCCCAGCGCCTCACACGCCAGGGCAATGGTGGATATCGGCGTTCTGAACTCATGGGTCATATTGTTCATAAAATCGCTTTTCATATCCGATATCTTCTTCTGACGGATCATGATGGTAATGGTATAGGTGAAGGTATAGACGATTACCACGATCAGGACAATCGAGATCAGCAGCATTCCCCACAGTTCTGTGAGCAGGAACTGCCGCTCATAGGGGAAATAGATGAGCAGGTATTCAGGGGTGCTGAACATGTCGTAGGAGAACAACGGGTAGGCATATCCTTTCTGGATCAACTGGTTCCTGTAATCACTCGAGTTTTCCAGAATGAACAGATCCAATTCGGGTTTGTAGATCCCAAACAGGTACCTCGTATCTACTCCACGGATATTGAGTTCGAGGGATATCAGCGAGTCCATTTCGGAGGGGGTGATGAAGAGAGAATAATCGAGATGGGGGTTGAAACTGAGCATACCCGGAAACGGATTGATCTCCGCAGCTCTCCATTTTTCTAATCGTTCAAGTTTGTAGACCACCTTCGCCATCGCCTCGTTGACACTTCGCCGGAAACTGGCCTCTTTGACCGAAGAGGCACTGCGGATCCAGTAAAACTGGACCCCCAGTAATCCGATCAGGGAGATGGACATGATGATGATGATCCCGACCAGTGCTTTGCGATTCATATCCTACAAATGTACATGTAATCCACCGGACTACACACAGACGGATAAAAATCCAGTCCGCTACTCCAGCGCTTTCCGTGCTCGAAGCACAATCGTATATTAGCGCATAACCAATTAAA
>Ga0163200_1000255_pt1 | contig 24838 bp, 22 predicted proteins | sample PL_2010_200m_FD_113535 | JGI IMG/M metagenome (GOLD analysis project Ga0163200, IMG submission 113535) | Freshwater microbial communities from Powell Lake, British Columbia, Canada to study Microbial Dark Matter (Phase II) - PL_2010_200m | ecosystem: Environmental > Aquatic > Freshwater > Lake ... | reverse complement strand
CGCCAGGGCGCTCCCCCACTGACCGGCTCCGGTCTCGGTAGTAAGTTTTTTAATACCGAATTTTTTATTATACCAGACCTGGGGTACCGCAGTGTTTGGCTTATGGCTTCCGGGAGGGCTTACGGATTCATCCTTATAATATATGCGCGCCGGAGTTTTTAAATACTTCTCTAGAAAAACCGCGCGGCGTAGAGGCGCAGGCCTCCAGTGGTAAAGTATCTCGAGGATCTCCTCGGGGATATCAATCCAGCGCTCGCGGGAAACTTCCTGCTCGATCAAATTCATCGGGAAAACTTTAGCCAGCATTTCAGGACTTAACGGTTTCCCGTCGGGACCGAGAGGCGGATGCATAGGCGTAGGAAGGTCTGCGGCCAAATTATACCACTGCCGGGGAATATCGTCTTCACTTAGATTTATTTTTACAGGATCCATTTATTCTCCTTTCAAAACCCTACATCCCGATCTCAACCCGGAACTCCGCGTATGGCCCATTATCTAAACTCACCTTACCGAGGCTATCCTGCCGGTATCGCAAATAGCGGCTGAAAACCATCCCCCCGGAGAGCAAGGCGTCGATATGTTTATTCACCGAATAGGCAATGCCTGCGCCGCCGCGCAGATCATTATACTCTAAAACCGTACCCTTGATCCCGTACTCCGAAACTTCGTATTCATCCGCACGCATCCCGCCTTCGGCAAAAACCGTCCATTTATCGTTTAAGGCATAAGTAATATTCGGACGGGGAGGGATAATATTAAAGGCAAGCTTTTCATTAGGCTTGTAGATGACACCTAATATAGGAAAGAAGGCCTCGTTGTAATCCACGTTGATTGCAACGCCGGCGATAAGAATAAGTTTTTTATCAGGTTGATAAATCCAGAATAACCGCGAGGGCAAGCGGAAGTTAGAGGAATTCATATCCCAGCTGTCTCCGTAAAAAGAAGGTGCTACACCAATCCTGAAATATGTATCTTTGACATTAAAAAACGGAAGAGTCGTTTCTAAGCCGAAGCTTATTCCGGTAAGACGCGCAGGAAGTTCTACCGCAGTAGTATTATTTATTCCGGTATAACCGGTAATCACTCCCAGGGCCAGGGGAAGCCGGCCGAATAATTTCATATTATAGCTGTATTCGGCTTCTGAGTTGATAAGCGAAACCTTACCGGACATAGCCTTAGCTCCGCTGGCAGGCATAAAACGCACAAAGGCGTCAACCTCCTGGGGCATAGGCTCTTCCTCTTCGGTAACCGCCTGGCCGAGTATCTGGCGATACTTCTGCTCAAGGTTATCCGCGGGTTCAGGCACCGGAGTATTTTGGGCCTGGGCAAAAGCCTTGCGCAACGCCTCTTCCCGGGTATCGAATGCGGCAGATAAATCCGCCCGAATTAATAAAACCGCCGAGACTACAATACCGGTAATGATTTTTAAGCTATTTCTTCTCACAACCCCTCCCTCAAATTAATTTCCTATGATCATATTCTTCAAACCTATCAGAATATCGCCCACTGCCGGCTCAAATTTATTTTTAGGCTCCTTAAGTGTGCCAGTTATCTTTATTACTCCGAAACGCCCGGCCCGGCCGATAATAGCCGTGGCGACATCTTTAAAGGTCCCGCTTAAAGGAACGCTTTCGTTTAATATATGCACATTAAGATACGCATCAATCGTAGAATCAAATCCGATTTTAACTTTTCCGTCGAGGTCGGTGATGTCGCTTCTTAAGACCAGGTTGTCGGTTGAAATAAGCTTATCCTCTACCTTAAATTTGCACGAGCCCTTAGTAAAAATTATATTGGTAAAATCGCGCACAAACAATAAACTCCCCAGTCCCTTAAAAAGATTGAGCTGCCAGAGCTTTCCCTCGCTGACATTGATATCTCCTGAACCGTTTAGCTTGGAAATATCATCGAATAATCCGTTTAATTTAAAATCAGCATCCACCTTACCCGCGATATCCTGATCCTTAGCCGGGGTATCTGCCTTAAATTTCTCGATCCTTACCCCTTTCAAAATCAGATTGATTTGATAAGGCAGCTTCGGCTCTTTAAAATTTATAACAGCGCTTCCTTGAACCAGCCCGCTATAAAAAGGCAGGATCAACCCTGTAATATTCCCCGCCCCTTCGCTCTGGGTGTAATCAAAAGAGAAATTCTCCGATTTAAGTCCGTAAGCGGAAAACGCGGGGCTTGAAGCCCTGGCCTGCAAAAAGCAATTTTTGAAGCTGTCGGTTTTTCCTTTAAAGTTAAAATCGACGGCCACCATCCCCTGTAATTTCGCCTTATCCAGCTGCTCCGCGGCCTTTACAAAAATCTTCTTTAAATCTTCGAGATTTAAATCAAGGCTGCCGGAAATATCTGCAAACGGTAAATTTGGATTCTTAGTATCGACAATGCCGGTAGCGGAAAATTCTGAATTTAAATACGCGCCGATAAACTCGCTGAAATCAAACTCCGTGCCTTTTACCTTGAAGCTGGCTTTTAATCTGATATTTTCTGACTCAAGGACTACTTGCAACCTGGGGCTTATAAAATTCTGCCATGAGCCGGTGGCTTTATACTGTATTCCGTTGACCAGAAAGCGCAGGCCTTCCCAGTCAATGCGGTCAGGCGAAAATTTTATCCTGCCGGTTAAATTAACTACCGCCCAGGGCAGGCGGTCCAAATTTAGCCGGGCTCCAGAAGTATCCACATATCCTGAAATGCTCCACGCCCCCGTATCGGGAATAGCGCGGGCATTTAAAGTAAAGCTCGCAGAACCTGAGGCTGACCCCGGAAAATCAAAATCGAATCCGCTTTTTAATATTTCCGGAAGCCGGTCCAGTCCAATCTGAGCAATATTCACGTTTAAAACCGGCTTTGAATAATCAATAAGCTTAATATTTGCCTGGACCGGCAAAGCTCCTAAAGTAGCGTTTAGTTTTTCGGCGGATAATCCGGCGTTATTAAAAATTATATCTCCGGAAATATTGTCTAAGGCCTTTACAAACTGGAGCCCTTCGATCCGGCAGCCTAATATACTCAGCTTACCGGAGTAAGCCAGCCGGTTTTTTTTATACTCCAGACCCAGGTCTGCGTCAATCTTTCCCTTCGGGACTGCAAGCCCGGAATTACGGTAATACGGCTCGGCGTCTTGGGGAGAAAAATCAGCCAAATTTACTTTTGCCGAAAATTCCTGTACGGGAATGCGGTATTCTCCACTTGCTTTAAGGACACTATTAAGCTGCGAGGGAATTTGCCCCGTCAGTTTGAATTTTACGCTTGAAGGCAAAGATAAATTTATAACCGAATTTATTTTCTTGATCTCTTTCTTAAGCGGAGGGCTTAAGGTATCGTCCTGGAAATAAAGATTAGCGTTGTTCACACTTATCCTGTAAACCGAAACGTTAAAACCGGGTTTTTTGTCTTGAGTTTTCGCGCCAACCGGCGTAAAAAGTTTCTCAAGGTTAAAGGTGTTGTCCGGGTAGCGCTCTAGAAAAACCGCCGGAGCGCTTACGCTTATAAGAGGAATGACCAGCCTTTTCTGGAGCATGGGAAAAATAAGAAAACCGCAAGAAACTTCCTTAATTTTTATAACCGCCATACTGTCGTCGTAAATATCCAGGTTCTTCAGTGTAAGCCCGCGGAAAATATTGATCCTTACGGATTCAAGGGTTACTTTCTTGCCGGTCTGCGCGGAGATACCGTCGATGATCCAGGATTTTGCTTTGGTGGGAAAAATTACGTTATTCAGGTAAATTACGCCTAAGCTGATTATCAGGACTGCGATAAGAACGGATATTAAGATTATTTTTTTCACGATTTAACCTTGATAAACCTTGACGCCGCTTTCAGGGCCCCGGCCTTTGAGTTGATCTTGCCTATCGCCTGGAGCTCTTCCAGTTCAGAAAGGATTTTTCCGATCAAAGGAGAAGGCTTGAGCTTAAACTTTTTTATCAGGTCGTCGCCGTTAACCAGGCGGACATCTTTCTTAATTTTTAGTTTCCTGTAATATTCGCGGATCAGCCGGAGAGTAGTCTTTTCATGCCTTACCCTTGATTGCGCCGTGGTTAAGGGCCCCTTAGTCGCCCGCTGGTCAGCCAGAGACAGCAAAAGCACGCTTATGGCTTCTTTTCCGGTATCGCGGAAAAACCTGAATTTTGCGCGGGCAGTAAGAATTTCGTTATCCGCCAGATATCCCGGCCTCAAATGCCAGAGCACGATGATTTTTAATGCGTGGATCTCTTCGTTAGAGAGTTTCAGCCGTTTACTGATCCCTTCGGCTAAACTTAGCCCCACCCTTTCATGGCCGTGAAATGTAGTACGGCCGTCTATGCGCCGCAGGGTTGCCGGCTTTCCCACATCATGCAATAGTGCTGCAAATTTAAGAAAAGCCTCTTTCTTTCTCTCCGCCGAGATCAACTGGCCGAGGAATAGGCGGATATCGCTGTTACGGTTATTTTTAAAAATCAGCTCCAGCTGTTTTAAGGTCTCTAAGGTATGCTGCCAGACATCCAGATGGTGGTACGGGCCTTGTCCGATTCTCCGCATTTTCTTTATTTCAGGAAAAATAATCTCGATGATTTTTAATCTGTCAAGTTCAGCGATACACTCGTAAGATTTTCCGGATGCGAATATTTTAAAAAACTCGTCCCGTATGCGCTCGTCGGAAACATTCAGCAGTTTAAACTTTTCAGCCTTAGCAGCCTTAAGTGTTGCAGGTTCGATTTTAAAACCAAGTAACGCGGCAAAGCTGAAAGCGCGCAAAATGCGTAACGGATCTTCGGAAAATGACTTTTCTCCGGCGATCCTGATAATTTTATTTTTGAGGTCCGCTTTTGCGCCGTTTAAATCAAGTAATTCTCCGGTTGACGGGTCAATTATTAGAGTATTGATAGTGAAATCGCGCTGCCCCAGGTCTTCTTCGATTGATTTGCCGCGGAAATCCGTGAAGTCTAAAGTATAGAATCCGTCTTTCGTCTTCTTAATTACGCGGCAGGCGCCGTGCTCTTTATCTAAAATTACAAAGCCCGCCCGTAATTCCTTGGCCAGCGCCCTCCCAAAAGATATCGCCCCTCTTTTAATTGCGAAATCAAAATCAAGATTCTGTTTAACCCTTCCCAGTGCCAGATCCCGCAACACCCCCCCCACCAAATAAAGCAAAACGCGCCGCTTTTTGGCGAAATTGTAAACAGGGTCGAGTAATAATTGATAATCTTGCAAAATTTTTAACATGATATAAAATGAAGACGGCGCGATTTCGAGCGAATACGGTTTTTGAGCGAGAAACGCGCCGGCTTCATTTACCTTGATTGAATATTTCTGATTTCTTGATGATTTCGTCTTCGACAAAAATCGGCGCGTGCGCCCGCACCGCAAGTGCTATGCTGTCCGACGGCCGGGCATCGATAATCTTCTCTTCGCCGGATGAAGTCTTGATGACGAGCTTGGCATGAAATGTATCCTCTTCCAGTTTATCGATAATGATCTTCTCGATGCTAGCCTGAAGATTTTCGATAGTGCTGTGCATCAGGTCGTGGGTGAGCGGCCGCGGGGGATTAAATCCGCTTATTTTCAGTTTTATGGCGCTGGCTTCCGCCAGGCCGATTACTATCGGCAGGAGGCGCTCGCCGTTCTTTTCTTTTAAGACGATCAACTGGTCGTGGCGCTTCTCGTCGATTACGATTTTATTTAATTCCATCTCTATCATTTTCTAGCCTTTTTGTCTTTACTTAATATATCTTTCAGTTCCACCATAAACTGCCCTACGTCTTTAAACTGCCGGTAGACCGAGGCAAAACGCACATAAGCCACATCATCAAGGCCTTTCAGCCTCTCCATAATCAGCTCGCCGATGCGACATGCCGATACCTCGCGGTCGCTCTTCTTCTGAATTGAGCGCTCGGTCTGCGTAACTATCTCTTCCATCTTCTCCATGCTCACCGGCCTCTTTTCGCAGGCCCGGATCACGCCGTTTAAAATCTTTTTACGGTCAAAAGGCTCGCGCCGGCCGTCTTTCTTGATAACCATAAGCGAGACTTCTTCGACGTATTCGTAAGTGGTAAAGCGTTTACCGCATTTTAAACACTCGCGCCTGCGCCTTACCGCGCTTTCCTCGGCGGTAGCACGGGAATCGACGACCTTATCTTCTTTATAACCGCAATGCGGGCACTTCATCGTCGCTTCTCTCCTGATTTCCTTCTGACCTTTATCTTTGCCTCTCTAAAAAAATCCATCGCCATCTTATCCGGATAACCATCGGAAATAACGATCTCTTTTATCCCGGCGTTAATAAGCATTTTGGCGCAGATTATGCAAGGCTGATGCGTTGCATATAGAGTGCTGCCTTTGGCGCTTATCCCGTGGAGTGCCGCCTGGATTAAAACATTCTGCTCGGCATGCAGCCCGCGGCATAGCTCATGACGCTGGCCCGACGGTATCTTTAGCCTTTCCCTTAGACAATAACCTAATTCCAGGCAATCCTTCAGGCCCGAAGGAGCGCCGTTATATCCTGTAGCCAGTATTCTTTTATCTTTGACGATTATGGAGCCGACTCTGCGGCGCAGGCAAGTAGCTCTTTTAGATACAAGCCCGGCTACCTCTAAAAAATATTCATCCCAGGTCGGCCGTTTATAAACACTTTTTTTCTTTGTCATGTTTTACTTAACTCCGGGTATAACGGAAATCTCTTAGTCAAAGCCAACACCTCTTTCCGGACTTCTTTTAATATATCATTATTATCGCTTCCCTCTATTGCCTTATTTATAAGCTGCGCGATTTTACGCATCTGGTGCTCTTTCATCCCGCGAGTAGTCACTGCCGGAGTCCCCACCCGGATCCCGCTGGCAACCCCCGCGCTTTTTTTATCAAAAGGAATCAGATTTTTATTCACGGTGATACCGGCTACCCCTAAAATAAACGAGGCGTCGCTTCCGGTAATCCCCTTTTCCGTCAAATCTACAAGCATAAGGTGCGTATCCGTTCCTCCGGAAACAATACGGAAGCCGTAACCGGAAAGCGCCTTAGCTAATTCTTTGGAATTCTTGACAATCTGCCGCTGATAAGCGCGGAATGCCGGGGTCATCGCCTCACGGAAAGCCACGGCCTTAGCCGCAATCACGTGCATCAGCGGCCCCCCTTGGATCCCGGGGAAAATTTCAGCGTCGAGCTTCTTAGCGAATTCCTTCCTGCAGATAATAAAGCCTCCGCGCGGCCCCCGTAAAGTCTTGTGGGTTGTAGAGCTGACGAATTCCGCGTAAGGGACCGGAGAAGGATGCGCTCCTGCGGCGACTAAACCTGCGATGTGCGCCATATCCACGAATAAATATGCGCCGACCTTATCGCAGATCTTGCGGAAGGCCTTAAAGTCCATCTTCCTGGGATAGGCTGAAGCGCCGGCTAAAATCATTTTAGGCTTATGCTTTTTAGCCAACTCCATAATTTTTGAATAATCCAGCATTTCCGTCTTACGGTCAACGCCGTAGCCGATGATTTTATAAAGCATCCCGGAAAAATTATGCGGATGGCCATGTGTAAGGTGCCCTCCGGCGGCTAAATCCATAGCCAGGACCGTGTCCCCGGGCTTAAGGATAGAGAAATAAACCGCCATATTCGCTTGCGAACCCGAATGCGCCTGGACATTTACGTGCTCTGCCCCAAAAAGCTTCTTGGCCCGCTCAATTGCTAACTTTTCCGCTTCATCTACAAATTCGCACCCTCCGTACCAGCGGTGATGCGGATACCCTTCAGCGTATTTATTAGTCAGGACTGTGCCCTGCGTTTCCAAGACTGCCATAGAAGTGAAATTCTCGGAAGCAATCAGCTCGAGATTTTCTTCCTGCCTTCTGATTTCATTTTTTACAACCGCAAAAATCTGGGGGTCGACCTTTTTTAAGTGCTTCATGCCTGTCTCCCTATTCCTTTTTCGATTTTCTTGATTAAATTCAGGCGCGCCTTATGCCTTCCGCCCTGAAACCCGGTTTTAAGCCAAACCTTCAGAATTTTTTCTCCTGTTGTCTTATTTACAAAAGCTGAGCCCAGCACCAGGATATTGCTGTCATTATGCTCCCGGGAAAGCCTCGCTGCTTTTACGTTATACGCGAGTGCTGCGCGCACTCCGGGAAAACGGTTGGCAACTATAGAATTCCCGATGCCGCTTTTGCAAATCAGAATCCCTCTTTTAAACTTTCCTTTTGAGATTGCCTTTGCCACGGCGGCGGAAAATTCAGGATAATTACAACGCGCTTTAGAGTATGCCCCTAGATCCAGGACATTCAAGCCCCTCTTAACAAGATAGGGCTTAAGCCTTTCTTTTAAAACGTAGCCGGCGTGGTCCGAACCGATGACAATAGTCTTTTTCATATTATATTTATTATCCTTTCTACGGCGTCTTTGATCAGGCCAAAGGTTTTCTGGTAAAACTCAAGCGAATGCCCGATAGGATCAGCTACACCCAGGTCTCCGTCTTCTATTTTAGCAAACTCCTTGATTAAAAACACCCTGTTCTTTACTTCGGGGACGATCTTTAAAATATTGTCTTCGTGCACTTTTTCCATCACCAATATCAAGTCAGACCTCTTGACCATCTCTTTAGTCACCCTCTGGGAGCGATGAGCCGAGACGTCAATCCCCGCGCTCTTTAAAACTTCCCTGGTGCCGTCAGTCGGGCCTAAGCCGCCCAAAAGTATTAACCCCGCAGAAATAACTTCTACATCGCTTCGTTCTCTTTCCCGTAATTTCTTTTTTAAGAGCGCCTCTGCCATTACCGAGCGGCAGGAATTACCGGTGCAGACAAATAAAACAGTTTTTACCTTAAGCGCCGCCTCGATCGCAGCTTTTTTTATAGCACCTTCCCGGACGATTTTCGCCGGCTCGGACGTAAGGTCCACTATTGAAGATTCGCATTTTAATTTTGTCTCTCCGGCATCGATAGCAAAATCCACCAGGCCTTTTAAATCCTTGATCGCTTCAGAAAAATCTACCGGAGGTCTTTCCCCGGAAATATTAGCCGAAGGGCAGATCACCGGGACTTGAGCATAAGCGATTACTTTACGCGCGACTTCATCATCAGGTAAACGCACTCCTACCGTGCCTTCGGTTTTGGATTTCAAGATCATCGTAAGCGGCCCCGGCCAGAATTTATGCATTAATTTATACGCGCCAATCGGTATAGCCCGGGCAACCTCTTCTAATTTTTCTTTATCATCTACATGCAGTGAAAAAGGTTTATCCGACGGCCGCTGCTTTATTTCACAAAGCCTCTTTACGGCATCCCGGTTCAGGCTATTGGCCGCAATACCATAGACGGTCTCAGTAGGAATTATCACCAGGCCGCCTTTAGCCAAAACCTCGGCTGCCTCTTTGATTATTTTCTCTTCGGGTTTTAAAGGATTTATTTTAGCGATTACCGCAGGGCTCATACCTTTATCTTTATTTTTCTGATTTTATCCGCCATCTCCGCTCTATGTTTTAGCAGCCGGCTGCTGATTTTCTTATCGTTTGTGCCCAAAATCTCTAAAGCAAAAAGCGCGGCGTTCCTGGCACCTGCCTTGCCGATAGCCATAGAAGCAACCGGGATACCTGCCGGCATCTGTACCGTAGAAAGCAGTGAGTCCATCCCTTTCAAGCTGGAAGTTTCAATCGGGATACCGATTACCGGCAGAGTAGTGTGCGCGGCAATCACTCCTGCTAAAGCGGCAGCCCCTCCGGCAGCGGCGATAAAAACCTTGACCCCTTTTTTTGCGCTACCCTCGACATAAGCGGCTAATTCTTTGGGAGTGCGGTGCGCGGACAGAACTTTTACGTCAGCGGCAACCTTAAATTCCTTCAGGATGTCGATTGCTCCCTGGACTGTTTCCAGGTCTGACTGGCTACCCATGATTATAGAAATCTTTTTCATAGATCCTCCTATTATAATGCCCTTCTTCCTATATCCTTCCTATAATGCATTCCCTCAAAACTGATTTTACCTACTGCCTGATAAGCTCTATCTATGGATTCCTTAATGGTGGCACCTAAACCGGTGACCCCGAGTACTCTTCCGCCATCAGTCAATATCTTATCACCCTGCTTCTTTGTTCCGGAGTGAAATACCATCACGTCTTTCATTTTAGCTGCCTCGTTAAGCCCGAAGATTTCTTTCCCCTTAACGTATTCTCCGGGATAACCTTTAGAGGCGCAGACCACGCAGACGCAAGACCGCTCATCCCACTCCAAAGTGCGCAGACGGGACAACTTTTGCTCACAAGTAGCGAGCATTATCTCGACTAGATCCGATTTTAACCTCGGCAATATTGCCTGAGTTTCGGGATCGCCGAAGCGCACATTGAATTCTAAAGTCATAGGGCCATTTTTAGTAATCATAATGCCGGCGTACAAAACGCCTTTATAGGTAATTCCTTCTTTCGCCAGCCCGTCGATGGTGCGATAAATAACTTTATCTGAAATCTCTTTAAGCAATTCGCGTGTCACTACCGGAGCCGGAGAATAAGCGCCCATTCCCCCGGTGTTCGGGCCCTGATCGAAATCATTAATTCTCTTGTGGTCCTGCGCGCTGGCCAGAGCGATGACTTCTTTCGAATCGGTGATGATTAAAATCGAAGCTTCCTGTCCTTCGAGGCAATCTTCGACAATTATTTTATTTCCGGCGTCGCCGAAAATTCTTTCAATCAACATGGAATCCACGGCTTTCTCCGCCTCTTCGATAGTCTTGGCTACAACCACTCCTTTTCCCGCTGCCAAACCATCAGCCTTTACCACACAAGGAGCGTCTTTTTCCCGGATATGCTTCTTTGCCTCATCGGGATTATCAAAGATCTTAAAATCAGCAGTCGGAACTTTGTATTTAGCCATTAACTGCTTAGAGAAGGCCTTGCTCCCTTCTAACTGCGCGGAGCGCTTATCCGGCCCGAATACTTTAAATTTATTATTTTCGAATTCATCGACGATGCCGGAACAAAGCGGAATTTCCGGACCGACCACCGTCAAATCTATTTTTTCTTTTTTCGCAAACTCAAGCAGGCGCGGGATATCTCCGGCTTTTATATCAATGCACTCGGCGTCTTGTACTATGCCGCCGTTACCCGGGGCGCAGAATACTTTATCGCATAGCTTGGATTGTTTGATCTTCCAAACAAGCGCATGCTCCCGTCCGCCTGAACCAATAACTAAAATCCTCATTTACGCTCACAATCACTTTCGCTGATAGCGCTTCCGGTCTTAATCTGGTAAACTTTCTTACCGCTAACTCCGCAAGTAACCGGCTGAGCAGTTATTTCATAACCGCTTGATCCAAATTCTAAAGAATAATTATAACCACGCACGGAATTATTTTTATAGTCAGGAATTTTAGAAAAGTATTCTTTGAGCCCATCGGTATTCACGGGATATTGGCCGTTATTTACAACAGCATAAGTCTCGGCTGCAGTAGCTATTGTCCTAACTGTTGCTTTAGCAGTGGATTCATCAGCCACCATCCTCGCCCTCAATAAATTAGGGATGGCGATAGCAGCCAACAGACCTATTATTGCAAAAACCATCCCTACTGCGCCCAAAACAATCCCAGCAATCGCTAAACCATTACCCTTAAGAGTATCTTGATTCTTTGAGATTGTATTTAAGGCGATGATCCCTAAAATAATTGCCGTAAGGCCGCAGACCGGACCTAAACAGGGAATAATAAACAGGCACCCCAGAACAAGGCTAGCTATCGCAAGCCCCAATGTTTTCTTCTGCTGCACTTCAGTCATCTATTCCTCCTCTTGTTTATGTACGGTTGACGAGGCGCGATTTCGAGTAAAAGATTTTTAAGCGACTGACGGGGTACGATTGCGAGCGAATGAGAATTTTGAGCGAGCAACGTGACCCGGCAGACGCGGATAAGTCTTACTTTCCTTCTTTTTCCAATTTTAGAGGTAAAATTCCAGCCATATCGCCGACCACATTGATCAGCTGCGTCCCGGCAGGAACAACCACTTTAGTATTATTACCGAGCGCATGCTCAACTGCCTCTAGCTTACGCAGCACCTGCGCATTGCCGACAAAATATTTTTCCGCGGCTTCATTCACAAGCTTAATCGCTTCTGACTCTCCTTCTGCCTGCAGAATGCGCGCCTGCTTGATACCTTCCGCCTTCTTGATCTCCGCCCTCTTCTGGCCGTCGGCAACAGTCTCGGTTGCGGTGGCATAATCAACCGCAGCGATCTTTTCATTCTCTGCCTTGACGACTTTATTCATCGTCTCCTGGACATCCTTCGGCGGGTCGATTTCCTTTAATTCGGTCCTGACAATCTCTAAACCCCAGCTGCCTGTCTCCTCGCAAAGAGTATTGTGCAATTCAGCGTTGATCTTTCCTCTTTCGCTATTGGCGGATTTCAAAGTAAGCGTACCGATAATATTTCTTAAAGTAGTACGCGCCAGATTCACTATCTGCCATTGATAATTGTTCACGTTATACAGCGAGCTTTTAACACTGCCCTCATCAGGCTTGACTTTAAAATAAACCTGCGCGTCAACCTTGGCGTTAAGGTTGTCGTTAGTGATAATCTCCTGCGGCTCGGCATCAACCATCTGCTCGGTAGTATTGACTTGATACATCTTTTCAATAAACGGAAACACCCAGTTAAGCCCCGGAGAGGCAAACCGGTTGTATTTTCCTAATCTCTCTACTAATCCGCGGTGCGTAGGCCTGACGATCCTAACCCCCATAAAAAATATCACAATAACAGCGATGATAAGCATAGTCACGGTATTCATCTCTCTCCTCCTTAGTTAAACTATTTCTACTGACTTATCCCCTTTGACAACCTCGCCGATTATACGGGATTTCATTTTAAGCCGGGCGAGTTTCGCGATAATACTTCCGGCTGCGGCTTTTTCAACCGCCAAAATCATCCCTATCCCCATATTTAAAGTATGGTACATCTCGCGCTCGGCGACATTACCCTTGTTTTGGATCAACTTAAAGATCTCCGGCACAGGCCATGAGTCTTTTAAAATGTGCGCGCTGACATTACCCGGTAAAATCCGGGCGATCTTATCGTAAAAAGCTCCTCCGGTTATATTAGCTATGCCTTTAATAGATTTATCCGGCAGTAAGCTTAAGACCGCTTTTACATAAATACGCGTCGGAGTCAATAGCTCCTTACTCATCCGCTTAAGCTCATTTTGCGAAAATACATTTCTGACCAGCGAATAGCCGTTTGAATGCAGGCCGCTGGATTCTAAACCGATTATTGTATTTCCGGCTTTAATTTCTGATCCGTCGATGATATTCGCCCGCTCCACGACCCCTACGCAAAAACCCGCGATATCATACTCTCCCGGGCCGTACATGCCGGGCATCTGCGCAGTCTCACCGCCGATCAAGGAACAACCGGACTCCATGCATCCGTCGTTGATCCCCTTCACCACGTCAATGAGCACCTGCTCTCTTACTTTACTATAAGCAATATAATCAAGAAAGAACAGCGGCTCGGCTCCGGTGCAAAGGATATCGTTCACATTCATCGCCACCGCGTCGATTCCCACGGTGTCGTGTTTATCCGAGAGCCTCGCCACAGTCAATTTCGTTCCCACTCCGTCGGAGGACGAGACCAGGACCGGGTCTTTGAAATTCTTGGGCATGGCAAAAAAGCTCCCGAATCCGCCGATGTCTTTTAAGACTTCCGGGCGTTGAGACTTTCTAGCGATAGCCTTTATTTTAGATTTAAATACGCCTGCTGCGGCAATATCCACTCCGGATTTTTTATAGGTGATCTTTTTCACTTTTTCCCTCTTTTAGCTTTTTTCGGACCCCTTCCCAGCCAGCAATACTTGCATAGCTTATCCTGAGGCAAACCGATAGCCGAAATCATATCTTCGAGCTTCTGATATTTCAAAGTAGTCGCTCCCAAATCCTTTCTGATCCACTCCACCATCTTCTTATGTTCCGGAGTAAGTTCATCCACATATTTGGCGACATTCTTTATATTTTTGCCTTCCAGCGCTTTGATGGCTTTGCGGGCAGCCAACTCATCAGTCGAGCGCGTGGAAAAATTATATTTACAAGGAAACATCAGCGGCGGGCAGGCGATCCTCAAGTGTATTTCTTTTGCCCCATGCTCTTTAAGCTTCTTAATGGTGTAATTCTTAAGCTGGGTTCCGCGCACAATAGAATCATCGCAAAAAACGATACGCTTGCCATTGATTATTTCAGGTATCGGGATAAGTTTCATCCGGGCGATCAGATCGCGCTTCTCCTGAGTAACCGGAGTATAGCTGCGGTCAAAGCCCGGAGTATATTTTACCAACGGCCTTCTAAAAGGAACCCCGGATTTCATACTGTAGCCGATAGCATGCGCCGTACCTGAATCAGGAATACCCGAAGCCATATCCGCCTCAACACAATCTCCTTGAGCAAGATATGCCCCGCTTCTTTCCCGCGAGACTTCCACGTTTAACCCTTCGTATTTTGAAGCCGGAAATCCCGTATAGACCCAGAGAAATGAACAGATATGATTCGCCTTTCGGCCCTTCTTCTTCAAGCTTAAACCTTTCTTATTGATCAGGATAATCTCTCCCGGCTCCATGAATTTCTCGATTTTATAACCGAGATTCAGAAAAGCCGAGGTTTCAGTTGTCACCGCCCAATTGCTCCCTTTGCGTCCGATAACCAGAGGTGTAAAGCCGAACCTGTCGCGGCCGGCATATATCCCGTCCTTGCTTAACAAAAGAAGCGAACATGAACCGTCGATTTTATCAAACATGCTATCTATTCCTGCGGGGATACTCTTCCCCTGAATGATCAATTTCGCCACTAACTCCGTCAGGTTAATCCTGCCGTCGGTAACTTCGCTGAAAGATTTGCCTTTTTTAAATAATTCTTTAGCTAATTTCTGCGCATTATCGATAAAACCATTAGTTACCACGGCAAATTGTCCAAATTTGGAATTGACCGAGACCGGCTGCTCGTCGCGTGCGCTGATCACGCCTATCCCCATATTCCCGGGCATTTTCAAATAATCTTCATAAAATTTAGCCTTAAACTGGCTTCCCCGGATGTCGTGGATTTTACGGATCAGCTCTTTACCGAAAACCGCAAGCCCGGCAAACTGCGTGCCCAGGTGCGAATGATAATCCGTGCCGTAATACAGGTCTTCATTGCATTCTTTTTTCGAGGCTACTCCGAATATTCCGCTCATTTATTCTCCTTATAAATTTTTAGAAGCATACTCTACGCCGTTTTTGAATATTCCTGCTCCGTCTGCCGCTGTTTCTGATTTTTCCCCGGCCCAGCGCGGATGCTGCTCATGATGCGCATGCCGCTCCGGATGAGGCATCAGGCCGAAAACCCTTCCGGTCTCATCGCAAATTCCTGCGATATTCTCCGTCGAACCGTTTGGGTTATCCGGATAACCCGATAACTTACCGGACTTATCGCAATACTGAAAAACAATCTGTCCGTTTTCCTTTAATCTTTCCAAAGTTGCGCTATCTTTGGTAATAAATTTTCCCTCTCCGTGCGCTACCGGTAAATAAATTATTTCCGGCAGATCCTGCGTCCACACACACCTTTGACTTTTGACCTTTAACTTTTCCTGCCTGCCGGACAGGCAGAGACTTTTTAAATACACCCAGCGGTCCTCAAATTTAGCCGAATCATTAATAATCAGGCTTACTTCCTGCTTCATCTCTGCATTGCCGGGAAGCAAACCCGCTTTAACCATAATCTGAAACCCGTTGCAGATGCCGATGATGAGTTTGCCTTTTCGAATGAATTCTTCTAAATCTCCGGAGAGCTTGGTCTTTAATTCGTTGGCCAGGATCTTTCCCGCGGCGATATCGTCGCCGTAGCTAAACCCTCCGGGAATGGCGAATATCTGATAATCCCCGAGCTTTTCCTCTCCGGAGACCAGCTGATTTATATGCACAAATTCCGCATCCGCGCCGGCCCTGGTAAAGGCATAAGCTGTCTCTTTATCGCAATTTGTTCCGGCAGTCCTTAATACGCAGACTCTAGGCTTTGCCATAGAATTTCTTAATTGCCGCCACTACCTCTTTGGGCGAATCCGCTATAGTGAATATCGCAAGTTCATTATTACTGACGCAGCCCTCTTTGATTACTTTATTCTTGATCCAATCTACTAACCCCTTCCAGTATTCCCGGTTAAATAGAATTACCGGGAACTTGTCGATTCTACTTGTCTGGACCAGGTTGATGGCCTCAAAACATTCATCCAGCGTGCCGTAACCTCCGGGCAGGATTACAAAAGCCTTGGCATATTTGACAAACATTACTTTACGCACAAAGAAATAACGGAAATCCAAAAGTATATCCACGTATTTATTGGGCTTCTGTTCCGTAGGCAGTTGAATATTCAAACCTATAGATTTTCCTTTAGCCCGCCTTGCGCCCTTATTAGCTGCCTCCATCAGGCCCGGGCCGCTGCCGGTAATGACCGCATAGCCCTCTTTAGCCAGAAGATACGCGATTTCCTCACCGAGCTTATAATACCTGGTACCCGGCTTAGTGCGGCTTGAACCGAATATGGAAACGGCCTTTCCCACTTTAGAAAGGACTTCAAAACCCTCTACGAATTCCGACATGATACGAAATACGCGCCAGGGGTCTTCCTGGGTAAAATCATCTTTAACTGCCAGCGCCTTCATTTTTTTCATTTACCACCTCAATGGTTTGAGCCACGCCTCTTTTAAAGTATCGATATCGCTTCTAACGCACGGCTTAGAATCCAGGCCGTAGATATTGAATTTTTTACTCTTACTGACGCAACCTATTACTCCAAAAGGGATATTCTTCAAAAGCTGCTCAAATTTCTTCTGCTTCCTTCTTTCTATTTCCACGATAAACCGAGAATTCGATTCAGAAAATAAAATAAAATCATTCCTTAAGTTTTGACTTTTGACTTTTGACTTTTGACTTTTATAAGGCACTTCCGTCAGAAACAACTCCATCCCCAGCCCGCCGGAAAAAGCCATCTCCGCGCAGGCAACCGCTAGCCCGCCGTCGGAGCAATCATGCATCGCCTTAATCAAACCGGCATCGGTAGCCTTGCTCAATTGGTTGAATAAGCGCTTTGCCGGTTTTATATCTACTTTCGGGACATTATTTCCCACTCCTCCGGAAAGATCATAATAGTGCGAACCGCCTAGCTCATCAAAAGTATTTCCCACGATATAAATGAGGTCGTCCGCGTGTTTTGCGTACATCGATACCGCAGACTTAACATCGTCCATGACCGCAATCGCCGAGATTAAAATCGTCCCCGGAATGCTCAAGGATTTTCCATTGACCGCGTATTCATTATAAAGGCTGTCTTTCCCTGAAATAAAAGGAACGCCGAAACCTTTGGCCGCATCATAGCAGCCGTAAGCAGCGCGCACTAGCCCTCCCAGCCGGTCAGGCTTATCCGGGTTTCCCCAACAGAAATTATCCAGAATAGCCACTTGCTTTAGAGAGCCCCCCACGCTGATAATCTGACGCAGCGCTTCGTCGATACAGGAAGCCGCCATCCAGTAGGGGTCGATAAAACCGAAACGGAAATTAATCCCGTTAGAAACTATTACCCCCTTATTCGAATTCAGAACAGGCTTATTAATGCTGGCATCAGACGGCCCGTCGTTGGCAATACCGGTCAGGGGCTTTAAAACCGAGCCCCCCTGAACCTCGTGGTCATATTGCCGGATGATCCACTCTTTTGAGGCGATATCATAATGAGACAAAAGATTAAGCAGGTTTTTAGTCTGGTCTTTGGCGCAACTAATTTTCGGCTCGCGATGCTTCTGCAGGCTGAATACCGCTTCTTTGGTGATTTTAGGGTGGCCCTCGTGTAAGAAGCCCATGCCTAATTCGCAAACTAAATTGTCTTTGTAATAAAGCGTAAGTTTTTTGGTGTCCGTAAACTCGCCGATAACTGCGGCCTCGACATTTTCGGATGCGAATAATTTGATAAGTTCCTCGATATCTTTAGGAGGAACGGACAAGACCATCCTCTCCTGCGATTCTGAAATCCAGATCTCCATGTAAGAGAGGCCGGTGTATTTCAGGGGGACTTTATCCAAATCCACCCTCGCGCCCATTTCTGCGCCCATCTCTCCTACCGCGCTGGAAAGCCCGCCCGCTCCGCAATCGGTGATGGCGCTATATAAATTTTTATCGCGCGCCTTAAGAAGAGTATCGAGCATCTTTTTTTCCTGAATGGGATTGCCTATCTGTACCGCTCCCCCGGAGACCTTCTCTGATTCATGGGTCAATTCTCCGGAAGAAAAAGTTGCCCCGTGAATTCCGTCTCTTCCGGTCCTTCCGCCGACAACCACCACTAAATCGCCGATATTAGTTTTCTTAAAAGATTTTTCTTTAGGCATAATGCCTACGGTTCCGCAATAAACTAACGGGTTTCCCACAAATCCTTCGTGAAAAAGCACAGCTCCGTTTACCGTAGGTATCCCCATTTTGTTTCCGTAATCGCGCACTCCGGAGACCACACCTTTCATAACGCGCTTCGGATGCAGCGTCCCGGCCGGCAGTTTACTGAAAGGGTAATCCGGAGGGGCAAAACAGAAAACATCGGTACTTAAAATAGGCTTGGCACCCAGCCCGGTGCCCATCGGATCGCGGATCACTCCGCCGATACCGGTATTGGCCCCGCCAAAGGGCTCCAGCGCCGAGGGATGATTATGCGTCTCCACTTTAAAGCATATATTATATTTATCGTCGAACCTTATTACTCCGGAATTATCTTTGAAGACGGAAACGCACCAGGGCTTTTTTAATTCTCTCGTAACCTTCATAATGGTGGATTTCAGGAGGTTATCGATTATCTTGGTTTTGGGTGTTAGGTGTTTGGTGTTAGACGTTAGGTTTTTCTCACTATATTTTATCTTTCCTCTGAACGTCTTATGATAACAATGTTCCGACCAGGTCTGGGCAATGGTCTCTAATTCGCAGTCCGTAGGGTTGCGGCCGATTCTTCTAAAATAATCTTTTATGGCGCGCATCTCGGTTAAATTAAGGAATAACTGGCCAAGTTTGCTCAAGTGCATCAACTCTTTATCATCGGCCTTTAATAATCCGACGTTGAGCAGTTTAAATTGATAACCTGATTCCTGCGCATGCCCTCCGCTGTCTCCGGGCTTGACAATATGCTGGATAAGTTTGTTATAAAGAAGCTTTTCGCAGATAGTTTTAAGCTGCGCGTCAGTAATTTTTCCTTCGATGAGGTATTTTTTTGCGGTTTTTACCGCTTCCGCGCCTTCTATCCCCAAGTCGCGGATCCCTTTCAAGGTAGATCCTTCCACCGGATCCATAACTCCGGAGTTGTAGGCGACTTCAACAACAAGTTTTGAGCTGTGGGCTGCGGGTTGCGAATCGGAATTAATGGCGTATATTTGAGCGATTTTATCGACCAGAAGCTCATCGCAGATCTTCTCAGCCTGTATTTCAGAAAGACTACCCTCAATAGTAAAGATCTGGGAGAAGCGGACAGTTTGTACTCCGGGTATGCCAAGATCAAGAATATCCTTCTTGATACCCTCGCCGACGGAATCATAAATACGGGGGTTATCTTTAATTTCGATTTTATACTGCATGATAAATTAAATTTGGGGCTTATAGGTAGGAGAAACTTTACAAGCCAACCCTGTCAAAAATCTTCTTTACGTTACGCAGGTAATAATCCAGATCGAAAATCTTATCCAATTCCCTTATGCTCAGATAACGCGCCACATCTTTATCGTCCGCAAGATTAGCCTTAAAATCCGAACCATCCTTCCAGGATTTCATCGCGCATCTCTGCACCAGGTCATAGGCCTTCATTCTTTCAAGGCCTTTATCCATAAGCGTAAGCAAAACGCGCTGGGAGAATATCAAGCCGTGGGTGCGGGCCAGATTAGCCAGCATATTATCCGGATAGACCTGCAGCCCGTCGATGACCTGAATAAATTTGTGCAGCATATAATCCAACGCCAAGGTCGAATCCGGAAATATAACGCGTTCAACCGATGAATGCGATATATCGCGCTCATGCCACAAAGCTACATTTTCCAATGCAGCTAGAGCATTCCCCCGTAAAAGCCGGGCCAGCCCGCAGATACGCTCGCAAATCACGGGATTACGTTTATGCGGCATAGCCGAGGAACCCTTTTGACCTTTTCCAAACGGCTCTTCAGCTTCCAATACCTCTGTGCGCTGCAAATGCCTGATTTCAGTAGCGAATTTCTCCAGCGATGCGCCGACTACCGCCAATACCGCCATATATTGTGCGTATACATCTCTTTGTATGACCTGGGTTGAAATGTTAGCCGCTTTTAACCCCAGCTTTTTACAGATATATACTTCCACCTGCGGATCGACATTAGCAAAGGTCCCCACCGCTCCGGAAATCTTACCTACGGAAACTTCGTCTTTGGCCTGCTTTAATCTTTCCAAATCACGCTTAACCTCGTCGTACCAGAGCGCGAGTTTTAAACCAAAAGTAGTAGGCTCGGCATGAACTCCGTGAGTGCGGCCGATACAGACCATATCTCTATATTTCTTGGCCTTCTTAGCCAGTGCACTTAAGAGCTTTTCCAGGTCTTCTATCAGTATGCCTGAGGCGGCCTTTAACTGCACGCCAAGGGTAGTATCCAGGACATCAGATGAAGTCAAGCCCATATGCAGGTATTTAGCATCCGACCCAATATATTGTGATACATTGGTGACGAAAGCCACCACATCATGTTGGGTCTTTTCTTCGATTTTCTTGATCTGGGTGAGATTAAACCTGGCTTTTTTGCGGATTCTTACTACTGTTTGAACGGGTATTTTCTTCTGCTTGGCGAGGGCCTCTAAGGCGAGTATCTCTATGTCGAGCATAGTCTTAAATTTAAACTCCTCCTGCCAGACTTTGCTCATCTTTTCCAAGCTGTAACGTTCAATCATAGCTCCTCCTCAAAGGGAAGTTAATTATAACAAAAACAAGAGGTTTTAGCAAATAAAATTAACGAAGGGGTAGATCGGGAGACTGCGTCAAAAGAGTGAGGATAAACCAGCTGGCTGAGCCGGTCAGGTATGAATACATCCCGCGGCCTTCATTGTTGAAATATTCAGGCAGGCAGGGATAGATCTTGCTTTTAGCGCTGTCTGTCGCAAGATTATAAAGCGAATTCAAAGCCTTACGCCCCTCTTTTTCAAAGCCGCGGCTGAATAAAGCATAGGCGTACATGACCACCATATGCGAAAAAATAGACCCGTTTTCTTTTTCTCCGTATACAAATGAAAATGCCCTGCCTAAATTATGCTGCTCGCCACCGAAATCAGTATTCAGCCGGTATCCTTTCAGCTTTTTGTCAAAAAGATACTTATCGACATTAGCGATGATCTTTTTTACCTGCCGGTCTTCTGCTACTCCGCTCATAATCGCAAAAACCTGCGAAGCCAGCATCAAATTTACCCTGCCGCGGATTCTTCCCTCAACTCTTTTTTTATTATTGTCATAATAACCGTTGAAGAATCCTTCGGATAGCCACTCCTTCCGGCGGATATGCCTCATCATCCAGTCTGCTTTTGACTCTAAATCCTTAATCAGCCGGGCGCAGTCTAGAGAGATGACCCTGCCGTTTATACCATCCTGAACTTTAGCAAAATATTCCTTTAATCTCCTCTGCTTGGCCTTGATATTATCATAGCTACAGGGGCTAAGAAGTAAATTCACCTCGGCAAAAAGATCGATCTTTTTCTTTCCTGAATCCCGCAGGAATTGCGCCAGCTTCTTAAGGTTAGCCGCGTACATGCAGCTGAAAGCTACACTCTCACCGGCTTCCTTTGCCATATCCAAGCCGTCGTTCCAATCTGCGCCTTCAAGACGAATATGATTATGCGCTCCGACGTTATAAAACTGGGCCAGATTCTCTAACAACAAATGCTCAAAAACCGTACCCTGGTAATTACAGCGCCGGAAATCACGATTAATCTTAGCCGAGCGCCAAATATGGGCATCCTGAAAATAGCCGGCCTTTTGGAAAAGGATATCTTTATCCCCGGACTTATCCATATATAATTCGGTAGTCATTAACGGCCAAATGCCGTGGTCCATCCAGACGCGGGGGATATCATTACGGTCAGCAATGAACTCGCCTGATTTTTTTCCGATGATAGTGGCATTGGAGCCGTCAAAACGAATCCCGGAGAAATTATTAAGCAGAATTCTGTGCACTTTTTGCGGCTGGCTCAAAAGCAGGCCTAAACAATCCTGCCAAAGGTCCCGCCACCCGCGGCCTCCCCGGCCGTAATCAAAATCCGGGAGAAAGGAGCAACCGAAGATCCTGCGTAAAACCGGCTGAATGCTTACCCAGGTAAACCAGTTATCAAAATCTACATTCCCGCTAGATTGATTTGCCTGCCGGGATAGGCCAAGCCAGTATTTTTTAGTCTGCTCCAACGCAAACTCAACCTGCTTTAAATTCTTGAATTTATTTCTTATCCTGCTGATCTGTTTTTCATCCGGGGTGATCCCCATGGCTATGATAAAGGCGCGCGATTTACCCGGAGCTAAAGTTACCTTGGAAAAACGCAGCGCACCCATAGCTTCCTTACCCTGGATATTCTCTTTTTTGGGAAGTGAATTTTCCAGTATACTCTCCGGAGCTTCCAGATTACCGGCTTCCCCGCAAAACATCTCCTGAGTCGGATAAATATAGCGCGGCGCCCGCCCCGCTTCATCCCAGCCGAGAATAAAATAATTATCATGATTCGGCTTATGCCCGGATTCGTTAAAAGTGAGCGTCGGCTTGACGATTACTCCGAATCTATTGAGCGTGATCCGCTGCAAAAGCGAAGTTACGTGGCGGTGGTCGCGGATATTATCCGCGGAGCGCGCGTACATAGGTATGGCCGCGCTGGGTATCAAGCTGATTCTTTTACGGGAGATATTGGTCAGGCGCACCTGCATTATTTCAACCGGGTCACTTCCTGACGGAACAAAGCTCAATATCTCAACTCTCAAGCCAAGAGGCTTATTTTCGCGGGTGATCTTCTGCCAGAGAAGCCCGGCCTCAAGCTTGAATTTATCGCCTTTAGCCGTGTTTATCGACCAGATTTTATCTTTATTGACATAAATCCAGAAATTGCGCGAGGCCTTAGAAGAGGATAAATCAATGCGGGATACCGGTGCCAGTAAAAACGAATCCTGGCCGGATTTGATGTCGCCGTGCAAATCCGGCGTAATCGAAGACATAATATATTCATTGGCCAGCGGAAGATAGAGTGAATTAATTTGATCCGCCGCGGCCGACTCAAAACTGCCCAGATTATCCGTAAAACGCCAGAGTTTTTGCATAGAGAATTCAGGTTAACACACCGCCAGGGCATTTTCAAGGATTTTTAAATTGACATTTGCGCCTTTCGAGTGTAAATTAAAATCAATGAACTACAAAAAAATATTAAGCGCGGGAAAAAGAACGGTCTTATCCAACATTTTCTCCCTCTCCACTCTGCAGGGCATCAATTACATACTGCCGCTCATCGTCCTTCCTTATCTCATCCGGGTTATCGGCCCGGGAAAATTCGGCCTGATCGCTTTTGCTCAGGCGCTCATCCAGTATTTTATGATCCTCACCGATTACGGCTTCAGCCTGACCGCCACCCGCAACATCTCCTTGTGCCGGGCGCATAAAGAAAAAATGTGCAATATCTTTTCATCGGTCATGACCGTAAAATCCATCCTTACCGCGCTTAGTTTTGTGATTTTGATCCTCATCGTGCGCTTTATACCTAAATTCAGGCAAGACTGGCTGATTTACATCCTAAGCTTCGGCGCAGTGATAGGGACCACTTTATTCCCGGTATGGTTCTTCCAGGGACATGAGAAAATGAAGTATATCTCGATGATCAATATTAACGGCGGGATAATCTACGCTATCTGCATCTTTGCCTTTGTAAGAAAGCCCGCCGACTTCCTGCTTGTCCCCTTGCTGAATTCCCTTTTCTTTCTGATAACCGGATTATTTGGCCTGTTTGTAGCTTTTCAGAAGTTTGAACTTACCTTTATTCGCCAGACTTACGCCGATATCAAAGAAGAGCTGCGCACCGGCTGGGATATTTTTATCTCGATCGTGGCGATAAACGCTTACACCACCACCCGGGTCTTTGCCGTCGGCCTCTTGACCAACAATATTCTCACCGGATATTACGCTGTCGCCGAGCGTATCGCTAACGCCGTGCAGACCTTTCCCCTGGATGCCTTTTCCCAGGCGCTCTATCCGCGCATCAGCAAGATTTTTACCCGCTCTCGCAAACGCGCAGCCAGAATCATGCAAACAGTCCAGACCTCCTTTATATTTTCCTATTTAGTAGTGATACCGCTGGCCTATTACTCCGCTGGCTGGATAACCAGGATAGCCTGCGGGGTAGCTTACCCTGAAGTAATCATCACTCTGCAACTTCTACTTCTAGCCGTATTCTGCATCATTGCCAACGCCTTCAGAGTGCAGTTCTTGCTTGTTTGCGGTAAGCCGGAAATTTATTCCAGAATTCACGTCATCGCCGCGATTATCGGACTGCCTTTAATATTCCTGCTGATTTATTATTTTTCCTACGCGGGAGCCGCGCTTTCGACGATAATACTTGAGGTGGGGATATTTACCGCGACCTACGAGATACTCCGCAAGCTAAGCAAAAAACACTACTCCTAAAAACAAAAGACCCCCGAATTTACTGGGGGGTTAACGTAAATCAAGCTCAAGCGACTTTTAGTATTACTTTAAGCCGACTCCTTTCGTTATTTAATTCCTATGCTGGATTTAAAATCTTCCGCTTTCTCTCCATTAATTGTATCGACATCATTCCAAAAACAAGTAACTGATAACCCATTGGCATCTTCCAACATTACAT
>Ga0163200_1000254_pt1 | contig 24881 bp, 16 predicted proteins | sample PL_2010_200m_FD_113535 | JGI IMG/M metagenome (GOLD analysis project Ga0163200, IMG submission 113535) | Freshwater microbial communities from Powell Lake, British Columbia, Canada to study Microbial Dark Matter (Phase II) - PL_2010_200m | ecosystem: Environmental > Aquatic > Freshwater > Lake ... | reverse complement strand
TCATCACGCTGCGCCGCGGTCACGGGCCGCACGGCATTCCAATCGGCGACCAGCAGGTTGGCGGGTGTCTGGCCCAGCGCCTTGAGCCACGCGCGGAACCGCTCCGCGTACGCGCTGTCCTGCGCGATAAACTCGAGCTTCTGTCCCGTCGGCTCGTCGGTGAGTTCGCAAAAGACGATGTCCTTCACAGAACCGCCGTCCGCCTTGAACTCCGCTGCCCGCGCTGCGGCGCGCTGCTTCATCTTGTCGAGGTCGGGCTGACAATACGAGTCATTCTGCATGTACCAGACGCCGCGAATCTCGCGGTGACGTTTCGGCATGAAACCAAAATAATCGAGCGTCTTCATTTCTCGCGCGGTCACGGCGGCGTCGAGTCCTGTCGCGCGGTGGTCGAGTGGCGTCGAGACGAAAAACGGGAACCGCTCCGGTTTCCGGCCATGCGTCGGCCAGGCAAACGCGTCGGCGATTTGGCCGGTAGCCTCGGCCAAGTCGCGGTCGGTGGCGAACCGCGCCCGGTTTTCCGGCGTGCTCAGGTTCGCCGGGGCGCAGACAACGAGGCCGTTGGGCCGGCAATCCGCGCGAATGGTGCGCACGACCGCCGACGTTTCCGGCGCGGTGGCGAACTCAAACGTGGCGCGCAGCCGCTCCGCATGGTCATAGTAGGTGTGGCGCGCGGTGATGCTCAGGATCGCGCCCGAGTCCTCGTACAACAACGGTGAAATGTCACACCATGGCGTCGCTTCTCCGCTTTGGAGCAGGGCTTCCTTGCGCGGCGCGAGGCCCGGCTTGACCCCGTCACGCGCGAGACAGTAATGCTGATACCAAGGCGCGCGGTTGTGGTCAGCAAAGATGTGAATCTGAACCGGTCGCGTGTACCCCTCGCCCAGCGTCACGCGCAAGTATGTCGGCACCGACGGGGCCGGTGGTTTCGCCTTGGAGCGTTTTGCGGCCACGCCAACCAGCGGCAGCAACACCACCATCATACTGGCCAGGAGCCGGCGGCTGATTCGACTCGCGTTTATTTTGCAGTTCCTTCGCGTTTCTGCCGCTTCTTTTTCGCAGGCGCACCGGGTTCGGGGCCGTCGCTGTCGGATTTGCCACCGCCCCAGAGCGGGGCGACGTTCGACTTGTTCCAAGCATCCCACTTCGCCTGGAGTTCCTTCATCTTGTCGGGATGCGCAGCGGCGAGGTCTTTGGTTTCACCGATGTCCGTGGCGAGGTTGTAGAGCTTCGCGGCGGTGACGGGCTGGCGACGACCGCCGGTGCGCGTGTCGGCGTTGCTGTCGTAGCGGACGAGTTTATAGTCGCCGGCGCGGATCGCCATCTGCTCGCCGAACCGCCAGTAAAGCGCGTCGTGCGGCGGAGCGGATTTTTCACCGGTGAGGAACGGCAGCAGATTGACGCCGTCGAGGTTGTCGGCCTTGACGCCGCCCAACGCAAGGGCGGTGGCGGTGGCGTCGAGCTGAATCACGGGTTGATCGTACACGCCGGGCTTGAGGTGGCCGGGCCAGGCGATGAGGAACGGCACGCGAATGCCGCCTTCGAGCGTGGTGCGTTTCGAGCCGCGGAGCGGATCGTTGCGCGAGCCGTTCATCGTCGTGCCGGGCATGGTGGGACCGCCGTTGTCGCTGATGAAGAGGACGAAGGTGTTCTGATCGAGGCCGGTGTCGGCGAGTTTCTTGCGGACGCGGCCAATGTTTTCGTCCATGGCGAGCATCATGGCGTCGTAGGTACGGCGTTGTGTGTCGGTAATGTTGGGGAATTTGGCGAGCCGGTCGTCGGTGGCGTGCATCGGCGTGTGGACGGCGTTGAAGGCGAAGTAGAGGAACCACGATTTGGTTTTGTGGCGCTCGATGAATGCCGCAGCCTCGCGTCCGAAGGCGTCGGTGGTGTAATCCATTTCCTTGACCGGCTCGGTGCCGCGCAGGATGCCGGCGGTGGCGAAGTAACTGTGCGCGCCGCCGAGGAAGCCAAAGAACTCGCTGAAGCCGCGCCGCTGCGGGTGCATTGCCGGTTCAGCGCCGAGGTGCCATTTGCCAACGAGGCCGGTGACGTAGCCGGCGGCCTTGAGCCGGTCGGCGATGGTGGTTTCGGTCAACGGCAGGCCATTCGGGCCGTTGGGATTGAACTCGTGGCCGAAGCGCGTCTGGTAACGGCCCGTTATCAGGCCGGCGCGCGTGGGCGAGCAATACGGCCCGGTGACATAGCCGCTGGTGAACCGCACGCCGGCAGCGGCGAGCGCATCGAGGTTTGGTGTCGGGATGTCCTTGCATTTGTGGAACCCCACGTCCGCATATCCCATGTCATCGCCAACGATGAAAAGGATGTTGGGCTTGTCAACAGCGCGTGCGGCGACGACGAATACAAGCAATGCAAGCAGGGATAAGAAGCGGGTCATTTGGATCTCACTTTCGTTTCTGACGTTTGGGTTGTGTCTCGGCAGCGGCAGCGGGGCGGGGCACGGCAGTTTTCATCAGCGCGTCGAGTTTGGTTTGGAGTTCCTTGACTTTGTCCGGATGCTCGGTCGCCAAGTTCTTCTGCTCACCGAGATCGCTGGCGAGATTGTAGAGTTCCTCCTGTTGTGAATGACGCACCAGTTTCCAGTCGCCCATGCGAAGAGCAGCTTCCGTCGGCGACATGCCGCACAACAACAACGCGTCGTGTGGCGACTTCGCGCCTTGCGTGAGCACTGGCCAGATGTTGAGACCGTCGAGCGGCAGCTTTTGCTCAAGCGAACCGCCAGCGAGCTTGATCAGCGTCGGATACCAGTCCACGGCGTGCAACGGTTCGTTGATTGTACTAACAGGAATGTGGCTGGGCCAGTGCGCGAACGCACAGACGCGCATGCCACCCTCGTAGATCGTGCCTTTGCCGGCACGCAACGGGCCGTTGTCGGTGATTCTGCCGGGGGCGGGGCCGCCGTTGTCGCTGGAGAACAGGATCAGCGTGTTGTCAAGAATCCCCTTCTCTTTCAACGTTGCCACGACCTGCCCAATGGCTTCGTCCATCGCCGCGACCATGCCGGCGTAGGTGCGACGCTGGCCGGTCAGGTTGGCGTAAGGTTTGAGATATTCGTCCGGCACCTGAAGCGGCGTGTGGACGGCATTGAACGGTAGATACAGGAACAGCGGTTTGCCTGCCGGCGTCTCGCGAATCAGGCGGCAGGCTTCCTTGGCAATCAGGTGCGTGGAGTAACCCTCGTCCTTGCATGGCTGATCGTCACGATGCCAGTCGAGTTGCTCGCCGCGCATGTGCGTGAAGTAATCAATCATGCCGAACCAAAGCCCGTACTGGTGATCGAAGCCGCGCCGGGTTGGCCGGTAGGCTTCCTGAAACTCGCCGAGGTGCCATTTGCCGACGATGGCAGTCGCGTAACCGGCCTCGCGCAACGCCTGCGCCAGCGTCCGCTCCGCCAGTGGCAAACCCCATGGCGCGTTCGGGCGCACGATGGTATAAACGCCGGTGTGGGAGACGTAGCGGCCCGTCATCAACGATGCCCGCGTCGGGGAACAGACCGGCTGGACGTAGAACGATTTCAAAATCGCGCCGGCGTGCGCGAGTTTATCGAGGTTCGGGGTGTTGATGTCTTTGCAACCGTTGAATCCGCCGTCCGCATAGCCCATGTCGTCGGCAAGAATGTAAAGGATGTTTGGTTTGCCGGCTTCGGCGCTGAAGCCGGTCACGGCAACGAAGAACAGTGCGCCAAGGACAATTTGTTTCATGTTGTTTTCTGATGGTTAGCGGACGGCTTTGCGTTTCTTGCCGGGACGACGAGGCTTGCCGACATCGTTGGCGTCCCCGGTGGGTTTGAGTTCGTCGAGGACCGCCTGGAGATGTTTGCGGCCGGCAATCGCCTCGGCGTCCTTGGTGTCGGCGGCCACCGGGGCCTCCACGAACGGGGCGTCCTTCAGGTCGAAGAGCGCGCCGCTCTCGGTGAGTTTCCAGCGGGCGTCGCGTGCGTACCACCGGCCGCCCAACTGCACAAACGCCCACTCGCGCGGCGTGCCCGGCTGCCCCTTGAGTTGTGCGGCAAAACTGTGGCCGTCAATCTTCACGCCCTCCGGCAGCTTCGCCCCGCCGAGTTCGGCGAACGTGGCGAACATGTCGGTGAAATCAATCAGGTCATTGTTGAATTTGCCTTTTGGCACGACACCGGGCCAATTGGCGATAAGCGGGACACGACTGCCGCCTTCGAGCAGCGTACCTTTCTGGCCGTTGATTTTGCGGCCATTGAGTGTTGACGTGTCCGCGCCAAACCGGGCTGTGCCGTTGTCGCCGGCAAAGATGACCAGCGTGTTTTCGCAGAGGTTCAGCCGGTCGAGTTCCGCCATCAACCGGCCCACTTGTTTGTCCATGTAGGCGAGGTTGTCGTTGTAGTAGTCCTTCGTGCCGGGCTTGCTGTCGGGCGTGCGCAGAATGGGGCCGTGTATCAGATGCGTCGGGTAATAGAGGAAGAACGGTTTGTCCTTGTGCCGCTTAATGAAATCCACGGCATAATCGAAGATCATGTCTTCGTAATATATCTCCTTGTCGAGACGGACCTCCTTCCCATTCTTGAAGTAGCTTTTCTGCCAATACCAGCCGCCTGCGGTTGGGTCGGTAACATACTCGTCAAATCCCCAATCTGCCGGCGTGGCGCCCATCTGCCGCCATTTGCCGACCTGACAGGTGGTGTAGCCGGCCTGCTTGAGCACCTTGGCGATGCACATTTCGTCCTTCGGCGAGGGACGGCCGGCGCTCTGGTTCGAACGCCCGCCGGTGCGGAAGACGTAGCGGCCCGTCATCAAGGTGCAACGCGATGGCCCGCACAACGGCATCGCGTAACAACTCGAAAAGCGCAGTCCACCGGCGGCCAGCGCATCGAGGTTCGGCGTCTTGATGTGTTCGCCGCCGTAACAGCTCAGGCCGTCCAGCCCAAGGTCATCGGCAAGAATAAAGATGATGTTGGGTTTCTGCGGATCAACGGCACTGGCGGACCACGGGACACACAGAAGACACGGAAGGAGAAATTGGAGGATTCGTTTCATGGATGATTCCTTGTTACGGGTTTGGGGGTTCGACTTTTTTCGCTTTCTTGCGTTCCTTCTTCTTTTTCTTTTGCTCGTTGTCGCCCTTCTTGCGCTTCGAGTCGGTAACGCTGGCGGTAGGGTTAAGCTTATCGAGCACGGCTTGCAGGCGCTGCCGCGCGGCGAGAGCAACTTCGCTCTGCGCGTCGGTGGCCACGGGCTTCTCGACAAACGGCGCATCGGTCATGTCGAAAAGCTCGCCACGGTGCGTCAGTTTCCAGCCTTGTTCGAGGACATACCACTCGGGCGCGGTGTTGTGTTGAACATAGATCCACTGGCGCGGGCGGCCCTTCTCGCCGCGTAGTTGGGGCGCGAAGCTCTGGCCGTCGAGGGTCACACCATCCGGCAGAGGAGCGCCGGCGAGTTCGGCGAAGGTCGGCAGGAAGTCGCTAAAGTCCACGAGGTCCTTGAGCGCACGTCCTTCCGCAACCGTGCCTTTCCAACTCGCGATGAGCGGCACGCGGCTGCCGCCTTCGAGCAGGGAGCCTTTCATGCCGCTAATCTGCCGCCCGCCGATCGTCCCTTTCTCATACCCATACTTGGCGGTGCCATTGTCGCCGGTAAAGACGATGAGTGTCCGCTCGCGCAGGCCGAGCCGTTCCAACGCGGCGACCAGCCGGCCCAGTTCCTTGTCCAGATAAGCCACGTTATCCTCGTAGAGCGCATCGGCGTCCTGGGTACCGGCCTTGCTCTCCGGCGTGCGCACGATCGGGTTGTGGATCAGGTGCGTGGGATAGTAGAAGTAAAACGGTTGTTTGCGGTGCCGCTGGAAGAAATCCACGGCGAACTCACGGCACGCATCGGGATAATAGATGGGCTGGTCCGTCTTCACGGACTGGCCGTTCTTCGTATAAGTTGTCTCCCAGTAGTAACCGCTTGCCTCGGGGTCGGTGAGGTATTCATCGAAACCCCAGTCGCCGGGCGTGTCCGCCATCTGCCGCCATTTGCCCGCCATGCCCGTGGCGTAGCCCGCTTGTTTGAGCACCTTCGCCAAGGAAGCTTCGCTTTTGAAGGACGGTTTGTTGCCGGTGCGAAAACCGTATCGCCCCGTCATCAAGGCGCACCGCGACGGATTGCACGTGGGCATGGAATAACATTGCTCGAAGCGGAGTCCCGATGCGGCCAGCGCGTCGATGTTCGGCGTCCGGCCTTTGAACCGGTCCGAGCCGTAGCAGCCCACGCCGTTGATGCCGTAATCGTCCGCGAGGATGAAAACGATGTTAGGTCTGTCCGCTGCGGTGCAAACAATGGATGCAGCCATCAACAAGATCGTCAGTACACGTTTCATCTGAATCATTCCTCCGTTTGGGCTTTCTTGGCCCGTTTGCGTTCCTTCTTCCCTTGTTTCTTCCCGGCGGCCTTGACTTGACCGGTGGCGGGACTGAGTTGGTCGAGCACAGCCTGCAATCGTTTGCGCGCGGCATCATCGGTGGCCGGCTTCTCCACAAAGGGCGCATCCGTCATGTCGAAGAGCTTGCCGTCGCCGGTCAGTTTCCAGCGGGCATCGCGGACGTACCATTTGCTGGCCAACTGGACATAGACCCATTCGCGCGGCGTGCCTTTTTCGCCGCGCAGTTGCGGGGCGAAACTGTGGCTGTCGAATGTCATTGCCTCTGGCAGCTTCGCGCCGGCCAGCTCGGCAAACGTCGCGTAGAAATCGCTGAAATCCACGAGGTCCTTGCTGACGCTGCCAGCCGGAACAAAACCGGAACAACTGGCGATGAGCGGGACACGGCTGCCGCCTTCGTTCACCTGGCTCTTGTGACCGTCCACGGACCGGCCGTTGATGGTGCCAACCGGCACGCTGCCGTTGTCGCCGGTGAACACGATGAGCGTTTTCTCGCGCAGGTTCATCTCGTCGAGCGCGGCGACGAGTTTACCGACGAGTTTGTCGAGGTAGGCGATGTTGTCGGTGTAGAGCGCGCTGTCGCCTTTGCCTTTGCCCTTGGCCTTCCGCTCGCTGCCTTCCTTGCTGTCGGGCGTGCGCAGGATCGGGCCGTGAATGAGCGGCGTCGGGTAATAGACGAAGAACGGCCCGTCTTTGTGGCGGCGGATGAAGTCCACGACGAACTCATGGAATAGATCGGGGGAGTAGCTGTTGTCGGTGACGGGCACGGGCTGGCCGTTTTTGTTGAGCGCCGGTTTCCAGTAGCGTTCGCCATGGGATTTGTCCCAGCGCAGGAATTCGTCGAACCCCCACGCCTTGGCTTCCTCGGGCGTGCTCAGCAACGTAAGCTGGCTCCATTTGCCCGCGATGGCGGTGGCGTAGCCGGCTTGTTTCAGCGTTTTGGCGATGCAGACTTCGCGTTGTGGCGTGGCGGCTGCGCCGCAACCGTTGTCGAGCACACCGGTGCGGAAGGCGTACCGGCCAAACATGCACAGCGCCCGCGACGGCGCGCACAGCGGCGCGGCGAAACAAGACTCGAAACGCATGCCGCCGGCGGCGAGCTTGTCGAGGTTGGGCGTCTTGAACGCGCCGCCGTAGCAGCCGACGCCCGGAATGCCATAGTCGTCGGCGAGGATGAAGATGATGTTGGGTTTGTCGGGAGCCGCGCAAACAACCGACGCCGCCAGCAGCAAGAAGAGGAGATGTTTCATGGCGAATCAAACACCGCAAATCAACGTTGGTCGCGCAACAAATCGCCGAAGCCGGGCAGCAGCGCGTATTTCTTCTGCCACGGCGTGTACATGACGCCGCGGACGTTCTTGGTCTGGCGGGCGAGGTCCAGCCAGCCTTTGACGCTGTCGAGGTTGTCGGCGTCGTAGTAACAGGCCGCGAGCGTGCGAAAACCCTGCTCGGCAAAGAAGCGCAAGCTTTTGTCGCGTGGTTTGCCACCCCAGACGGCAATGATGAGGTCCTTGGGGACGTGTTGCCAGGAGCCGGTGAAGTCGCCTTCGACGAGGTAGTAATCGCCGTGGGCGTTGTGGTTCGGATCGAGCATGTCGCTCCAGATGTAAACCTCGACACCCGGCATGTGGCGGCGAAGGATCGCAACCTGTTTGGTGATGCATTCGCCGAGCAACTCTCCCATGTTCCGGCCCCGGCAGGCGCGGCAGGTGCCGCCCATGCGGATTTCATCCATGTTCAGCAGCACCTTCTGCGGATGCAGGTGTTCAGCCAGTAGTTTCGCTTCGTGGTCGAAGATCTCGTACAACGCCGGCTCGGCCATGCAGGCAGTGACCTGGCTGTCGTGGATGAGCATCGAGTGATACCAACTCACACGCAGCCGCTGGCCGTCCTTGATGCGGCTACCGGGCAGAAGCTTCAACGCCGGCGCGTAGTCTTTGCCCTCGGTGTAAGTGATCGCGCCGTCATCACTGCGCACGCTCACCGGCGTGCCAGACCGGTGCAGGACGTTGACGAGGCCGACTTCCTCGATGCTCCAGTCGTCGAGCCAGACTTTGCCGGCCTTGCCGCCCCACAGGCCGGCGTAGAGGCGGACGGTTTGAAAGTCGAGGCTGTTGAATATCATGGTGAGCTTCTGCCAGTCGCCGGTGGCGGACAGGTTGAACGTGCGCGGCGCGAGATTTCGTTTTCCGGCGTACACTGAAATCTGAAATCCGTGGGTCGGCTGGAGGTTCTCAGTCCTGACCCAGAGGCTGACGCGATAGCAACGATGCGACGTGACGCGAACCTCCTGCATGACACGACCGTGGCCGTGAGGGTTGGCGGTGAAGTTCTCCATGCGTAACGACGCCGCACCGCTGTGTTTGACCTGCGTGTCAATAAAACTGACTTCGCCGGGCTGGTCGTGGAAGTTGTAGCCTTTGAGTTTATTCTTGTTGAACTCCTCGAAGCCGCCATTGACGAACCGCACGGAATCATCAGGCACAAACTGCGCCTCGCCGCCTTTCACAATGAACGGCGCATCCTCAACCGGCAGGCCCTCGGCGAGGTTGCGGTCGTGCGAGAGCGCCGTGCCGCCGTAGCCGACGCCAAAGATGGCGGGAATCAGTTCCATCTTGTTGCGGGCACAAGCCTGTTTCACGACATCGAGCCTTCGGAAGTAGTCGGGCTTCTTCTTGCAGAGTGAGTCGAGGCCGAACGACACCATTGCCCCATTGATGCCGTGCTGGGCGCCGGTATCGAGCACTTGCGTGATCTCGGCGACATCGCTGTCCTTGCCGAGTCCCCAGCCGAAGACCCAGACGAACCGGTCAGGATACGAAGCCGCGCGGGCCGAGAGGCTGACGAAGATCAACAGAGGAATGAAGAGGTGTTTCATGGCAATCGAACATTAGGTATGACCTCCTTGCGTCAGCCGGCCAGCGCGTTGTTGATGCGCTCGATGGCTTCGTCAACCTCGGCGGGACTCTTGCAGCCGATGGTGACGGCGTGAATCTCGGGCTGAGCCATCGCATAGCGGATGGATTTCTCGCGGTCCTCGGCGTTGGTGAAATCGCCGTTGCCAATGAGTTTCATGCCGATGATGCCGTGACCATTGGCGTGCATCGTCTTGATCAACTCCATGACCGGCGTAATGTTATTGCCAGGCTCATCCCACTTCGGCGATTCGCCGTCAATGTGCTTGGCCTGCGGGTTGACGCGAACGAGATTGACCTGCACCCAGTTGGATTTGGCGGCGATGCGCAGCGCGGGAAGAGCGTGGCAGGAGACGCCTTTGGCGCGGATCTTCCCCTTCTGCTGCGCCTCGTCAATCGCATCCATCACTCGGCGACGCTCATCGGTCCAAGTGCTCGTCGTGGAGCAGTGAACGAGCAGGCAATCAATGTAGTCGGTCTTGTAGTCTTGCAGAAGTTTGTCAACGATCTCGGCGGGTTTGTCCGGGGTGCCACCGATCTTGGAGAGCAGGAATATCTTCTCGCGCGGCAGTCCCTTGATCGCGTCGCCGATCCATGGGTAGGTCTTGTAGGCCTGCGCGCAGTCGAAGTAGCGGATGCCCTTGTCGTACCCATAGCGGATCAGCTTGCTGAATGCCTCCTGGCCAAGCTCGAACTGCACCCGTCCGCCGTTGCTGCCGGTGCCGAGGCCGAGTCGGGTGAGCTTGATTCCGGTCTTGCCGAGCGTGACGATGTCTGTGGCGGTGCGTTTACCGGCGGGCAGCGAAACACAGGAGGCCATCCACGCCGCACCGGCGAAGGTGGCTGTCTTGGCGATGAATTCACGACGGGTGAGTGAACTGTTGTTCATGATGTGATTTCTCCTGCTGATTTTTCAGAAACTTGCCACATTCCGACACTGGTTACAATGCGCGCGTGAGTGTTTCAAGAAATTGCCGGGCCTTGACGGCCTCGGCGTTGAGGTGTGGCAGGTCGCCGGGGTCGAGACACTCGACAACGAGCGGGCCGTGGGTGAAACCGCCTTGCTTCAGCCGGGCCAGCACCTTGGCAAAATCCACCTTGCCGGTGCCCGGCGTCAACATGACTTCCTTCGGCGGACGAAAATCTTTCACGCTCATACCAACCACGACGCCGTCCACGCCGGCAGCGTCGTCAACGGGGTCAAGTGTGCCCCCGGAGTAGAAGAAGATGTTGCCGGGATCGTACCAGAGGCCGAAGTTCTTGTGGCCGACCTTCTCGATGAGTTTGCGGCACTGCGCGCCGTTGGCGTTGGTACCGCCGTGCGGCTTGACACTGAGGCCGACGCCTTTTGATACGGCGTAGTCGCAGCACTCGGCGACAATCTTATAGTAAGCATCGGCCTGTTTCTCGTTCGTGCCGCCGAGCAACAGGTGCGGACTACCGCACGCGGCTGAGTTGTCAATGAGCCGCTTCAAACCGTCGGCCTTGTCGGTGGGGAAACCGCCGCCCCACAGCGAGATGACTTTCATTCCGCGCTGTTTCACTTCTGCGCCGATGCCGGCAGCTTCCTCGGGCGTCGTGCTGACGGAGATGATCAAGCGGTTCTTGGTATTGGTTGTCATGAGGCCGGCATACTTGAACCCGGCCGCGGCGATGCCGTCGAGGGCGACGCGGTAGTCGTGCTGCCCCCACGGTCGCGTGTAACAGCCGATCTGCCAGCGCGGCACTGCTGGCGAGACAGCGAAACTCCGTGTCAGGGCGGCGCCCGCAGTTGCAGTCATGAGCGCGCTAATGAACTGTCGTCGTGTTTGCATAGGTTCTCCATTGGGTTTTGTTCTGCGTTTTTGGTTAGAAACAGATTCATCGCGCCTCCCGCTCCACGAGCAAGCCTTGGTAGCCGGCCGGGATGACGAGACGGTCGTTCCAGAAGGCACAGGTGCCGGGATGACCGGAAATGGAGTATTGGCGTTTCAGGCGCGGCTGCTTGATGTCGGCGATGTCGAAAACCCTAACTTGGCGTTGATGCCGTGAGGAAGTCACCAGAGTATTTCCCGCGACACTCGGTCTGCCGGAAAAACTGAGTCCCGCCACTCCGTATGCCGGCAGATCGCTCATACTGCGGCGCTCGTTCGGATCAAGCAAAGCGTACTTGCTGCGCTTGATGACCAGCAGTTTGTCTCCCAACGCGCACGCGCCGTCAGTCCAACTGTAGAGAGTGCTGTCCGGTGTGTTGCCGGCCAGCATCGGTTTGGTGCCGCTGACGTCATACCAAGCCGGTCCACTTCTCTGCCAGTATGCGATCAGGTAGCGGCCATCGAAAAGTTTGTCCACAAGTTGGTCACCGTAAAACAAACCGACCTGACTGTCACTGAAGATTAGCTTCGGCTTCGTGGGGTCCGAGATGTCGGCGATATGCACTGTGGCGCCGCCGCAATGAAGCAGGGCAAATCGGCCGGGCGCGGGCGCAACAACTTGTTTCACACCCTGATCGGACACCGTCAGACGACCCAATTCTTTCAGACGCAGACCAGACTGGATTTCGTAGATCGCCATTCCGGCCTTGCCCTCGGCGGTGTAAAGTCGGTTGCCAGACAGGCTCACATAACAGACTTCATCGTGCCCCTGATGGACGGTTTCCTGCGTGAGTTTAGTACTCAACCTGACTGCCTGAAGCCCGGCTGCGCCGCAAGCCGTCCACGCAATGTCACCTTGAATCGCCACAGCGTGGACTTGTCCCTCCGGACGATAGACGCGAAAGTCTGGGTCTTCTGCCGCTGTCTCCGCCAAAGGAGGCAGCACAGGCGGCTGGTCCTGTTCCGGCACCACCGGCTGCGCCAATCCCGGCGCGGAGACCACATACAGGCCCGTGTGGATACCGGCAGCGTAGATGACGCCATCAGCAAGAGCCACGCCTCCCACAGGGTCGAACATCTCCTTGCCAGCCACGTAGGGAAACTGTGCGTGGGCAACGATGGCGGGCTTGGCGATGTCCCGGACGTTCACCACGAAGAGACCGTTATTGGTGTCCGCCACCACGCAATGGTTGCCAGCCACGCGCGCGCTCCACATGTCGTTGCCGATGTTGTAGAAGGTGGGGAACTTCACACGCGAGATGAAGACGGGCTGTGTCGGTTTGGACACATCGTAGATTTCCAAGCCGTGTCCTTTGCCCTGGCCCTCCTCTTTGCTGCGGGAGCGGGAGTGATGGCCGGTCGCGGCAAAACAGACCCCGCCTCTCAGGCAACCGCCGTCGCCGTAGCCGTCCAGCGGCGCCTCGCCCACGATGACCGGCTGGCGAGGATTCTTCACGTCCGCAACCAGCAGTTTTCTCGGAGCCCAATCCCCGATGTAAAGATGGCCATCCTTCGCCCAACAAGATTGCGCCTCACCGGTCTTCAGTGTACTGACGTGACGCACCCGGCGCGGGTTGGATACATCCACAATCTCGACGCCGTAGCAACGCGTGGCGATGAAAGCCAAGCCGCCGGAAACCCAGATGCCCGTGGCCATCTCCACGGTGTCGTAGTGGCTGATCAAGGTGGGTCTGGCCGGGTCGGACACATCCACCAGCCACAGGCCATCCTGCCTCGCGGTGATGTAAGCGATCTTGTCCTTGATCACCAGTTGCCGCGTCGTGCCGAGGCCGGACAACTTGCCCAGAAGTTTCGGCTTCTCCGGCGCGGCGATATCCAAGACATACAGGCTGCCCTGACCGATGGCGTACAGACGGTTCCCCACCACCTCGGCAGCGATACACGGCCCGACGTTTTCCACTTTGCGATAGGAAAGGCGTTTCCCATACAAGCTCTCGTCGTGACCGGGTTGGCGCGTCGCCTGTGCCCACAAGACGTTTGCCGATCCGATCAGGAACAGAGCAACATGAATGGCAAATCCTCTCACAACTTGGGATGGATAACATAAATACCGACAGACCTGCAACCAAGACATCGTGAATCCCCGGCTCGACAACGCCGGTGAGTTATGGGACATCTGTGGTTGCGTTCATGAAAATCACCAAGATCACACCGTTGATTTGCGAGGCGTACCGGACCAACTGGGTGTTTGTCCGCGTGGACACCGACGCGGGCGTGCATGGCGTCGGCGAGGCGACGCTCGAATACCGGGAAAAAACCGTGGCGGAGGCGATTGCTGAACTGGCGCGGTCGTTCGTCGGCAAAGACCCGTCGCGCATCCAGGAACTCTGGCACACGGCCTACCGGGACGTCTATTTCCGCGGTGGACCGGTTTACCAGAGCGCGTTGTCGGCGGTGGAAATGGCGTTGTGGGATATCAAGGGTAAGTCACTCGGCGTGCCTGTCTATGAACTGCTCGGCGGCAAAGTGCGCGACGCCATCAAGTGCTACGCCAACGGCTGGTTTGCACCGGCCAAGGAACCGGCCGAGTTCGCCGCGAAAGCGAAGGCGGCGGTCGCAGCCGGGTTCCGCGGGTTGAAATGGGACCCGTTCGGCGCGGCCTACCTGACCATTGAGCGAGCGGACCTGCGGAAGGCCCTCGAATGCGTCGAAGCCGTGCGCGCCGCGGTCGGGACGGATATCGAGTTGATGATCGAAGGGCATGGGCGGTTCGATGTGCCGACAGCGGTACGGATCGGACGGGAACTGCAACGATTCGACATCCTCTGGTTCGAGGAGCCGGTGCCGCCGGACAACCTCGATGCGCTGGCGGAAGTGAAACGGCGCGCCGGGGTGCCGATTGCGGCGGGCGAACGACTCTACAGCCGGTGGGAATACCAGCAGTTTTTCCAGAAGATGCCGGCGGATTTTGCGCAGCCGGATGTCAGCCATGTCGGCGGGATTTTCGAGCTGCGCTGCATCGCGGCGCAGGCCGAGGCGTTGCATCTGGCGATTTGTCCGCACAACCCAAGCGGCCCGGTCGCGATGGCGGCGACACTGCAACTGGCGGCCTGTACGATGAATTTCTTCGTTCTGGAAACGATGGCCACCGACGTGGCGTATCGGAACAAGGTTTCGACGGAACGGGTGACGATGGAGAACGGCCTGATTCGCATTCCCGACGGTCCCGGTTTGGGGCTGGACCTCGACCTGAATGAGATCGCGAAGCATCCTTATCAGCCGCACGACCTCCGTCATTACACCGGCGCGCTGACGCAAATCCGGCCCGCCGACGCGGCATCCTACTTCCAGCCATGAGATTCAAAGACAAACGCGTCCTCGTCACCGGTGCCGCGCGCCACACCGGCTTCGGCATCGCCCGCGCGTTCGCAGCGGAAGGCGCGACGGTCATCATGAACGATATTGCTGACGTGGCCGAGGCGGCGGCCAAGGTCCGCGCCAAAACCGATGCCCGCATCATTGAGGCGGCAGCGAACATCGCCGACCGCGTACAAGTCGAGGCGATGTTCGAGTTGGTGCGGCGCGAATGCGGCGGGCTGGACGTGCTGGTCAACAACGCGGCCCACCTCGGCATCGGGTCGTCGTTTCTCGAAACATCGCCGGAATTCCTCGCAGAAGTCGCCGGTGTAAACCTGTTCGGCACATTTCATTGTTCGCAGTTGGCGGCGCGGCTGATGGTGGCACAAGGCGGCGGCGCGATTGTCCACATCGGCTCGAACACGTCGGACCGGCCGATCCGCAACCGCAGCGCCTACGTCGCGTCGAAAGGGGCGCTGGATGCGTTGACGCGCGCGATGGCGATCGAGTTGGGGCCGCGCGGCGTGCGCGTGAACATGGTCGTGGCCGGTTACATCCACACCACGCGCTGGGACACGCTTGACCCGGCACACGCAGCCCGGCGGCGGGCGAACGTGCCGCTGGGCAAAGAGGCCACCGCCGAGGAGATTGCGGCGGCGGTGATGTTCCTCGCGTCGAACGAATCCGCGCGGATCACCGGCGCGCGGCTGGTGGTGGACGGCGGCGTGAGCACGCAGTTGGTGCCGCCCGACGCGGAAGTATAGCGCGATGGAACCCTCGCTGACGCGCCGCTACAAATGGGAACTGCTGGTATTGCTGTGCTTTGCATTCTTTTTTCACCAAGGCGACCGCGCCATCTTCAGCGTAGTATTGTCGGAAATCCGGGCTGACCTGCACTTGACCGATGCGCAACTCGGCCTCGTCGGCTCGGTGCTGTTCCTGATGCTGGCGTTAATGATGCCGTTCGCCGGATACGTCGGCGACCGGATGAAGAAAAACTGGGTCATCACGTGCAGCCTGATCTTCTGGAGTTCGGCCACGTTGTTCACCGGCTGCGCGCAGGGGATCGTCGGTCTGGTACTGCTGCGCAGCGTGGCCACGGCGGGCGGCGAGGCGTTTTACGCTCCAGCGGCGTACTCGTTGATGGCCAAGTTTCATCACCGCACCCGGGCGCTGGCGTTGTCATTGCACCAAGGCGCGCTCTACATCGGCGTAATGACGAGCGGGTTCCTCGGCGGCTGGATCGCGCAACAGTGGGGTTGGCGCTCGGCGTTTTATGTGTTCGGCGGCTGCGGCATCCTGCTGGGCGCGGTGTTCATCTTCCGCCTCAAGGACGCGCCCGATACCCCGTCGGCCGAACCCGCGCCGCACACGTCCGTTGGACGGGAAATGCTCCAGACGCTCGGCGTCATTTTCCGTGTGCCAACGGCGATGTTGCTGTTGGTGGGCTTTATGGCCATCGTTTTTGTAAACAACGCCTTTATCGTCTGGGCACCGGAGTTTCTGCGAGAGAAACAGGACCTGCCGCTGGTGTTGGCGGGTGGTTACTCGATGTTCTGGCATCATCTGCCAGCGCTCATCGGCATCAGCATCGGCGGACCGCTCTCGGACCACTGGGTGCTCAAGCGCAATACCGTCCGGCTGGAACTGCAAGCCACGGCGATGGCGCTCGGCGTGCCGTCCATCGTGCTGATGGGTCTGGCGCCGAACCTGGTGACGACCTGCGTGGGGCTGGCGGCGTTCGGTTTCTTCCGCGGACTGTACGAATCCAACACGCACGCGGCATTGTTTGATGTCATTCCGCCGAACCGCCGCGGCTCGGCGGTGGCAGTGACGGTCATGATCGCGTTCCTGGCCGGCTCGACGTCGCCCTGGCTGCTGGGCCGCTGCCGCGAATGGTTCGGTAACGCCCACGGCCTGTCGTACGGTTTTGCCGGCTTGTCGCTCGCCTACCTCGTCGGCGCCACCGCCGTGACTACCGCCCGCGTTTTCTTCTTCCAACGCGACCGCATCCACGAAGCTGCTGTCAGTTGACAATGACGGCGCGCTTCAACACGCAGCGCGATACACCGCCAAGATGTTTTCCGGCGGCACATCGGGCTGGAACAGGTGCGCGGGACCGCAGATGTAGCCGCCACCGGCACCGAGCACGTCACAGTAACGGCTAACCTCCGCTGCGACCTCGGTGGGCGTTGCTTTGGGCAACAAGTTTTGCATGTCAATGCCGCCGTGGAAACACAGCCGGTTGCCGAACGCGCGCTTAAGGTTTTCCGGCTGCATTTCCGGGCATGTCGGCTGAATCGGGTCGAGCACGTCCACGCCGCAATTGATCAGGTCGGGGATGAACGGCCAGATCGTGCCGCAACTGTGATAGAGCGCCCGCCCGCCGAGGCTGTGAATCAACCCGGTCATCTCTCTCAGATACGGCGCCACGAACTCGCGGAACATCGCCGTGGAAATGAGCGGCCCACGTTGTGTGCCGAGGTCGCTGATAACCAGATAAAGATCTATCCGCCCGTTTGTGATCTCCGCCGCGCGCGTGTAGTCCTCCAAATAAAAGTCGGTGAACTTCCGCGACAGAAAGTGGACCCACTCCGGTCGCTCCGCCATGTCGAGGAACATGTCCTCCCAGCCGCGCACCAGCGCCGGCCGCTGCCAGATGTCAGCGAAACCGTAAAGCAACGCGCGCTGTTCGTAGCGCGCGCACTGGGCCTTTAGCTGCGTGCGGTCGAGGCAATCCGGTGTCGGCCACGGAAACGTTTCCAACTCCGAAAGACTGCTCGCGCCGGCCAGCGCGCCCTTGGCGTCTTCGCGCATCGGCCCCCACGGCGTCGGCTTATAGACGTAGCGTTCGCCCCAGAAGTTCTGGAGCAAGCCGTCGCCCACCTCGCACTCGGGCGGCGCTGGCGTCTCCAGATGCCGCACATCCACGCCGAGCGCGTCGAGCAGCCGGTCCCTGTCGGTGTGGCCGACGTGCGCGAACAACCGCTGCATCGCCGGCGGCTCCGCCCAGAAATCGCGCGGCGTGCGGTCCGGCTGTTCGTGCCGCAACGCCGCCAACACTCTCTCTCGTGAAGTCATCGAGGACGCTCGTTTCATTCGTCGAAGCCGGCAACAATGCTGTCAGCCATGCCGCTCTTATAAGCGACCGCTTGGAGCGTTATGCCTTCTCGGAGGCTGATGACGCCGCAGTAAACGTAGCCGTTCGTGCGGGTCGGCGTGGTGCCGTCGAGCGTGTAGCGGAACCAAGCGCCAGGTGTCGAGGACTTCAACGTGATCACTTTGCCGTTGCTCGCAAACTCCGGTTTGCCGCACGGCGTCGTGCCTTCTTCATACAGGCCGCAGTCCGGATAGTTCTTGATCACGTCCCACGCGAGGCGCTCAACCGCACGAGCTTGTTCGGGAGTAAATGTTGTCTCAATCGGTAGCACCTTGCCCTCCGGGGCCTCATCGTAGAAGGCGGAGTACCACGTCATGTCCACGAGATACGCGCCATTCACACCGGGATGTACCTGATCTTTGAATAACAGCGAATAGAACGTTCCAGCCTTCGCTTCAGGGAACTGACCATGATCAATCATGTTTTTGATCCAACCCATCGCGAGCGCGGCGGGCAGCACTCGCGGACGTTTGCCCTCATGATACGACGCGCAGAGCCGACGTTGAAGTTCCTCGACGTAAACTAACATCGCGCTCATGGATTCCTCCCACGTCAGTGCTGGAAAGGTTTTCTTCATCTGGCTGCTTGGCACTTCGCCCTTGTCGCTGGGACGCTCGCGTTTCAGTTCAACCCATTCGCAGTAAAGCCACGGTTGCAGGTCGGGTGATTTCTGGCGGAAGAGCTTGATGAAGTTGATTTCGGCGGCGACCTCCGTGTCGAGATCGAAGTCGCGCGGCTGCATGGTCAGCAGGTCAATCGGGCCGACCTTGCTCCAAAAGTCCGCCCAAGGCACGCCACCTTTTTCCCGATTCGCCGCTTCCTTCGCACTGGCCTGCTTGTCGGACGCGAACTCACCCGAGGCGAGCGCCCACAACTCGCGAGTCAAAGCACCGCCGCGTAAAAATGCCACCGAATGATGATCGTAGCCAGCGGTGCAGGCGTAGCGCCAAAAGTTGCCGGTAGTGCCGGTAAGGCTGTTGCCGACGTGCGCGCTGCTCAGGCCCGGCTTGCTGGAACCGCGCAGGAGATATGTCACCACCACCGGCAAACTCGGCGCACGGTCCGGCAGGAACGCGACGGCAGTGATAGTCGCGGTCTTCTCAATGTGAATCGGCCCGGTGTAAACCGTCCCGTGCTCCATCGTCGGCAAGGAGCCATCAAGCGTGTAGCGGACGGTGGCGCCGCGATGAAAGCCAATCGTGACATCCACCGGCCCGTCTTGTTCGGCGCGGTCCGGCTTGAAGGACGGTCGCGGACCGGCCGCTTCTAACACATCGAAAGCAACCACGTTGTCGTCTTGGTGGTCGTTGGTGAAGGATGTGAGAAAGACCCCCCGGCGCTGTTCGCGTCCCGCGATCAGACGGTCGCCGGAGTAGAATTCGATCTTGCCGGGTTGTACTGTCGCTCCTGCCGGGCCGACGAAGCGCAGCCAGCGATAGACTTTCGTGTTGTCGAATTTCAACTCGCTCCACTGTTTTGCGGTCGGCGCCGTTCTGATTTCGGCCAGCAACTTGAAGCCGTTGTGATGTGAAACATTCGAGCCTTCAAATCTTCCGCCGACCATCGCTTGTTCACTGCCGGGCGACGGAAAGAAGCGGACCCGATTACAAATTGACTGGTGATTGTTTTCAGCCTGTGCGGCCGATACGGCGATGAGAGTCGCCAGCGCAATATGTTTGAGATAAGTGGGGATGGTCATTTTTCAAAAGTCCGTTGTTTTGGCAGTCCTTCGACGTTCTTCAGCCGGATCCATTCAGTGATCGAGTACAACTTCTGCGGCGCGGCGACAACGACGGACTTGATGCCAACGACATTCTGTGGGAATGCTTCCCGCGAGCATTCCACTCCATGTACAAACATCGGCGAACTTTCTACCGTTGCAGCATGGCGCTGCTGGTATTCGCTGTTTCGATCGTTGCCGCCGACGATCCTGACAGGGTGAAGTGGCACCCGGGCCACTACGCCTTTGTTCAATTCAATGCACTTCGCGAGGAGCACATTTACAAGAGTTTCCGGGGCGTCCAGAAAACTTACACTTGGCGCGCACTCGAGCCGGAAAAGGATCGCTATGACTTCTCAGCGATTCGTGCCGACCTCGCGTTTCTCGCCAAGCATGACAAACGGCTCGTCGTCCAGGTCCAGACCAAGACATTCGGGGCCGGCCAGAATTATTGTCCCAGCTATATCACCGGCGTGTATCGGACGCGCTGGGGTTCCTTTAATCCCATCATCTGGGACGAACAGGTCAACCGCCGGCTCAACGCGCTCTACAACCGACTCGGCAAGGAACTCGACCGCGAACCGTTCCTGGAAGCGGTGGTGATTCCCGAATCGGCGACCACGTTTGATGTCGCCGCCCGTGACAAGCTTCGTTACACGACGGAGAAATACACGCACAGCGTCGAGGACGGCATGCAGGCGATCAAAGACGCCTTCCCGACTACCGTCGTCATCCAATACGTCAACATGCCCCCGGAATCCATTCAGCCTCTGGCCGATTATGCGAAGAAGCACGGCGTCGGTTTTGGCGGACCGGACATTTATCCTTACGACCCGGTGCTGACGAATCCGCAGCGTGGGGTGTATCGGCTGTATGCGCCGTTGTCGGGAATCGTTCCATTGGGAGCGGCGGTGCAACAGAACGATTACACGCAGAAGGCGGCGTTTCGTGGGCCAGACGGCGAAACGCCGGTCAAGGAGATTTACGAATTCGGCCGGGACAAGCTGCGCTTGAACTACATCTTCTGGGGCACGCGTCCGGGCTACTTCGAAAAAGTGCAGGCCATGCTGGCCACTCCGTCTTTCCCGAAAGACCCTGCCGGCGGATTGAACGCCACGCGCCCACAGAGCGTCGGCGATCGAATCAGAACACAGCCACAGCCGGGCACGTCCACGTTTCGCGTTCGTCCTGAAACGACCTTCCAAACAATGGTCGGGTTCGGCGCAGGTTTTTATCCGGGTAGCGTTCAGAACATCAATGCAATCAAGAAACCCGAGGACCGTGCCCGAGTATATGATTTGCTCTACGGTGACAAAGGGGTCCGTCTGAATATCGTGCGCCTGACGATTTCGCCCAATGCCCAGCCGCTCGCCGGCGATCATCGTTACGATTGGGCGGCGGACGACAACATGCAATCCACTTGGAAGTCTATTCAGCCGGTGCTGAGAAAAACCAAGCCTATCATCTATGCGGTGCCATTTACTCCACCGCCTCGTTGGAAAGACAATGGTCAGCCAACCAAAGGAGGCGCATTGAAGCATGAGCATTACCAAGACTACGCCGAGTATCTGGCTGATTTTCTGGAGTACTACCACAAGACCCTCCACGTGGACATTGACGTGCTGAGTCTTCAGAATGAACCGGGAATCGTCGCGCCTTGGGACTCATGCATCTGGACGGGTGAGGAGTTGCGTGACTTCCTCAAAATCCTGGCACCTATGGTTCGCGCCCGAGGATTAAAGACCCAATTCATGCTCTCGGAAGGAACGGCGTGGACGGGGGCGTGGGATCATCTCTTGCCCACACTGCAAGATTCGGACGCGCACCGCTTTCTGAACATCATGGCCAGCCACTCCTATGGCTCACCCGAGGACAAAGCCCGAAAAGAATTTGCCGCGGCCTCGGCCAAGAATGGTCTGCCCGTTTGGATGAGCGAGATGTCGCTGATGTTCCCACCCGCACCCGATGACCCCGGCATGAATGCGGCCATCCAGACCGCACGTTACCTGCATCACGATCTGGTCGAGGCGCACGCCTGCGTTTGGATTTACTGCTTCGCCATCTTCACGTCCACGTTTCAAGGGAGCATGGGAGTGCTCTCGCCTGCTGACGGTGAAGGACCGCTGCAAGGCTCGCTGGTAGTTCCCAAACGATTCTGGGCGATGGCGAATTACAGTCACTTCGTGCGGCCGGGCTGGAAGCTCATGCAGATAGACGGCGTTGGTTTTGCCAACACCGGGTTTGTCAGTCCTAAAGGCGACAGTTTTGTCATTGTGGCTTTGAATCCAAACACGAAACCGCAACCAACCACATACGACTTCGGCGACCGGACGATTAGCGCGGTCGAAGCTTTCGTCACCACGGCGGATTTGGATTTGGCACGCGTGCCGCCGCCTGCGACACAGCCTCATCGGTTCAGCGCCACGCTGCCGCCCATGAGTGTGACGACATTTGTGGGCACACTGGGGCACTGTGCTGAGCCAACTTCCTCGTCCGTCATCAGCCTCACCCTTGGGCCGGCAAGGCAACTCCTTCAGGCCGGGCAACTGGATATGAGCTTCATGCCGGACCAGCATATGGCGGTTTTGCAACAACCCGACAAGTCCTACCGAATCTTCACTGCGGGGTTCTTCGGCGGCATGTCCGGCAAAGACTCGACCGGCATTCTCACCACCAAGGATTTCTTGACGTATCAACCGGGCGTCGGTACGGCGACGAAGGCGCAACCCGTATTGCGCCCGACCGGCAACGCTGAAGATTTCGACGCCGACTACGCCGGAGCAAATTTCGTCTTCACTGCAACGAACCACAACGATCTGTTGATGATCTATCACGGCGAAACGAGAACGTTCGGCAATACCCGGAAGCCTGACCCGCCGTTTCCGTTTTATGCGCAGGTCGGGCTTGCGCGGTCGTCGGATAACGGTCTCACATGGAAGCGCCTTGGCCCGATCATCTCGGGAAGCGATCCCAAGCCGTCTGTCATTCCAAAAACATTCCAGACCGGCGTTCCTGAACCTGGAGCCATCATTGCGGGTGACTACATCTACGTGTTCTATCCGTATTTCCCGACGCCGGGCTGTCCGGATGCGGGGCCGCCGACTATTCAAGTCGCCCGTGCGCCAGTTTCGAGTGACGGCGCGCCGGGATCGTGGACGAAATACTACAACGGCTCATTCGGCTCACAACCGGGGCTGGGTGGTCTTGGCTCTCCGATCGTTCCCGCGGCGAGCGGTTGCGCAGAGCCGCAACAGCCGTGGGTCGCCTACAGCAGTTATCTTAATGGCTACGTCATGGTGTTTGTGTGCAGGGAAGGGTGGGCTTTCTCGACATCAACGGATCTCGTCACTTGGTCTCCTCCAACTCTGTTCTACACCGCGCCGGCACCTCTATTCACACCGGGTCAGGTTGCCGAGGAAAATGTGATCCTCGTGACCCCGGGCAATCCTGGCGAGGTGATCGGCCAAACCGGCTACTTGCTTTATGCAAGAACGCCGGCGTGGGCCCGCGTTCCACACGAGCTTTGGATGCGTCCGTTCACGTTTGCCAAGCGACATTGACCAGTTCTGGTTTTGCTTGAAAAAGGGTAGTGGACACCGGACACTCCGTTCATGAGCCAGCCAATGAGACCAGCGATAATCAGCCGAAGAACTTTTTTACAAACGATGGTGGGTGCGACGGGTCTGGCAATATCCCCATTCGCCTTCGCGCAAGCTTTGTCGCCCCAGCGGCTCTCGCTGGGGTTTGACACTTACTCCATCCGCAATCTGCGTTGGAAGGCGCCGCAGATTCTGGACTACGCCGCCGGCTTGAAGCTGGACGTGGTCATGATGAGCCCGCCTTGTTTCGAGAGTTTCGAGGAACCGTATCTGCAAAAGGTGAAAGACCAAGCCGACCGGCTGGGCGTCAGGGTCTTCCCTGGTTTCGGCTGCATTTGTCCGCTCTCGAAAGCATGGAACAAGAAGCAGGGTGACCCAACGACCTACCTGCTGAACTGCATCCGGACCGCCAAGATGCTCGGCGCGCCCGCGTTCAAAGTGTTGATGGGCATCGCCGACGATCGCAAGCAATCCGTGCCAATCCCACAGATGATGGAGACGGCCATCAAGGCGTTGCGCACCGTCCGCTCGCAGGCGCTCGACGCAGGCGTGAAGATCGCGTTCGAGAACCACGGCGACATGCAGGCATGGCAGGTAAAAGCGTTGATCGAGGAAGCGGGCAAGGAGTTTGTCGGCAGTTGTTTCGACGCTGGTAACCCGGTCGTGATGCTGGAAGATCCACTCACGGCACTGGAGATCCTAGGCCCTTATGTGGCCGCCTCGCACATTCGCGATTCGGTGGTTTATGAGATTCCGCGCGGCGCGGCGTTCCAATGGGTTGCGCTCGGCGATGGCATGATTGATTTCAAACGGTTCGTGAACCGCTTCCAGGAGCTTTGTCCGAAGGCGCCGTTCTTGATGGAAATCATCACAGGCAATGCGCCGCAGGAGCAGCCGTTCCTAGAGCCTGAGTTCTGGAACGAACATCCCAGCGCCCGCGCGGCTGAGTTCGCCGGATTCCTCGCCTTGATGAAGAAAGGACGTCCGTTCACAGGCAAGATGTTGGTCAGTCGCGACGGGCCGCAGCCGCCGGAGTATCAGGCTGCGTTGATCCAGCAGCAGCGGATTGATTTGGAACGGAGTATGGATTACGCAAAGAAGACCTTGGACGTCGGCGTGCGCTGGCGGAGCTAGGGACAATCGGAAGCAGAGAACATGCGATTCCTTAACATCGCCATACTGCTGGCCTCTGCGACTTTTGCGTTCGCACAAGTGCCGCAGAAAGATACCGCGCCGTCGCCAGCGACGGAGACGGTCCGACGTCCCAATGTGCTTTGGATTATGTGCGACCAGCTTCGCTATGACTGCGTTGGCGCCAACGGCAACAAGATTATCAAGACCCCAAATATGGATCGGCTGGCAGCGGCATCAGCCAATTTTTCCAGTGCCTTTGTGCAATCGCCGGTTTGCGTGCCATCGCGGGTCTCCTATTTCACCGGTCGTTATCCGCATAGCCATCGAAATCGTGTGAACTACACGCCCCTTTCATCCACCGAGGTGCTGCTGCCTGCGCGATTGAAAGCCGCTGCCTATCGCACCGCACTGGTTGGAAAAACCCATATCTATTACCACTACCCGCCCACGGCTGAGGAGGCACGACAAACCGGTTTTGATCTGGTTGATTTACATGACAGCGCACCTTTCACCGATGAGTGGTCCGATTACGCCAAATGGCGAAAAGAACGCGACCCGCTCCGCGACCTGCATTACCGGCGCCTTGCAAAAAGCGTTCCTGCAATCCGTACCACGCTGCCGCCCGACAGCAATCCCTACCGCGCCGCCATAGACGAGAAATACACCGATACGACATGGGCGGGTCTGCGTACCCGCGAGCGACTCAAGGAATTGGCCGCCAGCCCACGCCCGTTCTTCCTCTTCTGCTCGTTCTGGAAACCGCATGAC
>Ga0163200_1000250_pt1 | contig 25146 bp, 21 predicted proteins | sample PL_2010_200m_FD_113535 | JGI IMG/M metagenome (GOLD analysis project Ga0163200, IMG submission 113535) | Freshwater microbial communities from Powell Lake, British Columbia, Canada to study Microbial Dark Matter (Phase II) - PL_2010_200m | ecosystem: Environmental > Aquatic > Freshwater > Lake ... | reverse complement strand
ATTGCTTGACGACCATAGAGCGTTGGAACCACCTGATCCCATCCCGAACTCAGTAGTGAAACGACGCATCGCCGATGGTAGTGTGGGGTTTCCCCATGTGAGAGTAGGTCATCGTCAAGCTTCAACACCAAACCCCCGATCCTCGTAAGAGGATCGGGGGTTTTTCTTTGCGCCTAAGGAAAGTCACCGGCCTGAATTAAGAGCAGCCCTTATGCCGGCCTGGTCCCTTGGCTAATAGATAGCCACAGCGTATGACCTTCACTTAGCTGAGCTTTGGGTAGTGGTTGTCTGCCTTTCTCTTCAGCCTGTTATCCGACCCAAGCAAATCCTGCCTTTCATGCTTTATCTGCTCCAAGCAAGCTCGCCAACTGGCTGCAAACAGTCGATGCTCGTTCAGATACTCACCCCGGAACTTACCATTGAATGGCTCAACGAGGCGCTCTGTCTGGCTTTGCTAGGTTGAATCAGCTTCAGCTTGACGTTGCGTTCATAGGCCAACTGATCAAGTGCTTTTGCCGGTGAACTCAGCACCTGATTCGCTCGGATCGCTTTCGGATAACCGCGAAACCGCGCGATCTTGTCAAAGCCCAGTGACGCAAAAACCGTTGATACCATATTTCACTAGGATGCAATCGACTCTTGGTGAAGTCATCGACCACAGCCAGGTATTTGATCCGTCGTTCGTCGCTGAGCACATCGAAGACGAAGTCCATTGACTGGACCCTGGTTCGGAGCGCTCGACAGACTCCGGCGCTCGCGCTCCACCGCGACGCCGTGCCGGCGCCTTTGGAGCTTCATCCGTTAGGCGAGATATATATCGGCTTGTGGTTAACCTGTATGCCCGCACGCCGCAGGGGGATGCGCAAGCGCCGATAGCCGAAGCGTTGATCTTGGGCCGCTCCACAAGTTGAGCTTGTAGCTCCGTGTATTGCTCGCTGGTGCGCGGCTGATGGCGCAGCACCGAACGGGATATCCATCAACTGGCAGGCCCGACGCTCGGATATGTCGATTTGCGCCTGCATCTCTCGTCGGGCTTTCGGGCTTACCATTTTGCCTGTGGCGACTACCCTGAGCTCTAGCAAAAAGAAATATAGGGCTGGAGCGCGAAGCGAAATCCGTGCGTGTAACGTTAGTAACCGTTCGGCGCTCAATTGGGGTGTGCGGGGTAACCTTACTCCCCAACTGATGGGATGGGAATTTTCATCAAGGCACTATGAAAGGAGTAAAGTTCTCCCATGCTAGTGATTCAAGTGTAGGAAGAATTTCGTTAGGATCATGGCGTTGAGCAAATCTCGCATCGACTAGCTTGAATGTTTTTTCTAGCAAGTCCGGTGAGTTGAATGAGAGGGGGGGGGGTTGCCCTAAGAGCTCAAAAATTCCTGAGATTTTAGGTGTATTGCTTTCAAATGTAATAAAGGGTGTGCCCATACATACCGCAGCAATTGTGTGGTGAAATCTCCCTGATATAAGAAGCTGGGCCTCACCTATACAGCGAAGCCATTCCAAAAGTGATCGTGCGTTTACTATCCTCCATCCGGCTGGGCAGTGCGCAGAAAGTAACCTGATAAAATTATTATCATCAGCGGCAGGATATGCCGCGGCGCCTGTTAGTACCTCCACAGTCACCCCTTCTTCCTTTAATGCAGCTATCAGTCGCCCATAAAGCTCTATTGTTTCTTGGTTAAAAGACACGCAGCCTGCAAGGACTACTTTCCTTTTAGGTACTAGGGAAGATAGCCTAAAGTGACGTGCAATTGTGAGCGGCATGCAATCGAAGGCGAGACTTCCATGCGCCTGCATTCGCTCTAAAAATCTATAGCTCATTGGCTCGCGCACTGCTATAAAATCTAAAGCTTGATATACTTTAGAATATAGAGTTTCCGCTAAACCTTGTGGGTCATAATGTCCATCGCTGCACGGATAGCATGAATGGTTGATAATTGAGACGTGTTTATTTAATTTAATTTTAGCAATATACGCGAGATACAACAGGCCTATGGTGACTGGTTTCAGACCATGTAAAGTTCCCTCTCCGTTTATTACTAGGTGCGTGACCTTATCAAGCTTATTAAATATCTTTGGATTGTTTTCTATGAAACTATTTTGCTGTCTTGTGTCATCAAACTGATCTAGGCTGTTTGGTATGTTGGCTAATTTATATGACTCAGTAATTGGTAGTGTGTCTACGCTCCAGTCTAACTGCCTGAGTGTATCAATGATTCCTAGGCTGGTTGCTGTGCAGCCATAGTGGTACCAGTTTTCAGTGTCGTTTGCCAGTAAAATCTGCTTACGCATCGTGATGGGCTCGCTTAACGGTTATCAGCCATCTCTGTTTATTTGTCATGTATGGTGTTTAAGTAGATTATGCTGAGTCAAAAGGCCTACTATGAAAACTAGAAATAAGCTCTACTGCCTGCTCTATAGCAGCAGACCATTCGTTTGGACTGGGATTGCGGATCAATTTCACAGATGGATACCAGTAGCTCGTAATCGTTTCCAGCCCCCAGCGCCAATCAGGATCTGAAGATAGAAGCAGGTATGTAGGCGCGCCTAATGCTCCGCCAAGGTGCGCCGTTGTGTTGTCTACAGTGAGTATCAAGTCGAGTGCGGATATCTGTGATGCTTGTAGGTCTAGGTTAAGAAGGGGGTTGATTTCGGGGTCGTCATAGATATGTAGACCTAAACCCTTCATTACGGCTAGATCTTCTTGTGAGTTTCCATATTGGAGATTTATGAACTGAACATCGGTAAGCGATCTGAGCGGCTGTGTTTCGCTGAGGTTTAGGCTGCGCGAGTATTTGTTGGTTCCTGCACTTGTCCCTCCCCGCCAAGAGAAACCTACAAGAAGTTTGTTTGGAAACAGTTTCTGGTAGGCCTGCCTGATCTTTGTCACTTCGGACGTAAGTGCTCGGAGGTAATGTACTTGGTGAGGGAATTTAGTTACTTGATTTCGCAATATTTTAAGCAAGCTTCCAGCTGGGATGTGGTAGTCGGACGTGGGCCACAGCTTGACTATAGGCTTCCCTGTTGTGCTAGCGGCCTGCTCAATAAAATGAACATCGGGGAGGCTTCTGCTGAGTAGAGGAACTAATCGCGCATCGCATTCCCAGCTAATTTGTTTCGTTAATCGGCACAGGTCTGGCAGAACGCTTGCAAACATGATTTGGTCGCCTATGCCTTGCTCCGTCCAAACAAGTAGTCGCTTTCCTTTAATTGGCTGGCCGTTCCATTCGGGGATGTTAAAGTTTTGGATCTGATTTTCTATCGATTTAGCCCAGCGCCATTCCCAGTGCTCCCATCCTTTCTGAAAATTACCCGTTTTGAGCATCAGGTTGGCAAGGCTATGGTGCGTGTCTATATCTTTAGGGTTTATGCTCAGTACTTGGTAGTAGTGTTGTATGGCTGAATTGTATTGGCTGAGTTTGTTGTAATTCTGCGCCATCATATAATGTGCGTCCCGCAAATAAGGGGAGTTTTCTAAAATGATTTGGCAGCAAGCTGTGCTTTCGTGGAAGCGGTTTTGACAGTGATATATATGCGCCAGATTAAGCAACAGATTCTGTATTTCAGTTTGGCTGGCTTCGGTTTCCAGTGCTCCAGTAACTAAGTTCTCTGCTTCGGAGAAGTGCTCGTGGCGAATTAGGGCGAGGGTTAGTAGCCGGCGCCGGTATAGGTTCGGCTTCTGTGAATACCAGATATGGATCTGCTTCAGCTCTCTTTGAAGGAACTCAGCGCGCAAACCTAAAAGAGGGAAGACTAGAGCGTCCACCTCATCATTTTGGTCTAGAGACATCGCTAGCAGGCACTGCTGCAAAGATTCCTGTTCTCGATCTAGTCGTTGCAATAATGAAGCAGCACGGGCGTGAGCGATCGCTGGTTCCGGTATTAGGTGGGTCAACGTCAGGTAGCCGCTTATCTGTGCCTCAATATCGTTGGTACGCTCGGCTTTAGTCAGGCTAAGGAGCACCCGCTGGGTCTGTTTGTCGATTTTCTGATCCATTCAACGCCTCTGACCGATATGAATGAGCCATACCATGCAGGAGGCCCAGCATTGGCGCAAGCTGTCTGCATCCTTACATAACTACCGGATAGGTCGTCACTGAACGTACCATCCTGATAGCCAAAAACGGTGCCTAAGATCCAGTGAGGGGCGAACAGCTTAAGTTTATCGTTGCTTGACCGATATGTGTTCAGGCGAGCTCGGATGGCTGAGTTCGCCGGTAACACACGGGTTGTTCTTGGGGCTTGCAAAAAATTTTACTGCCCCCTCCTAAAGCTCACCGAAACGCCGCCGATAAGCTAATCGAATGCGAACTCAATGGGTGCCTGGGCAACAGCCGGCCCGGAGTCGCAAGCTCAGGCAACCTAAGTAACTAGCGCCCTTGGAGGCACATCATGGCTCTTACAGTTAATACCAACATCCCGTCGCTGAACACTCAGCGCAACATCAACAACACATCCAACGCCCTGAACACCTCCATGCAGCGCCTGTCGACCGGTAGCCGCATCAACAGTGCAAAGGATGATGCTGCCGGTCTGCAAATCTCTAACCGTCTGACCAATCAGATCAGCGGGCTGAATGTCGCGACTCGCAACGCGAATGACGGTATCTCGCTATCTCAGACTGCCGAAGGTGCGCTGCAACAGTCCACAAACATTCTCCAGCGCATCCGTGACCTCGCCATCCAGTCCGCTAACGGCTCGAACAGCGATGCCGATCGCTCCGCGCTGCAAAAAGAGGTCAGCGCACAGCAGGCTGAACTGACTCGTATCGCCGAGACCACGACATTTGGTGGACGTAAGTTGCTTGACGGTTCGTTCGGCACCTCCAGCTTCCAAGTAGGTTCCAACGCTTACGAAACCATCGATGTCAGCCTTAAGAGCGCAGCGTCTAATAAAATTGGTGCGTTCCAGTTGAACAGCAGTGGTGCCACCACTGTCACTGCATCGCTTTCGGCGGCAACTAGTACTGCTGCTACTTCTGCCACGCCCGCAGCGGGCCCCGCCGCCTTTGCCTCTGCAGCGCTCAATGTAGTAGGGGGAGGCCAAGAAAAAGCAATCACGATCGAGACGACTGACAGTGCTAAGACCATTGCTGCCAAGTTTGATGGCGCGATTCCTGGCATGACAGCTAACGCTCGCACGGTGTTCAAGGCTGAAGTAGACCTTAGTGCGTCGGAAGCGCTGAGCTTCGACCTGAAAGTTGGGGATGCGAATGTATCTCTCGTAGGTGTTACGTCTACTGCCGATTTAGCTGATCAAATAAACTCAAACGCTTCTAAATTGGGGGTTACGGCAAACCTGGACAAGGATGGTGTACTGACGATTACTTCCAGCACTGGCGAGAATGTCGAGTTCGGCGCGGTGACTGATGAAGCTGGCGCCGCAGCTGCGGACGGTGAGATTAAGGTCAAAGTCCAGAATTCAGATGGCACATTCGCCAGCGCCGCTTCTGATCTTTTGGCTGCCGGGGGCACTGTGGTGGGTTATGTTCAGGTGAACTCGCCGACGTCCTATGCGGTAACCGGCACCACTACTGAGTTGTTTTCGGCTGGTAAGTCCGAGCTGTCCAATATCGGCAATGTGGATATCTCTACCGCCGCTGGCGCCCAGCAGGCTCTGGCCGTAGTCGACAGCGCTCTGGCCGCCATCGACTCCCAGCGTGCTGACCTCGGTGCGGTGCAGAACCGCTTCGATAACACCATCAACAACTTGCAGAATATTTCGGAAAATGCATCGGCTGCTCGCAGCCGGATCATGGATACCGACTACGCTGCTGAAACTGCCAACCTTTCGAAGAATCAGGTTCTGCAGCAGGCTGGTACTGCAATCCTGGCCCAGGCCAAGCAGCTACCGCAGTCTGTTCTGTCCCTGCTCCAGTAAGGCGAAAGCCGTCTGGCAACCGGGAGGAAGGAGTTTAGGCTCCTTCCTCCTTTTTGTGTTGTGAGGTGTTCACGATGGAAACGGTAAATCTCACTCCTTCGCTCACGCCGAGTACGAGTCGGCGCGAGCCAGCCCCCCCGGTATTGGCGCTTGCTAGCGAAGCCTCGCACCTCGGCGTTAGCGGGTTAGCGAGCGAAACCAAAGCTTCAAGCAGAGAGAATGCAGCTTCCGCAGTTGAGAAGTTCAAGGCCCTTGTCCATGACCTTCAGCGCAACCTTGATTTCAGCGTCGATGACTCTAGCGGTCAGGTTGTTGTCAAGGTGATGGACGGGGAATCAGGCGAGCTGATCCGCCAGATACCATCAGAGGATTTGCTGCGTCTTTCGGAGCGCCTGGAGGATATGCGCAGTTTGCTATTCAATGCGGAAGCGTAGGCACGATTATTGGATGTGCATATCGATAGCCGGAGAAATGCGGCTATTGAGACATATTTTTGACGAGGTGGCTTATGGCAGGTATCACAGGTATCGGGACCGGCATGGATATCGATGCGATGGTTAAAGCCATCTCGTCGGCAGAGCGGGCGCCGAAAGAAGGCCAGCTGAAACGCCTTGAAGCCAAGACCACCACTCAGTTGACCTCGCTCGGGCAGATGAAAGGTGCTATTAGCAATTTTCAGACGGCGTTGTCTGCGCTCAACAGTCCGTCCTCATTCCTGGCGCGTAAAGCTACGTCTTCTGACAGCGCAATTGTTACGGCTACCGCAAGCCAAAGTGCGGTTGCTGGTAATTACAAGGTCGAAGTCGAAAAGCTTGCTAGCAGCAGTAAAATTGCTCTGGCCGCCATCAGTAAAGATCCTGAGGCCAAGCTCAACACTGGAACCTTGACGATCAAGGTGGGTGATACCCCCTTGCCTGATATCAAGGTCGACTCGACCAACAATACCTTGTCAGGTGTGCGGGATGCGATAAACAAGGCTGGAGCGAGCACCGGAGTCAGTGCGACAATTATTACCGATGACCAAGGTTCGCGGCTGGTTCTGAGCAGTAACAAGACAGGTGGCGGAAAGGATATCACCGTCACAGCCGTTAATGCCGACCCGTCAGAGACTAATCAATCTCTCGCGGCGTTGACGTACAGCGGCCCTCCGATCAAGCCAGATGTTGCGGACTACAGTGGTGCCGACGATCCGGTTTACATCGAAGACATGGCCGCCTACGCCACTAGTGGTAAAACACTAGCTGTTGCGCAAAGTGCAACGTTTATGATCGATGGGTTGCCGGTTACGCGCGATAGTAATACCGTCGACGATGTAGTTAGTGGTTTAAGTTTCGAGCTCAAGGCCGAAGGTCCGAGCACGCTGACGATCATTCGGGATGAGGCGGGTGTGCAGGCCAACGTCAAAAACTTCGTTGATGCCTACAACACACTGATGAAATTCATTAACACCGAAACTAAGGTGACTACAGTTGCCGAGAACGATGCGCCGGTAACCGGAGCATTGGTTGGTGACAGTTCGGTTCGTTCTCTTGTTAATACGCTTCGTTCAGAGCTTTCGTCGCCACACGGCGAAGGTGCCTTACGCGCCTTGGCAGACATGGGCATCACTACCAAAAAAGACGGCACCCTTGAGATGGACGCCACTAAGGTAGGCAAAGCGATTAGCTCTAACTTCGAAGAAGTTGCCGCTTATTTTACCGGCGACACTGGCTTGGCGAGCCGTATGGGCGCGCGCTTGCAGCCTTATACCGATGCTGGTGGAATCCTTGAGTCCCGGACGGGCGCGTTACAAGAAACGATCGACAAGATCGACAAGCAGAAAGAAGATCTGACCAAGCGCATCACGGCAGTGCAGGAGCGTCTATATAAGCAGTTCAACGCCATGGACAGCATGGTGGCTCAGCTTACCCGTACAAGCGACAGCCTGACGCAGCTATTCGATAGCATGCCCGGATTCGTAACGCAGAAAAACTAAGCTTCTGTTCTTGTCTCGAAGGCTAAAGCTCCGGGCCGACCAGTCGATAAGTAGGACAGTATCGCTAATCGTTCGGAGCCCATCATGTACGCAATGTCAGCAATGAAGCAGTATCAGCAAGTTGGAGTGCAAGGCCAGGTTGCCGAGGCCAGCCCCCACCGTTTGATTCAGTTGCTCATGCAAGGCGGCCTGGATCGTATCTACCAGGCGAAAGGTGCGATCGAGTTCGGCCGAATCGCCGAGAAGGGAGAGCTGATCGGGAAGAGCATCGCGATCATCGGTGGTCTGCGTGAAGCCCTAGACCTGAAGGTGGGTGGTGAGCTTGCTCAGAACCTGGATCGCCTTTACGAATACATGATCATGCGCTTGACCGAGGCTAATCGTAAGAACGATCCCGCTCCGCTCGGCGAAGTTGCGGAGCTGCTGCGAGAGGTGAAATCTGGCTGGGATGGTATCAGCGACTGAAGACGTTATCAGGGGCAGCTAATGCTTAGTTTGGTCGATCGAATACAGGCGCAAATTCACTCGTTACGCGAAGCCTTTTCGCAACTCGATTGGGAAATGGTCACTCTGCTGGACAAGCAATCGCGCATTCTGGTTAAGGAGGTCCAGGCTACCGGAAAGTGGGACAATTCGGAGCTGCATAGGGGGATCGTCGAACTGTCGCAGCTTTACTCCGAGCTCCAACGTGCCTGCCGAGCAGAGCGAGAAAGATTAATGAGCGAGCTGACTCGCATGAACCAGTCGAAGCAGGTAAGCCAAGCCTACACTCTGCTGGGCTGAGGTTGTTACCAAGGCGCCATCTAAACTCTGATCTTGCGTTGCGGCGGAAACCCGTCGCAGTTTCCTGTTAATGGGACGGCCACCCACGCTACGCGATCACTTCGCATAACGCGGATGACTCTCACACTGCGGTTTGTAGCTATGGGTATCGTCGTTTACCTGTACTCACACAAGTAGGCAGTCGCCTCCGCTACCTTCAGCTGAAACTTGCTGTTCGCCGGCACAGTGAACTGGGTGCCAGCGCCGAAGGTTTCGTAGTTCTCGCTTCCCGGGAGTTTTACGTCGAGGCTGCCAGCGACAACGTGCATAACTTCCAACTGATTCGTGCCGAACTCATATTCGCCAGGTGCCATGACGCCGATGGTGGCGGGGCCTGCTGCCATGTCGAATGCGATGGATTTGACGGTGCCGTCGAAGTACTCGTTGACCTTGAACATTCGGAAAATCTCTAAGGGATGGGAAAAGGGCGGCCAGTATGCCGAAGCCGCTGGACGCAGTCATCAGATCGCATTGCGGCAAGATATGCTGCCTAAAAAGCCCGTCGAACCGACTGCTATGAGCGAAAGATGAAGTACACAGCGCCCAACAAGCACAACCCGGCCCAGAGGTAATCGAGCTTCAACGGTTGTTGCATGTACAGCACACTGAACGGCACGAAGATGGCGAGGGTGATCACTTCCTGCATGATCTTCAGCTGACCGATCGACAGCTCGGTGTAGCCGATTCGATTCGCCGGCACCATGATCAGATACTCGAACAGCGCGATGCCCCAGCTGATCAACGCGGCTATGAGCCAGGGCTTCCCGTTGAGTGTCTTGAGATGGCCGTACCAGGCAAAGGTCATGAACAGGTTGGAAACGCAGAGCAGGGCGGCAGTCTGAATCCAGATAGGCATAGGTCACTCCGGGGCGGTGGCGAATCCTATTGGCTCTAGGCACGGCCTCGCAAGTATCAGATGGGCGTCGCATCGCACTAGTGTCTTTTGCTAAGGCTGCGACTATTATCGCCGCCCCGTTATTTTCATTTCGGATCGTTGGAATGAACTGCCGTCTTGGTTGCGGCGCCTGTTGCGTTGCCCCTTCGATCAGCTCGCCGATTCCCGGTATGCCTTCAGGCAAACCGGCTGGTGAGCGCTGCCTGCATCTTTCTGAGCAGAACCTCTGCAGATTGTTCGGCTTGCCTTCCAGGCCTGCGGTTTGCAGCCAGTTTCAAGCGGATCATATTGTCTGTGGTGACAGCCGACAGGAGGCCATCCGACTGCTCGGCTGGTTGGAGCAGGCGACGGCATGATGATGGAAGACTGTATCCGACCAGTGCGCGCCGAAGCGGCCACCCGACATTTCTCATCTGATCCCAAGCAGATAATGCCTCGGCTTGCGTGGAGGTGTTGGGGCTGAAGTCAGCGAGCTTAGCTTGCGAGCCGTGAGGCTTACCCTAATTACAGCCGCACGGGTCGAAGGGGGCGCAGTCTCGCTCGAGGTCGACACCAAGCCCAGTGGCCAAGCCGTCTCGACCCAGCCCAAGCAGGCGGGTCTAGCGCTGGCGCTGTTAGTCCAATCGCTGTCACGTCAGGTCCTAAACAGCGCTTTACGCCTGACAGGTAACGACTAACCCAGGCGGGGAGTGTCGCGTGGCTTTGAGCCCGTTACGTTTCTTCTAGCGTAGAGCCGTGCAAGCGTAAAGGGCGATAGCCCTAGCATGAAACCCAGGACCAGCAGGCGATTGCGGCTGGCGCGGCGCCACCAGCCATCGCGTTGCCAGCGGCGTGAACTGACCCGGAGGCCATGCTCGAGGCGCTGAAAAATTCCCTGCAGGCGCAATCCTTTGACCAGGGGCACTTCCTCGAAAAGCGGCCAGGGCGCATGTTGCCCTACGGCGAAATAGGCTGTCCGGCGAGCGAAGACGCCTTGATCGCCATAGGGCACGCCGATCCGGTTTCGCCACGCCACCAGGCGTTCGATCAAGCGGCCTTGCCAGCTGTTCGTGTCGCTGAAGCGAAACGCGAAGTAGCCTCCCGTAGCGCCTTTCTCTATGGCCTCGCTCACGGCCAACAATGCCTGCCGGTCCAGATCGGCGTCGGCATGCAGAAACCAGAGAGTCTCATGCGCCGAGAGCGCGGCTCCCTGGCGTAACTGCTCGCCCCTCGATGGCGTTGCCGATGACCACAGCGCATCGTGGTTCCGGCACAGCGCTTGGCATCGCTCACTGACAGCCGCATCCACTACGACGATTTGCAGCGGTGTTCCGGTTTCTGACTCAGCCAGACGCAATTGCAAGAGCAGCCGATCAAGGTGCTCTTCGTCGTGCAGGCACGGGATGATCACGCTGATCCCTGGTGAGCTCACCGTCGCAGTCCCTCAAGATTGGTCAGCGTTTGTAGCAGTCTTCGCCTCGCTGCTCTGGGGTCGTCGGCGAGCGCTTGGGCTGCAAGAGGCAGGTCCGCTTGTTCGTCGATATCGAACGATTCCCCGCAAAGCGCAACCGAATGACCCACCCGACGGCATGCATCCGCCAGTGCGTGACCCAGTTCAGGGGTGCTCCACGGCAAGGCAGCTAGATCCGGCCAGGTAAGTTTCGACGCCATCAGCACCACCCCTCCGTCTCGCGCAGCCACGAGCACCGTATCGTGTGTCCCCAACGCAGCGTGTACCCGCTGATAGTCATCCGATGTGAGCGCCGGGGCGTCGCTTCCGATGTACAGCAGCTGCCGGTGGCCGAGGCCGCGCAAGCTGTGGTCCAGGTTGTTGATTCGTTCGCCCAGGTTGCCGGCAGTTTGCGCCAGACACAGAGCCTGCGGCATCAGCTGAGCGGCCCAGTCACACGCATCCCTCTGATCGGGGGCAATGACGACCGGCCCGTGCCAGCTGCGCAGGTCTTCCAGTGCGCAATCAAGCAGATGCTCGGCGATATTCAAGGCTCGCTCGACACCGATGTGCACGGCCAGGCGCTGTTTACCGTGGCCAAGGGCAGGTCGCTTGCAGATGAGGACCAGCGCTGCGTCGTCAGGAAGGGTTTGCTTCTTAGTCATCAAACTGGCTCGTTGGGGATGGCGGGTGGCACATCTCGGCGCTGCGGTTATGTTCCGTCGGATAAGCCGCTCTGCTTATTGTTGCAGCGAGGCGTTAAAGGTGTCTTTGGATCTGTCCTGTCGGGCATTCGGTGCAAGGTCCAGCTGCTAACAGTTGAGTTTCACCCGTTGCTTCACCTTTACAGGTTGATCAAAGTGACGGTTCCGTTTCCGTTTGCGCCGACCTGCTGAGGGCTGTGCCATGGTTATTCCGAATCCGCGCTACCGCCCCGTCGCCAGCGATGAAACCGCGCCAGCCAGCGCAATACCGTGGCCGGGGCATGGGCGCGTTTCCATTCGCCGGCAACGGATTTGTTGGCTTCGGCCAGGGTCGGGTAAATGTGGATGGTGCCGAGAATCTTATTCAGCCCCAGCCCATGCTTCATTGCCGAGACGTACTCGGTGATCAGATCACCGGCATGCTCGCCGACGATGGTAGCGCCGAGAATGCGGTCCTTGCCTGGCTCTGTCAGCACCTTGATATAGCCATAGGCGGCTTCATCGGCAATGGCGCGGTCAAGCTCATCCATGCCGAAGCGGGTGACTTCATATGCGATGCCTTGAGCCTTGGCCTCCTGTTCGTTGAGCCCGACATGGGCGACCTCCGGGTCGGTAAAGGTGGCCCAGGGGATAACGCGATAGTCCACCTTGAAGCGCTTGAACCCACCGAACAGCCCGTTCACTGCGCCATACCAGGCCTGATGCGAGGAGACATGGGTGAATTGGAAGGGGCCGGTTACGTCCCCGACGGCATAGATGTTTGGAAAGCGGGTAGCCAAGTACGCGTCAGTGGCGAGAGTGCCGTTTTCCCGCACTTGTAGTCGCAGTTCCTCGAGACCGAAACCCTTAATGTTGGCGGCTCGGCCCAGCGCGACCAGTAGCTGGTCGAACTCGATGACCACCTCACCATCGAGTGAAAGATCACGGCAGACGACATGCCGCTGACCCTCGATGACCTCGAAGCGCACGGCGCGGTGCTGCAGACGTACATCCACACCGTCTTTGCGCAACCCCGCCAGTACGGCTGCGCTGGCGTCGGAGTCCTCACGGGGCAGCAGGCGCTCGTTGCGCTGAACCAGGATGACCTGACATCCGAGCCGTTGAAAGGCCTGCGCCAACTCGCAACCGATCGGTCCACCGCCCAATACCAGCAGCCGTTTGGGTTGCTCACGCAAGGCCCAGACCGTGTCCGAGGTAAGCGGTGCGACCTGATCGATACCGGGAATATCGGGCACTTTCGGACCTGCGCCAGTGGCGATGACGATGGCGCGGGTGTTGAGGCGCTGGCCGTTGACCTCGACGGTCCACGGCGAGGTGATCCGTGCTGTGCCTTCGATTACCTCGACGCCGAGTTCGGTGTACCGCTGAACCGAGTCATGTGGCGCGATCGCGGCGATCACGCGCTGGATGCGTTGCATGACGGCGGCGAAGTCCACCTCGCCCTCGATTGGCTTGAAGCCCAGCTGCTCGGCCTTTTTGAGCTCATTGGCCAGTCTGGCCGAGCGGATCAGCGCCTTCGACGGGACACAGCCTGTGTTCAGGCAATCGCCGCCCATTCTGTGTTTTTCGATCAGAGTGACCTTGGCCTTTACCGCTGCTGCGATATAGGCGCTGACCAGCCCACCGGAACCGGCGCCAATGACCACCAGGTTACGGTCGAATCGACGTGGTTTTTCCCAGCCCGCGTAAACCTTGCGCGCCTTGAACCCGTCCAGCGCCTTACGCGACAACACCGGCAACAGCCCCAGCAGCACGAAGGCGCCAACCAGCCCCGGTGAGAGGATGCCGCCCAAAGACTCCAGCTGACCAAGCTCACGTCCGGCATTCACGTAGACCAGCGTTCCGGGCAGCATGCCCAGTTGACTGACCCACCAGAATGTACGGACGGGGAGCTGCGTAAGACCCATCGCCAGATTGATCAGGAAGAAGGGAAATACCGGGACCAGACGCAAGGCAAACAGGTAACTGGCGCCTTCGCGCTTCACGCCCTGGTTGATCTTGGCCAGCCGTTGCCGAAAGCGTGCCTGCACCCAGCTGCGAAGCAAGTAGCGGCTGAGCAACATCGCCAGGGTCGCGCCGAGCGTTGATGCGAAGGACACCAGCAACGTGCCGCCAAACAAACCGAAAAGCGCTCCGCCGGCAAGCGTCATCAATGCGGCACCAGGCAGTGACAAGGCCGTGACCAGGACATAGACGATGAAGAAAACGCCACCCGCAAGCCATGGGTGAGCCTCCACCTGTGCGTCGAGCGCCGCTTGCTGCGTCTTGATCGCGTCGAGACTGAGGTATTGGCCTATATCGAACATGAAGAAGCCGGCCAGCAGCACCAGAATCAGCGCCAGTACCGCGATTTTTCGGCTATTCATCCCTGCATCTCCGTCATTGATGCTCGACCGCATGGGCTGGGTCGCGCCTAGTGCTGGCAACTATGGCTGCGCGAGCGAGACGCGAAACGATCATGTGGCGAGTTGCGGCGCCCGCGCGCATCAGTGGCGTCCTCGCAGCCAGCCCGGCAGCAGGTACCCCAGGGTGCACAGCAACAAACCATAAAGGTTGGTGCCGAGCAGCAAGGCATATTTGCCATCGCCGATGGCCCAGCTTGGCGGAATCCAATCAAGCGTCAGAGCGATGCCCAGGCAAAGGCCAGTCCAGAAACTCAGGTGGAAGCCCCGGCGAGTCGGCGTCGTCAGGCCGTGCAGGATAAACACCGGGGCGAGCCCAATGACCATGGTCCCGCTGATTGTCGTGGCATTGAGGATGTCGGTCCCCCCGATCATCGGCAGGTTGCCCAGCAGGGCGAACAACACCATCGCTGCCATGCCCAGACCGATGGCCCGTGCCCCCAGATCACGCCCGGCTAGCAATGGCAGTTCCCGACCAACCAGCTTAGCGAGACTGGAAAACGTTGAGTCCAGCGTCGAACCCGCGGCCGATACCATCACCACCGTCATCACCAATAGCGCGCCGATGCCCATGGTCTTGGCCAGGGCCGCCGGGACGTTGTCGGATGCCGGTAAGCCGGTCAATTGCGCATGTACCCCAATCAGACTGAAGGCGAGGATCGCGGCGAAACCCAAAACGCCCGCGAGCAAAAAAGCACGGCGCATGGTGCGTTCTTCGCTGATGAAGCCGCGGTCGGTAAGTACCGGATCGTGGAAGCCATAGCTAAGTGCCTGCAGCCCCGCAACCAGCAGCAGATCGACGCCCGCGTTGAGTGACCAGTGACTGGTACTGCTCAGCTCCGCCGCCGTGTGTTGCGGCAGTACCAGGTCCAGGACCCAAATCAGCGCAACGATGAAGATCGCCATCTGCGCCGCGTCGGTCAGTATCGAGCTGCGAAGTCCACCGCGCAGGCTGTAGCCCAGCGTGACAGCGGTGAATAGGAAGGCAGCCGCAATGAACTCGGGGCTGCCAGACGTTCCGTAGTAGCCGCCGACCACTGCGGTATTGCTCCACACCTCGTTGAACAAACGGATGAGGATCGCCGCAGTGAACGCCAGGGCCGCCGCGTGACCGTAATGGCTGGACAGGAAACTCACCAGACCGGTAGCCGCAAAGCGCCGGCGCAAGCGATAGATGACGAAGCCTGTCAGGGGGATCGATAGCCAGTACATGGCGTAAGCCAGTCCGCCGACCAGTCCATAGCTGGCGCCCAGATTCGCCGCATTGGTCACTGACTTGGCGAAGATCCAGCTGATGAAGATGCTCGAAGTCAGCAACCAGGGCGCGACGCTGCGGCCGTGTCTGTCCTGGCCTTCGAAGAAGCCACCCAACGTCACCGAGCGCGGGGACAAGGCCAGCATCGCAGCGCCATAAAAGATCAGAAAGCCCCAGAAAAACAGCCCCGTCCAGCGGCTCATATCCATTACAGCGTCCTTATTCGATCAGGCTGCCACCGCAGCTTGAGCCTTGCCCCGCAGTACAGGCATAGCAGTGATCGCGCGTCGCGATGGCGTTGCCTTGGAGGCTCGTCGTCTGGAGCAGGTTGCGCAGGTGCGGCCGGTCTCGGCCAATCAGGTCGGGCATGGCGGCCGGCAGGTCGAGCATCTGATTGAAGTCGCAGTCATACAGATAACCTTGCCAATCCACGCTGATCAGGCTGCGGCACATCACTGCTTCCAGATTGGCTGGCCGATAACTGTCGCGCAGCAACTGCATGTAGTCAGCGAATTGCCCTTTACTGATCAGGGTGCTGCCGAAGCGGGCGATCGGTTGATTGGTGATGGTCAGCAGATGGTCAAAGTGGATACCAAAGTCTTGTGCAAGGTGCGCTTTGTAATCCGCTTCGAGCGCCGCTTGTGGCGGTGGCAGGCTCGGCCCTTGTGGGTTGTAGACCAGGTTGAGCGTCAGGTTGCTACCGGGTTCGCCGTAGCCAAGTTGGTTGAGTTTGCGCAGCCCGGCGATGCTGGCCTCGAACACGCCATCGCCTCGTTGCCGGTCGACGTTCTCGCGTGAGTAGCAGGGCAGGGATGCCGTCACCTCGACGCCTTGCTCGGCCAGAAAATTCGCCAGGTCCTCGTAGCCAGGCTCGCTCAGAATCGTCAGATTGCAGCGGTCGATAACTCGCAGGCCCTCACGGCGTGCGTGCGCGACGATCTCACGAAAGCGTGGGTGCATTTCCGGCGCGCCGCCGGTGAGGTCGAGCGTATGCACAGGATGCGCATCGATCACCTCATGCAGGCCGAGGCTCTCATCGGTCATCGCCTCCGTGCGAGTCGGCCCGGCGTTCACATGGCAGTGCAGACAGCGCTGATTGCACTGGTAGGTGAGATTGACCTGCAAGGCCTCCAGCGACCCGCGACGCAGCGGCGGGAACGCCAGAGCGTTCAGGAGGGGAAGCGTGGCATGCATGGTGATGGCTGCTCGTGTGGAGAGATGTCCATTGGCGTCATTACGTGGCCCAGCGTTACAGGTTTTTCAAACGCACACAGTGGATCGGTTCGTTCAAGGTCGCCAAGGGTGACAGCCTTTATGGCCTGTAGCTCGAAAGCCACGTTCGGATCGCACCATTGAACGAAAGGATGCCCGGAAACCAGGCCGCTGTGTTCGGCTGATATGTATCAGGGGTGTTCCCGGTACGCTCAGCCACCAGCCTCAGAGCCGTCGACGCTCAGTAGCGCATCGACCAACAGCTTCATGCCGAGCCCTACTGGAACGACCCCAATGTGCCTACTGGCATCCGAGGGACGGTTGGCATATCAAGCGACCCGCTTAGGTGCGAGTCGCTGATGCTCAAAGCGACCTTGCAGCCAGCGGCTGGATGGCTGGGCCGTGAATCACTTCACCGTCAGCCTGGAAGATCGAGCCGTGGCAGGGACAGTCCCAGGTGCGGTCGGCATTGTTCCAGGTCACGCTGCAACCCATGTGCGTGCAGGCCGCGGAGACGCCGTGCAGCACGCCGGAATCGTCTCGCCAGACCGCGATTTGCTCGTCGCCGCGGGTAATCACGCCACCTTCGCCGGGGCCGATCGCATCCAGCTCATCGACTTGTGACTGGCTCTCGCCGCTCTGGTTGAAGTCGTCCGGCGAGGGCCGCTTGGGGTCGTAAAGTGTCTTCCAAGGGCGCCGTCCGGTGATGATCTGGCGAGCGATACCAAGGCCGGCGGCGGTGCCGTTGCTGATGCCCCACGCATTGAAACCGGTGGCGACGAATAGCCCGGGCGCCTGCTCGGGATCGGCCTCGCCGACATAGGCCATGCGGTCGGCGGTGTCGTAGTCCTCGTTGCACCATTGCCACACCGCCTCGCCAACCGGCAGGTTGCTGCGCGCCCACCGTTCGAGGTCGACGAAGCGCTGCGCCACGTCTCCGTCCTGCCCGGTGTTAAAGCGCGGGCCGAGCACGAGCATCAGCGGGCCTTGGTCGTCGCGCCCCATGCGAATCGAATGGGTCGGGTCTTCTGCGGCAATGAACATGCCTTCGAGGCGGGCGTCATCCTGTGGGCGGAAGGCGATTGCCACATGGCAGCGTGGCTGGGTAGGGCTGACTAGATCGATCGGCGTCTCGACCGGCATGTGCGTGGCGAGGATCACCTGGTCGGCGCTGACCGTGCCGCCATCGAAACTCACCTGCCAGCGGTCGTTGCGCTCGAATTTCTGCGCGCGCGTCTGCTGATGGATCTGCCCCCCGCAAGCCTGTACCGCCGCCGCCAGGCCGACCAGGTAGCTGGCCGGGTTGAATTGCGCCTGGTCGGGAAACTCGAGCGCACCCGTGGTCTCGAAGGGCAGCGGCGCGCGGTCGAGCACCCGCGCGGCAAAGCCCAGGCAGCGAGCCGCCTCAGCTTCACGCTCGATGGCCTCGCGGCCTTGCGCGGAACAGGCATAAGCGAAGGCGGACTGGCGCTGGTAATCGCAGTCTATTTGCAGGTCTTCGACCCAGTGGCGAATGCGGTTCACCGCTTCACGGTTGACGTCCGCGTAGCACTGCGCCAGGTCCTGGCCGAAGGTATCAATCAGGTGTCGGTAGATGAGGGCATGCTGAGTGGTGACCTTGGCAGTTGAGCGTCCGGTGACCTGTCGACCGATTTCGCGCGCTTCGAGTACCACGACCTTCTTACCCGCTTCGCAGAGCGTCATGGCGGCGCTCAGCCCGACGATGCCGGCGCCGATCACCACAACATCGCATTCGCTGTGGCCGGTCGCCGGCGGGAAGTCGCTACGGGGGGCACTGGCATTCCAGCAGCAGTCGGGTAGGGCGGATAGCGCGGGCATGGGTAGGGTCCTCATCGGCTGAGTCGCATGGTCTGTCGACATCTCATCACCCGCCACAGCGTTAACGGCATGGCCGGAGGTTCACGAAACGTCGGGCACTAGGGAGTAGAGCGGCCCGGTTCGGGCAGGTTCCTGACCACCGGGCAGGACGCGCCAATCGACGCGCGTCCGGCCCTACTCGCGTCGGTTAGTGCGTGAAACAACAAGCAGAGCCCGGCGTACCGGTTGCCTTCCTCGCGCATGCTGACTGCCTTGTGTCGACCTGCCGCACCCGCCTGCCGCATCGGCGCTATGACAAAGGCGCCAGGGAGCTCCGATGTGGGCGCTGCTCTGAATCCGCAGTTCGCTGCCTCTGTTGCATCGCAACAGAAGGTACCGATGAAGGCGGAACAATCAGCCTGGTGGCCGATCCGAACTAGCTATGAGCACGATGCAAGGTGGGGAGGGCCAGCCATGACCGAGGGCATCCTGGTAGGGGTGACTGTGGTTTTCGTGGCGGTCACTCTCATTCAATACTGGAGCCAGCCAAGCTGGTGGGTGCGCGGTTGGGATTTCCCCAAGTTGCAGGTAGGCGCTCTGTTGCTGGTACTGCTGCTGATTCAGTTGCTACTGCTGGATTTTTCCAACCGCTGGAACCTGCTGCTGCCGCCCGCGACGCTGGGTTGCCTGGCCTACCAGTGGTGGTGGATACGGCCCTACACACCGCTGGTACGCTGCGAGGTCGACTGGGCCGACCCGAATGACGACGGCCCGCGGATTCGTATCCTGTCCTCCAATGTACTGACGCCTAACCGCCACGCTGATCGCCTGATTGCGCTGGTCAGGCGTTACCAACCGGATGTACTGGTAGCCCTCGAGACGGACCAGTGGTGGGACGAACAACTGCAAGTACTCAGCGACGATTACCCTTATTGCATCCGCTGTCCGTTGGACAACCTCTACGGCATGCACGTGTTTTCGCGGCTGCCGTTGGAGCATCAGCGGCTGAGCTTTCTGGTGCAGGACAATATTCCCTCGATGCATGCCCGGCTGCGGGTCAATGACGAGCTGGGCGTGCGCATGCACTTCCTGCACCCGGCGCCGCCGAGCCCGACGGAAAACGACGAGTCCACCGAGCGTGACGTCGAGCTGCTAATCGTCGGGCGCAGCGTCAAGCAGACCGATGAACCGGTGATCGTCAGCGGTGACTTGAATGACGTCGCCTGGTCGCCGACCACTCGGTTGTTCCGCAAGATCAGTGGCCTGCTCGATCCACGCATCGGTCGCGGCATGTTCAACACCTTTCACGCGCAGTACCGCTTCCTACGCTGGCCGCTGGATCACTTCTTTCACAGTGCCCACTTTCGCGTGGCACGCATCGAGCGACTCGCGGATATCGGCTCGGATCACTTTCCCATGTTCATCGAACTGCAATACGACCGTCGCCACGCGAGCGAACAGCACAGTTTGGAAGCCGATGCCGCTGATCGCGCCCGGATGCAGCAGAAGGTCGCGCAGGAGCCAGCCAGCAAAGACGATGTGCCGCGGCCTTGAGCTTACAACTCGGACCGTCAGTTGCGATTCGATGCCAAAAGGGACGGCTCGTAATGCCTGGCGTTAGGTCCGCGTTGGAAACGCTGCGTCAGGAGGGCGTGGCTGAGTGGTTGCCGCAACGGGTATCGGCGAGAACGATGCCACCCCGGCGCGGAGTAGACGCCCTTGTGACCGCCCGTCCTACAGAGGGAATGCCTCGATCGGCTGGCAGTCCTCTTTGTATCGGCCCACCCCGAGGCGCCGCAGAGCGCGACGCGTTGAGCTTCGGGACCGCACACCTACAGGAGGCTGCATGCAGCGTCGTATTTTTCTCTCGACCCTGGCGGCTGGCAGTGCGCTGGCGCTGACCACGCCGCACCTATTGGCGCAAACGAGCACCGCTCCGTCCACAAGCCGCGCTCCCGAGGCGCTGCCGCGCAACGAGGGCGAGCACCCACGCTATCGACCGCCACAGCGTTTCGGGCTCGGTGGCGCCATCGCCCTGGGCGATATGCGCCGGCAGATCACTGAAGAACAGGCCCGTGCCATTCTCAAGGCTGCGTGGGAGCAAGGCATACGCTATTACGACACGTCGCCCTGGTATGGGTTGGGGCTGAGTGAGCGGCGGGTCGGCCAGTTGCTCTATCCGCGCGACCGCGATGGCTACGTCTTGTCATCCAAGACTGGACGGCTGCTTGAACCCGACCCGGGCTACGACCATCCTGGCTGGGAAGGCGTCGACAACTTCCGGCCAAAGTGGGATTTCTCCGCCTCCGCAACCCGCCGTTCTATCGAAGACAGCCTGCAGCGCCTGGGTGTCCCGCGCCTGGATATGGTGTTCATACACGACCTGTCGCCTGACCATATGGGCGCGCAATGGCGTGAACATTTCGAGGTCGCGCGCAAAGGCGCGATGCCAGAACTGGTGAAGATGCGCGAGGAGGGGCTGATCAAAGGCTGGGGGCTGGGCGTCAATACGCTCGAGCCGCTGCTCGACACGCTGGAGGTCTCCGATCCGGACATCAGCCTGTTGGCCACTCAGTACTCGCTGCTCAAACATGAAGATGCACTTACGCGTGCGTTCCCGGCTTGTGAAAAACGCAACGTCTCGCTGGTGCTCGGTGCGCCGCTCAATTCCGGTTATCTGGCCGGTGGCGAGTATTACAACTATGACCGTGGCGCGCCGGCCGACATTGCCGAAAAGCGCGAGCGCTATCGGGCGCTGGCTCGCGAGCATGGCATCGATTTGCGCACGGCGGCCCTGCAGTTTTGCAACGCGCCGGATGTGGTTGCGGCGGTGATCCCCGGAGCAAGCAGCCCAGAACAGGTCCGCGAGAACGTGGCGTCGATAGTCGATGCGCATGTACCGGCTGCCTTCTGGGCGGCGGCCAAGAATCAGGGATTGCTGCATGCAGACGCGCCAACGCCGCGCTAATGGCCCTGCGTTCCGGGTGCTACTTTGACTTTCGCTGATGGCGGAACCGGCCGCGTGACTCGGCCGGCCGGAGTCGAACGAACCACAGGCGATCGGTCCGCCTCGGCGCACCGATCGCCGGGACGCGCCGAGGCATCTATTTCTGGCTTGAAATCGCGCATCGACTCGCTGGTCCGGGCTGCCACGCCTGGTCAGTCGGGGTTTCGTCTGTTGCTGTCCGGCCGGGATGCCTTCAATGCACGCGCCGAAGCCATCGCCCAGGCCACCGAGTCGCTCGACCTGCAGTACTACATTACCCACGACGGCATCAGTACCCGCCTGCTACTGGGTGAACTGCTACAGGCGGCCAACCGCGGTGTGCGTATCCGACTGTTGCTCGATGACTTCGCAAGCGATGCGCGCGACCACCGCATTCTGCTCAGCGCTGCCCATCCCAACATCGAGATGAAAGTGTTCAATCCGCCTAGCAAGGGGCGCAAACGAGCCACTACGCGGCCATTGGGTCGCCTGCTTGAGCTCCCTCATCAGCATCGACGGATGCACAACAAGCTGCTGTTGGCTGATCGCAACTTGGTCGTCATGGGCGGGCGCAACCTCGGGGATGAATATTACGACGCCGACCCTGATCGCAATTTCGTCGACATCGACCTGCTGTGTATCGGCCCTGTGGCCAGTGATTTTTCCGCCAGTTTCGAGACGTACTGGCAACATTCACTGGCCGTGCCTATCGATCAATGCCTACGTAAATCCATCAAGCGGTTCGGACGAAGGCACCAGCCGCGACCCTTAGCGCAGGAAATCGACGATGCGTGTAACAAGGAACCAGACCAATGCTCGCTGCTGACCGCTTACCGTCGAACGCCACAGCTCGGCACATGGCTGGACCAGCTGGTATGGGCAACGGGCACAGCACTGTGGGATCCGCCCGGTAAGCTTGCGACAGCCTCGGGGCCCGACGAAGATCAGATGATGACCGCGCCGCTACTTCCCGTGGCACAGGGCGTACGCCGAGAGCTGATGATGGTGTCCGCTTACTTCGTGCCTACCTGGGCAGGGCTGGCTTATTTAAGCGACTGTGTGGGTAGGGGCGTGTCGGTTCGGGTACTGACCAATTCGCTCGAGGCGACGGACGTCCCGCTGGTACATGGCGGCTACCAGCCCTATCGCAAAGCTCTGTTGAATGCGGGCGTGCGGCTGTTTGAAATGCGAAAGAAACCAGCGACGCACTCGCGCTACAGGCTCGCCGATACACCGGTGAGTCTGCATAGCAAGGCGGTGGTGTTCGACAATCGGCAGGTATTCATCGGCCCACTGAACCTGGACCCACGCTCGGTACTGTGGAATTCGGAGGTGGGCGTTCTGGTTGACAGCCCGACGTTGGCAAATGCTGTGCGCCAGCTGGTGGCTGAGGGGCAATCAGGAACCGTGAGCTACGAAGTCGAAGTCGACGGCAGCGCCCAAAGCGCCGGGCTTGTCTGGAACTACGAAGATGACCAGGGCCGCGCGCTCAAACTCAAACGTGAACCGGCCAATCCATGGCGACGTTTCAATGCCTGGTTGGCGCGCCTGTTGAGAGTCGAGCCATTTCTCTAATCCCGAACGCAGGCTGACCCAGGCTCAGGCGCAACAGACGGGACACAGCCAGGGGAGTCCTGTGGGCACTATCTGGACGGTGCCGCAGGACATACTTTCCGATGTTCTCGAGAGCGTCAAAGACCACCGCAGTTCAGTATTGGCGTTCACTGCGGCTTAGTGCTGTTCACCTCGTTTCGACCGGATTAGGGCCTTGACTGTCCGATATGGCGTACGCCAGCGAAGTTGTCACGTGCTTCGCTTAATTCCCAACATTACATTTCAGTAAGTTAGTGAGTGGCGGGCAACTATGGCCCGTATTGTCGTGTCTACGCCATTACGGACGGCAATCGGTTAAATAGAGGCCATCACATGCAAAACGATAAAGGTATTTTTCTAAAAGGCGTATTGGGCGGCGCTGTATTAGCCGCGTTGTTAGGTTTGCTGCTGGCATTGTTCGTTGCTTATACCGGCGCCTACAACATAGCTGCATCTCAGGATCATTCGCCCTTCGTTCGCTGGTTGTTCTCGACCACCATGCAAAACTCGGTGGCAGCCAGAGCAGATGAGTTGGAGGCGCCCACTGAGTTCTCCGAGGCGCAAATTGCCGCCGGTGCAGAGCACTATAAGGCGATGTGTCAGCACTGCCACGCTGGTCCAGGCGTGGAAAGAGCCGAGTGGGCACAGGGGCTGCTACCGCAACCGCCGCACCTGGTCGAGGAGGCCGCGCATTGGCAGCCGAACGAGGTGTTCTGGCTCGTCAAGCATGGCGTTCGCATGTCGGCCATGCCGGCTTTCGGCGAAACGCACAAGGATGCCGAGCTCTGGGACATCGCCGCGTTCGTTAAGCAGCTACCCGGCATGACCGCCAGCGAGTACGCCGCGCTGGGTCAGCAAACCGGCACGCATAAGCACTAGAAGGAAAAACATGATGCAGATGTCTTATTGGCGTTTCGCCGCGATGATCGCGACTTCCACGGTCGTGATGTTCGGCCTGATGTACCTAAATACTTACGCTTTCGAACATATTTTATGGAGCGAGACTCGGGCGTGGATGGCGCTTTTGATGGGCGCAGTTATGGCCGTGATCATGCTGAGTTTTATGCTCAATATGTATAAGAAAAAGCGGGTCAATATCGCCATATATATTGGCAGCATTGTCGTGTTCGCATTGACGCTCTGGATAATTCGAAGTCAGGCCACGGTTGGTGATGCGGAATATATGAAGGCCATGATTCCCCATCATTCGATTGCGATCATGACGAGCGAGCGCGCGCAGATTACCGACCCGCGAGTTCGCAAACTGGCCGATGAGATCATCGCGGCGCAGCGTCGCGAAATAGCGGAAATGAAATACCTGATCAATGAACTCGAGAGGGTCGACTGATGCGTCTTCATATGCACCGGAGCGGCCCGAGGTCGCTCGCCTGGAAATGGCTTACGCCGCTCGCCGCACTGCTGCTCACCGCCTGTGGCGACCCCGCGCCGGGAGAGGGCGTGAAAAAACCAATGATGAGCGATCCGCCACCGGAGGTGGTCGGTGCCCGCGAAGCGGTGGGTACACCTGACATTCCGACCATCGATCCGCAGACGCTCGATGCGGCCGAGATCGAGAAAGTGCTGGGCGCAGGGCCGCGTTGTCTCTTTGCCTACACAGCCGAAAGCCGACCCGTGATTGCTCTTCAGGTCACTGGCGATACTGCTGGCCAGGGTGTAGTGAAAGTTCATGGCCGGCTGGTAAAGCTTGCTGCGCAGCGTGCAGAGGCCGGTGGTTTTGCTCTGAGCGCTGATGGCATGTCGGTCAAGATCCAGCCGGCAGATGCGGGTGACGAAGCCAGGCCAACCGAACTGCACGAGGCCGATATGCTATTCGAACTGGAACAGGGGCTACGGGTTGGCTACCGCGGCTGGTATCGCTGCACCACGCCGTGATTCCCACGTGAAAGCATCGATCCGCACCATAGCCATCCCATGAGCCCGCGTGTCCTTTGACCGATCCGTGGAGGAGACAAGCGCATGCTTCGCCACCTTGTGTTCGATGTAAACGAGACGTTGCTGGACGTCGCCGCGCTTGACCCGCTCTTTGTGCGGCTGTTCGGCGATTCCAGTGCCCGTGTCGAATGGTTTCTGACGCTGGAAGAGGGCTGGATGACCGCGACCATTGTTGAACGCTTCCAACCCTTCGCCAAACTGGCCCAGGCGGCACTGGTT
>Ga0163200_1000249_pt1 | contig 25162 bp, 24 predicted proteins | sample PL_2010_200m_FD_113535 | JGI IMG/M metagenome (GOLD analysis project Ga0163200, IMG submission 113535) | Freshwater microbial communities from Powell Lake, British Columbia, Canada to study Microbial Dark Matter (Phase II) - PL_2010_200m | ecosystem: Environmental > Aquatic > Freshwater > Lake ... | reverse complement strand
TTCGGCCGCGTCTCCACGGACGCCCGGGCGCTCTTCTGCTCAGAGTACTGCGGAATTTGCTACGGCATCGAGGGCGATGCGCCGACGCCGGCGGATATGCCAGGTTTGGGTATCTTCAAGGAACCCGTCAAAATTCTATAGGGAAAGAAAATGCCTGATGACGCCTGACCAGATCTCAGTACTCGCGAAAGTTTCGGAACTAATCGGCCAGATCGGAACCCTTCCGATCGGAACGCTCCTGCTGATTGTCGTCTTAGGCCCCTACATTTTCATGTTTTTCATATCGCGAGCAATGGAAAAGCGGCAAGAGGCCGCGCTTAAAATGTACGAGACAAATGTCAGACTGGTCGAAAAGTACGAGCAGGTAGCTGATCAGCAGGCGGACACGATCCGGCTCGCCACCGCCGCGACGACGGAGCTGACGACGTATCTAAAAACCAAGACCCCATGCCACCAACTGCTCACTGCGAACATGAGCGCCCGGATGAGCCTACGGCAGAAGGAGACAGGATGAGCATTCAAAACGAAATGCGGCGAACACGGAAGATCAACCAAGAGTATGCCGCTAAACGTCTCCGCGGGGAGATCGAGAGCCTCGCCAGGATCATCTGCATCAACCTGGATTGCAGCCTGAAAAAGCCCGAGGATTTGCCCATCGGCGAGGCGGACGCACAGTTTGACGAGCTCAAGTTCAAGTGGGGCGAGTTGGCAGTCGCCATCGAGGAGATCTCCCGGTTGGAAGCGGAGCTGACGTAATGGCCGAAAAGGGAGCGCGCACACAGTTGGAGGCCGTGGCCCGGCAGATGTACATCGACGGGCAAAGCCTCACCGCCATCGAGGCCGCCCTGAATGTCTCCCGCCAGACGCTATCCGCCTGGAAGGCGCAGACAAAGAAGCCCGATGAGGAGTTTGACGAGTGGGACAAAGCCCGTTCGCGGAAAGCGGCGTTCGGCCTCCGGATGGAGGCGCTCCTGGATCGCGAGCTGACGTTTGCCGAGGAACGGCAGCCGGGCGCGATTGGTGGGGCGAGCCTCGACAATCTTACCAAGCTCGGCTCATTGGTGGTGAGATTCAAAACGGTCGAAGGCCAGGGGTCCGGATACGACAAAGCCAAGGTCTTCCTGGAGAACGTGCAATGGATGGTTTCGTGGCTGCGGGAGACCGATCCGGAGGGGCTCAAGACCCTGGCGGCGGACTTTGACGCGATGACGATGCGGTTCAAATCGGAGTGCATGAATGGCAGCAATGCGTAAACGGCCGATCCTGACCGAGGGGCAGTTCGACAAACAGGTCGAGGAGCTGAAGAAGTGGATCCGCGAATCCGTTTCTCCGTTCGAACACGACACCCCCGCGAAACAGGCCGCCCGCAAGGAGCGGGGCCGGACGGATCTGCTCTATTTCTTTGCCACCTATCTGCCGCATTACTTCAGCGCCGCCTTCGCCGATTGCCACAGCGAATGGCAGGAGATCACCGAGCTGCAGGATCAGCTCGCCCTGGTCGGCGCCCCCAGGGAACTGGCCAAGTCAACCTTCTTCTCCCTGGGGAACCCGGTCCACAAGATCGCATATGGGCTCAAGAAATTCATCTGGCTCTGCTCCGATACCCACGAACAAGCCGCCGCTTTCACCCTCCAAATCAAACTGGAGTTGGAGGAGAACCCGCGCCTCAAGCACGACTTCGGCGCGCTCAAGACGAAGAACTGGAGCGACGACGAGTTTGAGACGACCAACGGAGTCAAGGTCCTGGCCCGGGGGCGCAAGGATAAGGTACGCGGCATCAGGCACCGGCAGCACCGTCCGGACATGGTGACCTTCGACGACATGGAGAACGACGAGACCGTCGAGAACCCGGACACGACGAAGAAGATCAAGAACTGGATTCGCGGCGCCGTGCTCGGCTCGCTGGGCAAAGGATACTCGGCGATCATGGTCGGGAACCTCTTCTCCCCGCTCTCCGCCATCTCCCAACTCATCGCCGATCAGGATGAAGAGGGACTACCACGCTACATATCCAAGGTGTACGACCTGATCCTGGATGAGGGCACACCCAACGAGCGATCCCTCTGGCCGGCCGCCTGGCCGATGGAGAGGATCATCAAAAAGAAGCACGACGTGGGCTCCTATACCTTCAACAAGGAATACCGGAATCGCGTCGGCGTGGACGACTCGCCCTTCCCGGTGGAACAGGCCGCATATTTCGAGCGGATCGAAGTAATCAACCGCAAGTTGATTTTCTGCACAGCAGTGGATCCGTCCGGCACCGCTACCAAGGGAAGCGACTTCCGGTCGGTGATCACCTTCGGCATGGACCCCGAGAACATGGTCTTCCCCTGCATGCACGCCTGGATCAAGCGCCGGTCGATCGGCGAGATGTTCGCCGCCGCCTATCAGCAGCACGATCTGTATCCCGGGCCGGTCTGCATCGAGGAGAACATGTTCAAGGATTTTCTCCACGAGGCGATCAATAACTACGCCAAGGAGAACAGCCGCTTCCTGCCCTGGGCGCCGATCCAGCACAGCGCCAACAAGATCGCCCGGATCGTCGGCACCTGCTCGTATCTCTGGGAGCATAAGAAGATCCTCTTCGAGAAGAACCACAGCGACCAGTCGATCCTGGTCGAGCAGTTCGTCTACATCTTCGTCCCGACGGTCCATGACGACGGGCCGGATGCGGCGGAGATGTCGATCAGCAAACTGCAGGGCGGCCTCGTAAAAGCAGCCGGGGCGAGCAGCGAACCCGATAAGGGCGACTATCACGCCGAGCGCAGCGGGCGGTTTTTAGGACGGCTTTTCAGGAGGGCGGCATGACCGAGGCGCGTTTGGAGAAAAGTATGCCCAAATTTGAGCCACAATCGATTTTCGTGTCCGGACGGCTCTTCTACCGCATGGGTTCCTTGACATTGTTTATAAACATGTCAAGCGGCCTCAGAACGGCATATCGGGGGGGTGTCCGATGAAGCGAATCACACAAACGCCGAAAGCGGCCCTTACACCCTCCCCCGCGACGACCTGGAAAGATCGCGCCATCGAGCGGTTTTTCGGCGATGTCATCGAGGCGAAGGTGGCCGAGCGGCTGCCGGCTGCCGCCCTGAGCCGCGAGGAGGATATCGGCTGGCGGAAGCTCACCGGGAATTCCGAGCGGGAATTGGTCTCCACCACGCAGGAGCGGATGATCGAGATCGCCTACTGGCTCTGGGAAACCAACCCGATGGCGGGCTGGATGATCGATCTGATGGTCGCGTTTGTGCTGGGCGAAGGGCTTCCCTACGAGGCCGACGATCCGGACGTCAAGAAAATCCTCGATGATTTTTGGGATAACCCCGTCAATCGGATGAGCCTCTACTTTCCGAAGCATGTCGGAGAGCTGGGCATTTTCGGCGAACTGATGTTCCCGGCGATCACCGCGAAACAGACCGGCAGGCTCTACCTTGGCTACATCGACCCCGCTCAGATCAACCAGGTCGTCACGGATCCCGAGAATGTGAAAATGATCATCGGCGTCACCCTGAAGGATACGCAGGACGGCACCGGGCGAAAATATAAGACCATCCTGCCGGACGAGGCGGAATATGTGATCTCGCCGAAGGGCAAGGCCCTGCGCGAATCGTTTACCGACGGCGAGTGCTTTTATCATGCGATCAACAACGTGACGAACTCCCCCCGAGGGCGCAGCGACCTGATCCGGGTGGCCGACTGGCTGGACGCCTATGAGCAATTCCTTTTTGATTATGCCGACAAGTGGCCGCTCCTGAATTCGTTCGTCTGGGATCTCAAGGTGGATAGCGCCGACACGGCGGACATCGATGCGCAGGTCAAGAAATTCACAAAGAAATCCGGCAGCGTGTATGGCCACAACGACAAAATTACGCTCACCGCCGTTACTCCGGATCTCAATGCCGTTGATGTCGCGGAGGGGGCAAGGCTTCTTCGCAACCACATCCTCGGCAGCCGCAGCATCCCGGAACACTGGTACGGCGGCGGCGGCGACGTGAACCGCGCGACGGCCGGCGAGATGGGCGCGCCGATCTTCAAGATGCTCTCGATGCGGCAGAAGGTCGTCAAATACATGCTGGAGGATATGTTCACCCATGCGATTCGGAAGGCGCGCCAGGCGGGCTATGCGCGAATCACCGATGACCAGGCAAAGGCTTTTTCCGTGATTACGCCGGAGCTCGATTCCAAAGATGTCAGCAAGTTCGGCTCGGCGGTCCAGCAGATCGCCGCGGCGTTGATCGGAGCCGAGACGCAGGGCTGGATCGATAAAGACACCGCCCGCAAGGTCTTCGGCGTCACGATGGGCTTCATCGGCATCGATCTGGATCTGGACGCGGTCGTCAGCACGCTGAAGGAGAAGAAAGACATGGCGGGTTACGAGGATTACACGGGCAAGCCGGGCAGTCCGGCCAAATCGGGCGGAATGGGCGACATGGGGCAGGGTGCGAATGCCAACGGTCAATAGCGAAATAAAACGGATCATCCGGGAAAAAGACCTGGCGATCCGGACGGGCACGGAGACGGTGCGCGACCTCTTGACGGAGCTGCATAGCCAGGTGATGGGCGAGCTCGGCAAGGCCGCCCTTGGCTCCTGGGACGCCTATTCGCTTAGGCAGTATCTCTACGCCATTGAAAACCAGATGGCGGCCTTTACGGCAAAAACAAAGACGAGCGAGGGCGCGCTTCTAACCGAATCCTGGGGCATGGGGCAGGCCCTGGTGGATGCGCCGCTGGCGGCGGGCGGAATCTATTCGGGATTCTACCTTTCCACCTCGGTGCTGGAGACGATGAAGAGCTTCACGTTTCACAAGATCGACGGCGTTTCCGCCGCTGCCTGGGATCAGATCCGGGGCGAAATCTCCCTCGGGATCCTCGGCGGGAAAACGCCGCAGGAGGTGGCCACGGCGATCGGTAAAAACATCGATGAAGGCCGGTTCGCATCCATCTCGCTGCGCGCGGAGACAATTACGAAGACAGAGATGGGCCGGGCGTTTTCAGAGGCGGCCCAGCTCCGGATGGAGCAAGCGGCAGAGCATGTGGAAGGGCTTAAAAAGAAGTGGGTTCACGCGGGGCACCCGATGAAGGCGCGCCCGACTCATGTCGCCATTGACGGGCAACTCCGACCGGTCGGTGAGCCGTTTAACGTCGGCGGCGTGTCGATGATGTTCCCCCGGGACCCGGCCGCGCCCATCGGGGAGACGATCAATTGCGGCTGCGACCATGTACCGTATCACGCCAACTGGGCGTGAGAATCAAACAAAAAAAGGAGGCATACATCATGGCAAAAGTAGAACAGAAACACCTCGAAGGATTGGTTTTCCGGACGGTCAAAACAGCCAAGGGCGAGGACGGGAAAAAGAAATACGTTCCCCAGGAACGGCCTCTCACCATCGAGGACCTGCTCGCGCAGGCCGACAAGGGCGACACCTTCGTCGTCGTCACGAAAAACGGCCGGAAGCATGTGATCCAGAAGGCCCCCGTGAAGGGCGCGAAGGCCGGGAAGGAGGAGTAGATGTCCAGGAAAACGCTGACACGGGTGCTCGTGGTGGGGGAGGGTGTAAACTGCACCCGGTTCCCTACCTGGAAGGATTTAACACGGCTGCTGGCCGCGGGAACGGATGACGCCGATCGGCTCACCGCGGCGGGATTCAGCCATGCGGAGATCAAGAAGATGCTCTGCCCGGCGCTCACGGCAGCCTATCCGCAGAAGGGCGGCGGGTGGATTGTGGACGTTTACGACGATCGCTGCATCGCGTCCGGAGACGACGACAAAACATATGAGGTCCCTTACGCAATCGTCGATAGCAAGATCGTGCTGGGAACGTCGGTGGAGGTGCGCAAGCAGGTCGATTACATCAAGGTCCAGGCGGCGGCTCAATTATCGGCAGCGGTGGGCGAAACGACCGACGCCGATTACGGCTCCCGCTGGCGGGTGCAGATCAACGAAGCCGGGATCGACAAACAGAAAATCGCCGACTATCCGCTCGCCGTGCTCACGGCGGCGGCGCCTCTTTACGAGGGCTCCCGGGTGTTTGCGCTGTCCCAGGCGCAGCATGACAACCCGGCGAATCCTTACGGAAAATCCGTCCGGGATCTGGTGGGCTGGATGTCCGACGTCGCGGCCAATGCCACGGGGCTGGAGGGCACGCTCAATATCCTCAAAAGCGCCGCCTGGCTGAAGGACATGATCGGCGACGCCTGGGCTCGCGGGAAGAAAGATATCGTGGGGCTCTCCCACGACGTGCTGGCGGCCACAATGCCGGGCACGAATCCGAAGAGAGTGGAAAAGATCGTCAGGGTGGACAGCGTGGACGTTGTCTATGACCCCATTGCGGGGGGGAAGATTTTGAGAATGGCCGCTGCCTATCAGGCGGGCCGGAAGGAGGAAGGTATGTTGGAGAAACTTTTGGCAGCCTTGAAGACGAAAAGCGCCGATCTCTACAAGTCGATCGAGGCAAAAATCACGGACAAGACGATCACCGAAGACGAGGTGATCGCCCTGCTGGCGTCGGCAACCGGCGACACGAAGGACACGAAGGACCTCGACCAGCGCATCCAGGCGGCGGTGAAGGCCGCAGGCGATGCGGGCGGGGCGGAGATGCGTCAGCTCCTGGAGCAGTCCAGGATTACCGCATGCGGGCTCACCCTGAAAGACGAGTTGCGCGAAAGCGGCCTGCCGGATCTCTCTCAGGCTCGGGTCAAAAAGCAGTTTGACGGCAAGGTCTTTGACGTCACGGCGCTCCAGGCTGCAGTGAACGACGAGAAGGAATATCTCGACAAGCTCACCGGGGCGGGAATCGTTTCCGGCGCCGGCGGCGTACGCGTCGGGGCGGAGGAGCCCGAAAAGCTCCAGGCGGCCTTTGACAAGCTCATGGGCGTCACGGTGGACGAGAAGTTCAAGGACGTCGCGGCGCTTACCTCGCTTCGCGCCGCCTACGTGCACCTCACCGGCGACACCGATGTGCGCGGCGTGCCCACCCAGAACGGGCTGAAAATAGGCGAGGCGATGATGCAGATGATGAGGATGCCGGCCGCGTACAGCACCGCATCCTTCACCTATGTCCTCGGAAACTCCATGTACCGGAGATTGATTCAGGACTACCGCGCCGTCGATTATGGCGAGCAGGCCCTGATCAGCTACAAGCGGAACGCCAAGGATTTTAAAACGATGGAATCCATCAACGTCGGCTATTTCGGCGATCTCCCGGATGTAGATCCCGAGTCCGGAGACTACGCGGAGATCACGATGGCGAACGACGAGGAGATCTCCTACGCGCTGAACCAGAAGGGCATCATCCTGACGGTCAACCGGAAGGTGATCATAAACGACGACCTCAAGAGCGTCCAGGTTCTGGTCTCACGGCTGGGCCGGGCGGCCAAGCGCACCTTTGCGGAACGCGGCTGGGCGAAAATCAACAGCAACGCCACGTATAAGGGCGACTCCACGGCGCTGTTCGACGCCTCGCATGGGAACCTCGGCTCGGTGGCCCTCACCGCCGATGCAACCGGGGTGACGACGCTGACCAACCGCCTGGTGGCCATGTTCAACCAGACCGAAAAGGACAGCGGCAAATGTCTCTGCCTGGAGCCGGCCAAGATCTGGGTGCCCCGCGCCCTCCTGGAAACGGCAAGGCTGCTCAATTCCAGTTGGCCCGGCGCGGCTGCGCCGAACTCCCATGCAGGGCTTTTCGGCGCCAACCACGAGAACATCCTGGTGAATAAGAGCGCCACGGATACCACCGACTGGGGCCTGATCGGCAACCCGGCCGAGGTGGAGCTCCTGGAGGTCGCGTTCCTGAACGGCCAGGAAGTCCCGGAGCTGTTTGTGGCCGACAACCCGCTCGTCGGTCAGATGTTTGTAGCGGACAAAATCCAGTACAAACAGCGGCATGAGTATGAGTGGGAAATTGCGGACTACCGCGGCTTCGACAAGTCGGTCGTCGCGGGCGGATAACGATATGGGGACACGATGCCGCATCGTGACCCCATCCACGGCACGATCGGGGACATGATGCGGAAGCCCGCCTTGCGGGATCGCATCATGTCCCCGCCACCGGGAAATAAAAAACAGGCCTCTGAATGGCCGAACGAAACCAAAACTAAAACAGGAGGTTACAAATGAGGAAAAATATAGGTCAAAAGTTCATGGCCGCGCTTCTGCTTTTAGTCGCCCTGGTATTTGTGACGACGGACGCATTTGCGGCCTACAGCGTCAAGCAGGCCGTTCTGCGGTTCTCCGCAGTCGCGGCGGAAACCCTGGCCACGGGCAACGTGGTTATGCTCAAGGATGCCGACGGCAAAGCGTATAAGGCCGACGCCAACGATGCCGCCCTGCGGCCCGCGATCGGGATCGTCGGCAAGGGTGGGGCGACCGGCGCTACGGTTGAAATCATCGTGGTCGGTAGTCTCTCCGGATGGACTGCGCTCTCCGAGGGGGCTCCGGGGTATCTCTCGGAGACTGCCGGCGCGGTGACACAGTCGTCCCCGTCGTATAGCCAGCAGGTCGGCCAGGCGATTTCAGCCACGACGTACTTGGTAAATTTTCAAAATTACTTTGACAGCTCCTCTCTGACGGTTTTGGGAACGCTTTCCGGGGCGACGCCTCTGGTATTTGAGGGCGCAACGGCGGACGAATATGAAACGTCGATCGCCGTGACGGATCCCACGGCGGACAGAACAGTAACCCTGGCGGACGCCAGCGGTACGGTGATGCTTTCTACCCTGTCCACCAACGCCCCGGATGCGGCGAATTCTGTTACAGGCGCGTCAAACGCCCTGGTCTTTGAGGGCGCAACGGCGGACGCCTACGAGACCTCGCTTACCGTAATCGATCCGACGGCGGACAGGACGATCACGCTGCCCAACGCCACCGGCACCGTGGTGCTTTCCACTCTGTCTACCAACGTGCGGGATGCGGCCAACGCCGTCACTCTGGTTTCCAATGGGATTGAGTTCGAGGGGGCGACGGCCGACGCTTATGAAACGACCGTCACCGTCGTAGATCCCACGGCGGACCGGTCAATCACATTTCCAGACAGGACCGGGCAGGTTCAGTTGGCCTCGGCTTGCAGCGTAGTGACTCCCTCAGCCACACCTACTCTTACGGTCGGTTTGTCGAATTGCTACACGCTGACGCCGAATGACAACGAGGCTGAAACCATCACTTTTTCGGGTGCGGGGACGGCGGGCGACGTACTAACCATCATTTTCACCGCCACCACGACAAACACCGAGGTCATCACATTCCAGGCGACGCTTGTATCGTCCACCGGAACTCTGACGATCGGCAACACGGCGGCAAGGTATTATGTGATCAGGTTCATTTCGGATGGATCGCATTGGTACGAGGTTTGCCGAACGGCGGTACAGACGTAACTGATAAACCCGGCCCCGCACTTTTGGAGGGCGTAAACGAGTCGGCGGAGGGGCGACCTTCCGCCGGTCTCCAGGGGCCGCGATCGATCGCGGATCCCGGAGACCGAAAACGGGCTGAATCGGGGACATGATGCGGAAGCCCGCCTTGCGGGATCGCATCGTGTCCCCGGAAGAGAAAGGAGATCGGGACCATGAAAATCCATTTACCGAGAATCAAGAACACGGCCTCCGTGGGGCAATCGGCTGCCGGGGACGGTGCTTTGGCCGTCCGAGGGTCGAATCTCCTCTTGTGGGCGGTCCTGGTGTTATTGGCGGCCATTTTCATCGCGGAGATCGTCACGGCTTCGCCTGCCCGGGCGGATGACAGGAAAACGCGCGTCATCACCCTCCTTTCGAGCGGCATCAAAACGGCGGCGACGGCGCAGTCCACCGCGTTTGATGTCAGCAGCTACACCGAGGGGCAAATCTTCATCGATGTAACGGTCGAAGCCGGAACCTCTACGCTGGACATCACCGTCCAGACATCGCCGGACAACGCGGCCTGGTACACCCACACAACGGTCGGCCAGATCTCGGCGATCGGGCAGACCCGCGCCGCGGTCACGAATTTCGGGAATTATCTGCGGATCAACTACGTCGTCGGCGGGACGTCGTTCACATTCAGCGTGACGGGAGTGTTTAAGAATTAGTGGGTAAAGTGGAGCGATCTCGTCCCGGATCCGGACGCCGGCGCCGGGTAAAGTGGAGGAAGAGCCCCTAAAAAAAGGGGTAAAGTGGAGCGATCGGAGGGTGATGACGAGCTCATCACCGGGCCAAAGTGGAGCGCGACGTTCCTGAACGGAAGGTGATTTAATGACCACACGGCAAGACTACATCACGGCGCTGGAGAGCCTGGTCAAGGGCGATTACGAGCCGGGCGAGGCGGCCAAGATCCTGGCGATCGGCCAGGCGGTGAAGACCTATTCCAGGCACCGCCCGCGGATCGTCGTTGAAGATGAGGCCGGTACCGGGGCCTTCGATTATGCCGTGTCGCTCCTCGCTGGATGGTCCGACGGGTTTTCGATGATTCAGGCGGTGGAATACCCCGTCAACGACACAAACGAAACCGCCGAGATCCTCGATGAAGACGCCTGGACGATCTACCGCAAGCCGGCGGGCGATTATCTCCGCTTCCTGGAGGATCAGCCGGAGTCAACGGAGACGTTCCGGGCGACCTACACTGCCCTGCACACCTGCACCGATACGGCCTGCACGGTGAAGGCGATCGATGAGGAGGCTGTCCAGTCGCTGGCGGCGGCGCTCTATTGCGAGATTTTGGCGACATGGTTCGCGCAGAATCAGGACAGCACCATCCAGGCGGACAGCGTGGACCACACGAGCAAGTCCAGGGACTTCGCCGCGCGGGCAAAGGCGTTCCGGAAGATCTACCGGGATCACCTGGGGCTGAAGGACGAAGACACCGTCCCCGCGGCCGCCGCCGTGGGCGATCTGGACATGAAATACCCGGGCGGGGGCGAGCGGTTGACCCATCCCCGGAGCGATCGAAAGAGGCGCTGATGGAATTGAAAGCGACGGTCAGCAGGAAGGGCGCGATCTTTGACGGAAAGGCCCCGGAGATCATCCGGAAGGACCTGCTCTCCGCCATGTACGAGGCGACCGGATACCTGGAGGGCAAAGTCAAAGAAAGAACCCCCCAGGGCGTCTTCGGGATGCAGGGCGGCCTGCGGAGTACCATCTTCGGCGAGGTTGTTCAGCACGGGACGGCGATCAGCGGCATCGTGGGCCACGGGAGCAAATATGGAGATGTTATCGAATATGGCCGTCGCCCGGGCAAAAAAATGCCGCCCGCCGGATCCATGCTCCGCTGGGTGGAGATCAAGACCGGGCTCAGCGGGAAACCGGCGCAGCGGGTAGAGTTTCTAATTCGGCGCAAGATCGGCAAGGTGGGCTTCCCGGGCGTCCACATGTTTGAAAATACGTTCAAAGAGAGCCAGGGAAAAATGACGGAGATTTTTGACCGGGCGGGCTACGATATAGCCTTCCATCTAAGCGAGGATAAAGCATGAGTTTGGCGGCGATCAGGGAGCGAATCAAGGTCATCCTCGCGGGCGTCGACGGGATTGGGGTTGTCCACGATTACGAACGCTGGAGCCCCGATTGGAACAAATATCTCGCTCTTTACAAAGATGCCGACGGGCGGATCAACGGGTGCGCGTTTGTGCGTGAAAAATGGCAGGAGCAGCAGCAAACGATCGGGGAGACCGAAACGGCGCACGTATTCTTATTCAGGCGAATCATGGGCCTGCAAGACGAGCGCGCGACCGGGATCATGTTCGACGATCATCTGGAGAATATGCGTGCCGCCTTCAAAGGCCACGAAACCCTGGACGGTGAATGCCGAACGATCGACCCCGATTGGGGGCCTATGGCGGGCGCAGTAGGGTTGCAGGGAGACGTGATCGAACCTCGTATGTTCGGCAACGTTTTGTGCCATGTGGCGGAATGCAGATTGTGTGTAATCGAGGCTCAGGAAAATTAAAAAGGAGGCGCTATGTTTGAGTTAAAAAAAGGAAAAGAGGCATTCACAATGGTGGAAGGCCCGTTCGGGGGCCGGAAGTTTGAGCCGGGCAAGTCATACGACGAGATTCCGCCCGGCATGGCCGGTAATTTCACGGAAATCAAAAAGGCGGCCGCGCCGGTGCGCGAGGCGGCAAAACCCGCAAAGGTCGCCGACAGCAAGGAGGAGGGTGTCTCAAACCCGCCTTCGGAAAAGGGGAGGAAATAAGCTATGACGCGATCACACATGGCGACGCACGATCTGATCGCCGTCTCGGCCAACACAAGGGAGACGGCCATCAATACGGAACAGACGCTGGATACGACGATGCTCTGCGCCCTGGGCGACATCATCAACCTGGAGCACCGGCGCGAGTCAAACGAAAATGAGGCGACCGGAAAAGAGGAGCCCGACACCCTCTACGACCTGGGTTCGCTGTCCAACGCCACATTCAATTTTGAGAAGGCGCAGCCGCAGCACTTTGCCTTCCTGCTGGCGTATTTTCTGGGTGAGTGCGCCACGGTGCCTGCCGGAACGGGTTATCAGCATACCATCACCCCGATTGACGGAGACCTTGATGATGATCGCTCGGAGCCCTCGTTTACGGCGGCGCAGCGCTATGGCGACAATGTTCTCCGGCGGCGGTTTGCTTCGATGTTCGTCGATTCCATCTCGGCATCGTTTGCAAAGGACGCCTGGTGCAAGATCTCGGGGACGATCAAGGGCGCCGGAAAGTATACGGACAATATCGCAAAAGAGAACAAGACGGCCAAAATGAACGCCACGTCGCTGACGCTGGCCGCCCTGGCCGTCCAGGACGACACTCCCGCGAGCGCCGCGACAAGGCTGGAAAACGTCCAGCAGATCCGCGTGTTGATGCCAAACAGCGGCGAATATCAGAATGTCGCATTCTCGGAGGTCTCCGCTGCGACTCCGGCTGTCATCACCATCACGCCGCCGGCGACAGCGGTGGCTATCGCCGGGCTCTCGAAGGCGGCGGCTTGCGTCGTTACGTGGGTTGCCCACGGTCTGGTCAGCACCGACAAAGTGACTTTTGCGGGGATCACGCAGGCGGACTGGTCCGGCCTCAACGGCGAGCAGACCGTCACGTATATCGGAGTCGATTCATTCTCCGTCGCGATCAACTCCTCGGGGTTCGCGGTGGCGTATGACGCCGGGACCGATCCCGGAACCGTCATCGAATCCACAAACGCCACCTATGATATCCTCTACATCCCGACGGAATCGGGATGGATGACGTTCCCCGCGCGGATCAATGAGACCCCGCTGCGGGTGTCGCAGATGACGCTAAAGGCCGGCGGAAAGTGGAACGGGACGACCTTTCTGGGCGGCCGTGAATTACAGGCCGAGGTAAAATCCGTCGATTGGTCGGGGAATAAAAACATGGCTGTGGAGTTTGTCCCCGGGGGGGGCGGCACTTATGCCTCCAGGGGCATGCGCGGCGGAAGGACGCAGAAGATCACGCTGAACCGCGAGTTCCGTGAGTTTATCATGCAGCAGAAGCTGATCGACAACGACACTATGGGATTCTACATCCTGGCCGAAGGGGCAATCTACGACACGCCCCACAAGTACCAGGTGGAGATCATCTTCCCGAAAGTGGCAGTCCTTGCGGCGCCGATCTCGGTGGACGGGAAGCGGCTCGGCGAGGCCGGTGATCTTCAGGTCCTCGAGGATGACACCTACGGCTCGGTGATCGTCAAGGTGAAGAATTTACAGGCGACGTACGCGGCTTAAACATAACGCCACGGGGACATGATGCGGAAGCCCGCCCGGCGGGATCGCATCGTGTTTCCAGACGGAAGTTACGGGGGCGGCCGCGGTAAGCCGGGATATCTCCCGGCCTATGGGGGAAGAACCCCACCGCCCCCCGCCATAAACCACGCGCCCTCTCAAGATCTCCCCGCGAAAGCGGATACGAGATCTCCCCTCCCCTCGCGGGAGGGGACAAAGGGGAGGGGGCAAAACATCCCGCCCCACGGGAGAAAGGACAGATCCAATGCCCCGATTATTGAATGATAAGCAGCCCTGTGTAGTGACCTTTTTTGACCGCATCAGCGAGTCGAAAATCACCCTCTTTTACCGCCTGCCGACAACCGAGGAACGCGTCGCCTACACCAATTCCCTGGCCACCAGGCGCGGGAACAAAATCGAAAGCAACGTGGGTACGGCGCGGCTGAAGTACGGCTCGGCGATCCTGCTCGGCTTCAAGGAAGGCTGTTTCGAGAAGGAAGAAGGAAAGCCCCTCGCGTCGGATCCGAAGTCTCCCAATTACGACCCGGCATGGAAGACGATCGTCCGGCAGTACGCGCAGGACGTGATCGAAATGCTGGCCATGCACGTCTTTGAATCCTCGCTGATCAGCGACACGCCGGACGAGGAGGAAGCCGGGAAGCCCGAAGACCCTTTAGTGTAGACCTGGCGGCGATCCGCCGAGGGCTCTGCGACGACATCGAAGAGGCGACATGTTTGGAAGAATGTTCAACCGATGACGGTGAGCTGATAGTCGCCCTGCTCACCCACCGGTGCGGAGAATGCGAAAAAAAGAAGCAAAGCGAGTTAAGCGAATACACGCATAAAATGTTCAAACTCCGGCAGTTGCGAAAAGCCGGGTACCCCTTTGGTAAAAACGACCTGAGCCTGGAGGAGTGGATGGATCTGGGGCTGGTCGAGGAAACAATGGAATGGCAAACCAAAGCACTATCGCTATAGAGATCAAAGTCAACGACAACGGGTCGGTGACGATGAAGCAATTCGAAGCCAACGCGGGACAAGCCCTGCAGAAGGTGTCTGATTCCGCGTCGTCGTCGGCCAGCCTTATCGGTAAACTCAAGTCGTCGTGGGTTGAACTTACCGCTGCGGCGTATGCGGCCGGCGTGGCCTTCAAAAAGGCGATGGCGTACATCGAGCAGGGCGCTGCATCCCAGCAGGGCGAAGCCTCGTTTCGCTCCGTCGCCGCGGCGGCGAATGAAAGCGCCGACGGTGTCCTCGCCGCCATGAAGCGCGCATCCGCAGGCACGATCGAAGAGACCGATCTCATGCAAAAGGCCGCCAAAGGGTTGATTCTTGGCCTGAAGGGCGAGGAGATGGTCAAGATCATGGAGGCGGCGCGGATCTCCGCTCGCGTCACCGGGCAGGACGTCAAAACCACCTACGAGACCATCACGGACGCCATATCAACCAATATGCCCCGGGCGCTCAAGCAGTACGGTCTGATCACGAAGCAGGAAATGACACTGGTCAACCAGGCCTTGGCTGAGGGAATCGACGACGTCGGCCTCTACGAGATCGCGATGGCCAATGCGGCCCTCCAGGCCGCCAAAGTGGGGACCGTGGCGATCGACGCCAAGGAGCAGCTCCAAATATTTAAAGCCGGAGCAAAAGAAACAGCCGATACAATCGGCAATTTCCTAATTCGCAGCCTCCAGGTTGCAACCGGCTTTTTCCAATGGCTCGCCGCCGGCGTGCTGACCGCCGCGTCGGGATTCCCATTGCTCTTGAAGTACATGGATTTGGCCTCCGCCAAGTTTTTTGAAATGACCGGGCAGGATGACCGAGCCAAAGCGTACAGGGAAAACGCCGAAGTGATGGGCAAGGCGGTTGACGATATGCTCGGCGCATCCGGCGAACTGGCCGCGAAGGGCATGGACAACATCCTCGGCCAGGCTGCGGCGGCCAAAGCGGGGGACTTGGCGGCAATTCAAAGCGCTGAAAAGGCGAAGGCGGCCGCGGATGCCAAATTAGCCGCCATGATCGGCGCAGTTCAACAGCGAAAAATGGCCCTTGAAACGATGAAGGCCGAGAATAAAGCCTATTTTGCGGAAGAGGAAGCGCGGATCAAATACAACGAGGAGATCAGAAAACTGGCCGGCGAGAACGAACTCCAGATAGGCCGCGAGACCCTTGCCGAGAGGGCAACGCTCATCGATGAATATTACGACCGCTCAAAGAAGGAGATCATCCTCGAGGAGGCGGCCCGAGCCAAGACCGACCGAGATAAAGTCAGCGCCGCCCTCTTTGTTGCACAAAAAATGATCGCAATGGATGCCGATGTAGCCGCGAAGCGATATGAAAATAGGCTGCAAATTCAACTGAACAACGCAAAGACCCTCGAATTCATGAAGAGCGCATATTCGGCCTATGTAACATGGGAGAAAAAACAGGCCGCGGACCTTATTGAGTTTGCGCGGCATGCCGGAGCTGGGCGGGTGAAGATAGAGGCGGACGTATGGGACGCGATAGCCCTGTACGAGAAAATGACCGGCACGAAAGTCGCCCCCGATCAGAAAAACAAGATCGGGATTGATGCGCTCATGGCCGAATATTGGGGTCAGTCAAAAGAACTTGCCGAGTACTATTCAACAATCGGAGGCTATGAAGACAAGTATCGACAGAATAAACTTGATTGGATTGATAAAGAAGAAAAACGCCTGGCGGCTTTTTATGGCGACGACGTGGCAGCCGCGAAGTGGGCAGCAGAACAAAAAAGGGCGGCTAATTTTCAATACGCATCATCAATGAAGGATGCGCTGGGCGAGTGGTCAACTGCCCTCGAATATGTCAGCCAACTTTATGATCAGGGGTCGGCAAAGCAGAAACAATACCACGAGATGTCGATGGCCTTTGCTTTGGCTCAAAAGGGCTTCGATACGGCTAACGCCGTAGTCAAGGGGGTTGAGGCCGTCATTAATGCAATGGCAAACGGAGATGGATATACGGCTATCGCGCGAGGGTTGGCTGTCGCGGCTGTTGTCGCATCCTACTTAGCGCAGATAGGAGCATCGTTCAGCGGTAGCGGCGGGAGCTATCCGGTTAAAGCGGCGGCTTACGGCCAAAACACCACAGTCCTCGGCGGCGCAAACGATCAAGGCTCCGAATCCATCCAGAAATCGTGGGAACTCTTGCAAGGCACCTACGACATGGAAAATACGAAGCTCACCGGCATTTACAACGAGATGAAGGATTTGAATTCCAACATCACGGGGCTGGTGACGAGTTTGATCCGGGGAGGCGGCACGTTCACGGCGAGCGAAACAATGATCGACCTCGGCCAAACATCCCCCCGGCTCAGCGCGATCGCGGCGAAGTATTCCCTATATGCAGACAAGATTTTCGCTGCAATCGATCAATGGTTATGGGGCAGCACTACAACGTCACAGAGTGGTTCTGGAATCGGGGTCGATGCGGGGTCGATCCAGGAAATCATCGGGAATCGGGGGGCATCGGTAAGCCCTTACAAATGGGGAAACTGGGTAACAAATAGGGATGGAGGTCTCTTTGGCTCTGACAGCACATCCCTTACGGGCGAAAACTCAGCCCTTGACGATGCCAGCGTAAGGATGATGCGGCAAGTGTATGCAAGCCTTTCTTCCGCCATCATCACTTACGGGCAAGCGTTCGGCGCGGATATGGACAAGATTTATGCCTACTCGTTCGGCAACCTCGCCGTCAATTTGATGGGCAAGACCTCGGAAGAAATCAGCAAGGCTATTTCGGAAGCGATCAGCACCATGAGCGATACGGCGGCAAATGCCCTGCTTGGCGATGTCATAGGACAATATCAAAAATTAAACGAAGGGCTGCTTGAAACGGCAAGCCGCCTGTTGATTGACAAGGCCGTGATTGCGGATGTCCTTGACATGACCGGGCAGACTTACAGCGGCACCATCCCGCAGATGATCGCCTTTTCAGAGGCATTGATAGAAATCGCCGGTGGCCTGGATAAACTCCAGGAAGCAGCCGCCACCTATTACGACAAGTTTTTCTCGGATGAGGAAAAGCAGCTCCGGTTACAGGGCCAGCTCACCGACTCCCTCGCGGCAATGAACATGGCCCTCCCCGGCAATTGGGCGGGCTACCGGCAGCTTGTCGAAGGGCTGGATCTGACCACCACCGCCGGGCAGAAAGCCTATGTTGCCCTGCTGCAGATGTCCGAAATGGCCGATCAATACTATCAGGCCCAGCTCGACAATGCGGAAAAGCTCCTTTCCGTTGCCGAGGACAACCTGAAGAAAGCCTTTGACGCTGAAAAGAAGCGGTTGACCGATACTTACAACCTTGAATTGGCCGGGATGAATACCACCCTGGACGCCACAAAGGCGATCATCGCCGATTTGAAATCCGGGGTCGACAAACTCCGAACCGCCAAAGAGCGCATGAAACTGGTCGACGCGGCTGCGGATCACGCAACCTTCATGCGGGCGCAGGTGGACCTTGCCAACGTCTTGGAGAAGGCGCGAAAGGGCGACCTTTCCGGCCTCAAAGATGTCCAAAAATCCGTTGACATCCTCACCGGGATCACCCCGGAGATGTACGCCAATTCGACGGACTACAAGCGGGATTTCATGACCACCTATGCGGCGATCTCGGAGCTGGAAAAGTATGCCGGCGCCCAACTGGGCACCGCTGAAAAGTCCATGACCGATCAGGAACTGCAGATCTCCATCCTCACGAAGAATTATGATGCAAATATCGCATGGCGCGATGCCCAGATGAACGCCCTGCTGGGGATCGATACAAGCGTGCTTTCCGTTGCCGATGCGATAGCGGCGCTCCAGCTCGCCCAGGCGGCGGTTGTAGCGGCGGGCGGGACCATTGCGCCCCCCTTGCCGCCGCCGATTCAGCCCAATGAGATAGAGGCGAACTATCAAGCGCTGTTTGGCAGAGCCGCCGAAGATATTGGTAAGCAGTATTACCAGAAGACCGGGTTGACGGGCGGAGCACTGACCACAGCAATCCACAATGGGGCACAAAAGTTGGATATAGTCGCCAACGAGATCATCGACAATTACCAGCGGTTTTTCGGACGGGTTGCTGATTCTGAAGGATTGGCATGGTATCTTGGCACGGGATTAACCGGCTCCGCGCTTGAATCGGCCATGTTGGGTGGCGCGAAGACATCATGGGACATTTCGGCCCACGAGTCGCGCGGCTTTGCAGATGGCGGGATCTCTACCGGACCATATAGCGGATACGGTGCCACCCTCCACGGGACAGAACTGATAGTTTCCCCGCGCACCAGCTACCCGGCGACGGTTTACGGTTCGAAGGATCAGGCGAGTAACGCGGAGCTGATCTCTGAATTAAGGGCCTTGACAGTAGCAATTGAGAAAAGCGGCACAAAGGTTGAAAAAAACACCGGCGACCTGTCCTACATGCTCAATTCTGTCATCCGCGGCGGGCTGACAATAAAGACGGAGGCTCCGGCATGAGGGTAACGCCCCCCGTTGCAATAACGACCACAAAACTGACATCCTCTACCGCTGCCGAGCCCCACGCCCCGGCGGCTTACGTGGCGGGGACCACTTACGCCTTCGGCGCCATCGTCTCCGTGGCGGCGGATTTCGCCATATACGAATCCCTGGCCGGCGCAAATACCGGGAACACGCCGAACATCAACCCGATCTGGTGGCGGGTTCTTGGCACTACCGAAACGGCGTATAATGCGGCGACAACCTATGCCCTGGGCGATACCGTGTCATCGGCAACATCCCACCGCTGTTACGAATCCCTTGCCGCCGGGAACGTCGGAAACCCTCTCCCGGTGCTCCCGGAAACGGTAACGACGAAATGGCTGGACGTGGGGCCGACAAACCGTTATGCGATGTTCGACCTCAGCCGGAACACACAGACGGTTACAGCCTCGCCCCTGACCGTTGTGATTGCTCCCGGCCAGCGTGTCAATGCTGTCGGTCTTGCTGGGTTGTCCGCGAATCAGGTGCAGATCAGCGCGACATCTGTGATGGGAGGCGGAACGGTATACCCCAACGCGTATAGTAAATCGCCCACCGGCATATTCGATCTGAATACTCGGATTGTCAACGATGGTTACGACTACTGCTTTGAGCCTTTTTCAACACGGCCGAGCATGACTATCTTCGACATCCCGCCGTTTTCCGACATCATCATCACCGTGACGATTACAGCCACCAGCGGCAACGTGAAGTGCGGGGCGCTGGTATGCGGCACCTACATCTACATCGGCGATGTTCAATATGGGGCAACCAACGACGGCCTAAACTTCTCCAGTGTCACGCGGGATACTTTTGGGAACGCAACTCTTATTCCGAGAAGGACGATACCAAAAACTGTGCAGACGTTGCGTGTATCAAGCGGTCGCGTTAACAGGTGCAAAGAGGCGCGGGTTCTGCTTAATGCAGTGCCCGCGCTGTGGACCGGATTCGACGACAATGAAAGTGAATGGTTCGATATGCTTACCATTCTTGGCATCTATACACAATTTGAAATTAGCCAGGTGAGAGATGGAATGGCCGAGATAAATTTGAGTTTGGAGGAAATATAAAATGACTATACCCTCGATGACGCCAATACCGATATCTACAGATCCAACCAATTTTGCCTCCTACATGGACACCCTGCTCGGCAAACTCCCAGCCTGGGGCGCAGCAGTAGACGCCCTGGCTGCCGCCATGAGCGCGATCGCCGCAGGAACCGCCGTCGGCATCCCCTACACCTTCAGCACGACCACGACGGACAGCGATCCGGGTGCTGGCTATCTCCGCCTTGACAATGCCACGCAGAATACCGCCACCACCATCCGGGCCGATCTGGTAGGGGCCGACGGCTCGACCTGGACCGATGTTCTGGCAACCTTCGCCGGGTCCGACAGCACCGTCAAGGGGCACATCCTCCTGCAAAAGCTCGCCGACGCAACAAAGTGGATCCTGTTCACCGTTTCCGCCGTCGCCTCGCCGTCGGGATATAAGAACATCACCGTGGCCGTGGTTTCTGCGAGCTCGGCAAATCCCTTTACAAATAACGATTCGATCATCCTGAAGTTTTCCCGAACTGGCGATAAAGGTGCAAATGGAACGGCGGCTGTCATGACGCGGACAACTCGAACATCGAACACAGTTCTCGAAGCAGGGAATATGGGAACTTTGATCGATGTCACCGGCGCGAGCACATTCACGCAGACTTTCACAGCGGCGGCTACGCTTGGCAGCGGATGGTTCGTGTTCTATCGCAACAGCGGAACCGGCGACGTGACACTTGACCCGGATGGCGAGGAGACTATTGATGGAGTGATCTCTTTCATCATGTATCCCGGAGAATGTCGTTTGATCCAATGCGACGGATCGGGATTTTATACAATAGTGATTCAAAGTTTTCTCAAAAAGTTCACAACAACGGCGTCATTCTATGTCCCACCGAGATACAAGACCTGTGGTGTTATTTGCATCGGAGCAGGTGGCGGTGGGGGAGGTGGGCGCCGTAATGATGCGGCGGAAAAAAAAGGCGGCGCAGGCGGCGGTGGTGGATGCTACACAAGAAGGGATCACGTTGGAAGCCTTACCGTAGGGACAGCAATCACCTGCACGGTAGGCGCCGGCGGAACGCCGGGAGCAGGATCTACCACAAATAATGGCGCCACAACAAGCGGCGGGGTAGGCGGAACGTCCGCATTTGGGACATTTGTTGTTGCTTATGGTGGCGGCGGAGGATATGGGCAAACAGCAGGATCGACAGGTGGCGCGGGAGGGGGATATCTTGGTGCGGGTGGAAATAGCAATGGGGGAGCGCCTTTTTTAGCAAGTCATTTCGGCTCGACATCTACAATTCCGGAGAACATTTTTGGTGGTGGATCGGCGGCGATGCAATACAACGCTACTCAGGGATGGGCAACTACAGGTGGCGCAGCCGGTGCAGCATCGTGTTCTGATGCAGCCCAGGCACAACAGGCAGGCGGATCATCCCAATGGGGCGGCGGCGGCGGCGGTGCTGGCGCCAGCATGGGAAATGATAGTGGGAGAATTGAAGCAACTGCCGGAGGAAAGGGGGGGGTGAATACAATTTCTACGGGTGGTGGTGGAGCAGGAGGAACTGGCACGTCGGGAGAAGCCGGGACAGCCGGAAGCGATAGCGTCTTGTATACAGGATCTGATGGCGGCGGCGGAGGAGGATATAAGGGAAGTTTAACCTCTGGGGCAGGAGGGAATGGCGGTGCCCCAGGTGGCGGAGCGGGCGGTGGAGGATGCAACGCGAGCGGAACAGGCGGCGCAGGAGGTACAGGTGGTCGCGGAGAAGTCATCGTGTGGGGGATAGTGTGATGGAGTGCTCATCCTGCAAGTATTATTTCCAAACGTCTAAAGGCATAGGCTTGTGTCGCCGCTATCCGCCAACGGTATGGATTCATTTCAACGGGCCAGCAGTGTCAATTTTTCCATCGATGCAAGGGAGCGGATGGTGTGGGGAATACAGTGCTACAAAGGAGGCATCATGAGAGCGCACGTCATTGAAAATGGGAAGGTGGTCAACACAATCCTCGTTGATCGACTCGATATTATGCCGAATCTGATCGACGCGGCTCAAGGGGGAGAAATCGGAGATCTCTGGGACGGGAAGACCTTCACCAAGGCTCCGCCGTCTCCAGAAGAACTTGAACGAGCCGCACAGGAGGTGAAGGCCAACCTCCGCGAGATCGACATCGCCTCCATTCGCTCGATCCGGGAGTTTGTAGCTGCCAAATTTGCCAACGACCCTCTGCTTCCCAAAGACGATGATGGTAAACCGATCCTGGTAACCTATGAGACTCAGGCTGCGGCGGAAAGGGTGAAGTTAACGGTGATCAAGGAATCGTGATATGACAATATCAAATGAAGTTTGACCAGATCAAACGCTTTTGGGAAGTCAGTTATCTCGATTTTCCGCCTTTAGTTATCTCGCGCGGCCACAGAAGAGGATCAGGTTCGAGACTTCTGGGTGCTCGAAGAGGTAATCGGTCGTCATGTCGATCGAGATGTCCAGACGCTCGCCGAGCGGCAGGCCGTGGATCGCCTGCTCCACTTCGATCAGCTTTTGCCGGAGGTCCTTGTTGATGTCGATGACCACGGACTCATAGAGGTCCTTCTTCCCGCCCCAGTGGTAATGAAGAGTGGAGATGTCGATCCCCACCTCCTGGGCGATCATCCGGGTCGTCGTGCCGTGGAAGCCGTACTCGCCGAAGATCCGGCGGGCGACGTCGAGGATGCGGGCCTTCATTGATTCGGGGTCCTTGCGGGCCTTTTCGAGAGGGGTGGACATGGGCGCCTTCCAGTCTGCGATTCAATCGTTTGATGGATAGGTAGATAACGAAAAAAGAGCGGTCTGTCAAGGGGAATATTGTCCGTGAATATTGTCCGTTTTCACCCGGTCGGCTGAAGGAGACGGATATAGGCGCCGGCTTTTGGCGGCAGATGGGAAGATCATTGCTTCTCTTCCGGCACCCGTGATAAGAACGCCGGGTACCTTATGGAACGATAGGAGTGAATCATCGCCGAGACCGGCGCCCGGGAATCCCCGCCGGTAAGGTGTGAACCGTATGAAAAAAATAGCATTTCCTTTTTTAAACCGTATCCTGCCTGCCTCGGACGGAAACAAGGGCATTATTTTCATCGCCCTGTCGCAGTTTGGTCTGGCGTTTAGCTTCAACGTCGTCATGTCGTTCATGCCCTTCTATATCATTAGAATGAGCCCCTACAAGCCTCCGGAAACGATGGTGTGGATCGGGCTCATCATGGGTTTGAATTCCTTTATCGCCGCTGGGGCGGCGCCCTTCTGGGGAAGCCTGACCGCAACATTCCGCCCCAAGGCCCTCTACCAGGGGGCTTTTTTATGCAACGGGATCATCTTTCTTCTCATGGGTTTTACGGACAGCCTGCCCATGCTGCTGGCGCTGCGCCTGATCCAGGGAGCTCTCGGCGGCGCCTCGACGATCGGTATTTTCATGATTTCGCAGCTATCGTCGAAAGAGCGATTGCCAAGCAATCTGAGCCTCTATCAAAATTCCATGACCGCCGGCCAGCTCTTGGGGCCGCCCGTCGGGGCGTACGCCGCAGCCCAGATCGGATACCGGGCCCCGTTTGTCCTCTCTTTCCTTTTGGTCGGCGTTGCCCTGGTCCTGTGCCATATCTACATCGTTGAAACCCGGAAGAGGGAGGCGGGCTCCGATCAGAGCAGCCATTTCGATCAAGGCGTCCTGTGGGGGTGGGCGTTAAGCTTCATCGCCACCATCCACCTGACTTTTTTGCCGAGCATATTGCCCCATGTGCTGGAGGGGTTTGATCTGGTGGGTGAGAGCGCAATAAAATCCGCCGGGTTTATCATGATGGGGTACACGGCGACCGCCATCATCGGAAACTACGTGATCAGCCGTCTGACCGCGGGGAAACGGCTCAAAAGGGTCATCGCGGCATTATGCCTGACCTCTGCATTCCTCCAGGTCCTGCTGTTCTTTCCGGGGGAAGTCATCAGCTTTGCCGTCATCAGGATGCTTCAGACCGGGGTCGTTGCGGTGGTCATCCCGCTGGTGATGGCCAGTTTCGCTTCGGAATTGGGGGGAACGGGGATCGGCTTTCTGAATTCGGCGCGATTCGCCGGAAATGGCGTCGGCCCCCTGATGGCGACCTTCGTCCTGGCGGGTTCGAACCTCCTCACGCTCTATTTGCTGATCGCCGCCCTGACCGTCCTCTTTGTCCTCGCGTTCTGGATGACGAGTGGAAAACGGGCGGGTTGAAGAGGCGTGTCGCTTACGATCCGTAGAAGAAGTTTCCACAACGGATCGATGCGAAGGGGTGAACGCCTCAGGGCAGTTAATTCGTAAAGCCAAAGTTTGTGGAGCCAATATTGTTGATTCTTGATCACCGTCACTTGTGAACTGTGGAAGATTCTGATGGCAGTGATCTTGTCGCTATCGACAACAAAGAGGTCAACAAAATAGAGGATGCGGTCGTGGAGTTGCTATACTATCCCAACCAATCTGTTAAACGGAAGAACTTTGTCTGCCTTGATCGGTAACGAAGTCAAATACATCATGGGAACATGAGTATTGGTAACAAGCATCGTATCAATGCTGCCGGTATCTGGTCTAAATCCGATAATGCGCTGGAGGGTATCGGCATTTTGTGCTACCCACTCAGCGCGGGTGATGTGCCTGGCAAGTTCATCTTTCGCATCCCCTCGAAAGCGCCGGCAGATTTCTGCAATCTCTGCTATCGTGCTTGCAAGTTGCAGGCGTTTGCATTCTATTAGCAGAATTTTGCCCCCTGCCTTCCAGGCAAGCACATCAATGTCTCCAAGCCTTGATCCTGCTCCCAACTCCGTCATCTGCACCTCATTGCGTGCCTCCCAGCCGTTCTTCCTCAGTTCATCTGCAACAGATTTAGCAAAAGCATGACCCCTTTCCTGATTTACAAATCCGATATACCTTTTCATCTT
>Ga0163200_1000248_pt1 | contig 25186 bp, 24 predicted proteins | sample PL_2010_200m_FD_113535 | JGI IMG/M metagenome (GOLD analysis project Ga0163200, IMG submission 113535) | Freshwater microbial communities from Powell Lake, British Columbia, Canada to study Microbial Dark Matter (Phase II) - PL_2010_200m | ecosystem: Environmental > Aquatic > Freshwater > Lake ... | reverse complement strand
CTCATTGACTACGGCAGCGGCAACCTCCGCAGCGTCGAAAAGGCGCTCACAAAGGTCGGTGGCGACGTGCGGATCGTCAGCGCCCCCGCCGATGTGCTCACCGCCGACGCCGTCGTCCTGCCGGGCGTCGGAGCGTTCGGCGATTGCGTGAGCAACTTGGCGAAGCTCGACTTGGTCAACGCCATTCGCGACTTTATCGCCAGCAAACGCCCATTTCTCGGCATCTGCGTCGGCCTCCAAATGCTCTTCGAGAGCGGCGACGAATCGCGCGGCGTGCCCGGCTTGTGCGTGCTGCCCGGCACCGTGCCTCGGTTTCCCGACGGCAAACTCAAGGTGCCGCACATGGGCTGGAACCAACTCCGCATCAAACGTCCCGACTGTCCGCTGTTGCGCGGCGTGCCCGACGGCAGTCACGTCTATTTCGTTCACAGCTACTACGGCCAGCCGCGCGACAACTCCGTCGTAGCCGCCACCACCGAGTACGGCATCGAGTTCGCCGCCGCGCTCTGGCGCGACAACATCTTCGCCACGCAGTTCCACCCCGAAAAATCGCAGGCTGTCGGCTTGCAAATGCTTTCCAATTTCGTTCGCCCGCTATGACGATTTACCCGGCCATTGATCTGAAAGGCGGGCGTGTGGTGCGATTGCACCAAGGACGCGCTGATGCGGAGACAGTCTATGGAAACGACCCCGCAGCAGTCGCCCGTCGTTGGATGGAGCAGGGGGCGCGCTGGCTGCACGTCGTGGACCTAGACGCCGCCTTTGCTGGCGAGCCGCGCAACTGGGAATCAGTCCGCGCCATTCTCGCGGCAGTGAACGCGCCGGTGCAGTTGGGCGGCGGACTGCGCACCCGACAGCAAATCGCGGATGCCTTGGCAATGGGCGTGGCGCGGGTGGTCGTGGGGACAAAGGCGTGTGAGCCAGCTTTCGTGAGGACCTTGGTGGCTGAGTTCGGCGAGCGAATCGCCGTCGGCATTGATGCCCGCGACGGATTCGTTGCCGTCAAAGGCTGGGTCGAGAAGACCTCGCTGACGGCTGTCGAGTTCGCGCGGCAAATCAGCGGGCTCGGCGTCCGCACGATCATCTTCACCGACATCGCCACCGACGGCACGTTGACGGGGCCAAACTTCAAGGCGGTGTCAGCGGTTTGCAGCGTCGTCAACTGCGACATCATCGCCAGCGGTGGCGTTTCCAGTGCCGATGATGTGCGCCGGTTGCGTGAGTTGAAGCATCCGAATCTGACGGGCGTGATCATCGGCAAGGCGTTCTACGATGGGCGGGTGCAGTTGAAGGACGTACTCTGAGGCGATGAGCAAGGAATACGTTCTTCATCCCGCGCACGCGCCGCGGGAGTTGCACATTGATTACCGCAAGGAACTCAATGAGCAACAGTACGCCGCCGTCACGGCGCGCGGCGCAGATAGCTCGCTCAACTCCGGGCCTATGCTCGTCATCGCCGGTGCGGGCAGCGGCAAGACACGGACGTTGACCTACCGCGTCGCATGGCTTGTTGAGCACGGCATCGAACCGTCGCGCATCCTCCTGCTTACGTTTACCAACAAGGCCGCGAAGGAAATGTTGCGCCGCGTTGAGGGTCTCCTGCCAATGGACATCTCGCAGATCTGGGGTGGCACGTTCCACCACGTCGGCAACCGGATCCTGCGCCGGAACGCCAAGCTGCTGGGGTATGGACCGGACTTTACGATTCTCGACCGCGAAGATTCCGCGAGCCTGCTCAACGATTGCATCGGCGAGGCGAAGATTGACACGAAGGCGGAGCGGTTCCCGAAAGGCGACGTGCTGGCGGAAATCTACTCCCTCGCCGTCAACACCGAGCGCAGTGTCGAGCGCGTCCTTGCCGAGCAGTACGACTACTTCTCGCACCTCGCGGGGCCGATCAAGACGTTGCGCGACGTTTATCGCGAGCGAAAGCTGAAGGCCAACGCGATGGACTATGACGACTTGCTGGTCAATTGCCTGCGCCTGTTCCAGGAACACAAGGAAGTCGGCGAGCGCTACCGCGAACAGTTCCTGCACGTCCTCGTGGACGAGTACCAGGACACGAACAAAATCCAGGCCGACCTCATTGACGCCATCGCGATGCAGCACCGCAACCTGATGGTCGTTGGCGACGATGCGCAATCCATCTACTCCTGGCGCGGCGCGAACTACCGCAACATCCTCAACTTCCCCGAACGCTATCCCGCCGCCGTCGTCCACAAGATCGAAGTCAACTACCGCAGTGTCCCCGCGATCCTCAACCTCGCCAACGACGCCATCAAGGCCAATCCGAACCAGTTTGCCAAGAACCTTCAGGCCGTCCGTAAAGGCGGCGCCAAACCGTGGCTCATCCCGTGTGCCGACGCCAACCAGCAGTCGCAGTTCGTCGCCCAGCGCGTGCTCGAACTACGCGAAGAAGGCATCGAACTGAACGAGATTGCCATCCTCTACCGCGCCCATTTCCACGCGATGGAACTCCAGATGGAACTGACCCGGCGCAGCATCCCCTACGTCATCACCAGCGGCCTGCGGTTCTTCGAGCAGGCCCACATCAAGGACATCGCCTGTTTCCTCAAGCTCGCGCTGAACCCGCACGACGAGATGTCCTTCAAGCGCATCGCCAAGCTCATGACCGGCGTCGGCGCCGCCACCGCCGACAAACTCTGGGGAAAGCTTCACCTAATGCTCACCGGCCTCGTCTCGCCGTTGCCTGCGGCGCATCCGAGCATTCCGAAGAAAGCAGCGGAAGACTGGAAACAGATCGCGAAGACCCTTAACGATCTCCGCGACAAGACCGACGGCGACAAACACGCCGACGAGATGATCGAGATCGTTTTGGAGAACTTTTACAGCGGCTACCTGAAGGTCAAATACGACAACGCCCGCGTCCGCGAAGAAGACATCAACCAGCTTGCCTCCTTCTCCCTCCAGTTCACGACGATGGAAGAATTCCTCAGCCAGTTGGCGCTGCTGACAAACTTGGAGGCCGAGGACGCCACGCTGATCTCCGCCGACGAACGGGAATTCATCCGGCTCAGCACCGTCCACCAAGCCAAGGGCCAGGAATGGAAAGTCGTCTTCGTCATCGGCCTCTGCGACGGCATGTTCCCGCTCGGTCGCACCCTCGACAACATCGAAGGCGTCGAGGAAGAGCGACGGCTGTTCTACGTGGCCGTCACCCGCGCCAAGGACGAACTCTACATGACCTATCCGCTGTTCCGCCAGATGGGCGGCGACGCCGGTGGCGTCCAACGCGCCTCCCGTTTCATCCAAGAGTTGCCAAAATCCCATTACCAGCAACTGAGCTTGCGTAACGAAGCCGCCTACTGGTGAGCGACGTTATGTTTCCGCCTTCGCCAATCCGCCGACGGCGGACAAGCCGGTTTTGTTCCGCCTTCGCCAAGGCTGCTGCGGCGGACAAGTCCGTCGGTTATTCTGGCTCCTGGATTCTGACTCCTGACTCCTCTCTTCATGTTCCGGTTTTGTTCCGCCTACGTCAGAACTTCGGCGGACAAGTCCGGCGGATCAAGGTGGCACAGGGTCAACCACAGGTTTCAGTGGATCAGACAGTTTTTTCTGGGAGAGAATCCCGTCTTTCCGCGGGAAAACTCCGTACTTCCTTGAAAGAACTCCGGAGTTTTGCGGAAAAAGCCCGTAGTTTTGATGCCCACTATGGCCTTTTGTGAATAAACCTTGTCTTTCTTCGGATAAACTACGTACTTCCGCAGGAAAACTTTGTAGTTCCGCGGACCAACTACGGACTTCCGGTGCTCGATTTTTTGTTTTTGAGCGTCAGACACTTGAGGGAGTACCGCTAGACACCGAATCGCCGCAAAAGCCGAGTCCGACGAGACGCCGCTGACGTGCGCGGCAAACAAACAACACGGCGCGCATCAGCGAATCTAGGACGCCGACGCGCGCCTAGAGGAACCTCCTTAGCGATTCCCTTGCTCCGCCCTGCGACTAAGCCTGTCGAGGTCGAGTTTGAACTGTCATGCTGAGCCTGTCGAAGCATCTCTGGCATCGCTTTCCGCCCCCGCCTTGGGGAAAAGATACCGACCGAGCAAACTCCGCCATTTCCGCTTCGAGAGACCATCCATCAAGCCGTTCATCATCGTCAGACAGCCGACGCCGTTTTGCTCGGCGAGCTTCCACTTGCGTCGGTCATTAAGGCTTTGCTTGTCCTCAAAGTGCTGAGCACCACCGGCCTCGATGATGCACAGAACTTTATCCTGCCGGTAAACTACCAAGTCTGCCGCGCCGTATTTCCATATGTGCCGCAAGCCAGTGTTCTTTGGCTCTGGAAATAGTTCTCGCAGCCGCACCTCTTTGCGCGTCGTGAACTGCGGCCACGTCGCGTTGATGTAGCCTTCGATCTTCCGAATCTCTTCGGTGATGATCTCTCGCGGAACTGTCGTTTCCATCATCTAAATTGTTACAGCGGGTCTTGCCCGCTCTGCCTCGACACACCACCCCCAAGTGACTCGCCACCCGCTGCGCCGATGCCGCCTGACTCGACATCGTCGCCACTTACCGCTGACATTTCTGTTAAGAGTCGACATCTGACTTCGATTACAAGCTTTGTGAGCGTCTACGGATTACGGCGGGAACACAGCGGTCAGCCATTCTGGGATTTTCGCTTCCGAGCCGGGCCGTACCCACAGCTTGTGTTGAATGGGGTCGCGGTTGAGACGGAAGTCGAAGTAGCAGACTCCATCGCAATCTGAATGAGTGTCCTTTGACCAAAACCCGTCCGGGCTTCGTCCGGTATTTAGCATTTCTGAGGGCGATCCATCCAAATAGTGGGTCGCCAGCGCTGACGTTCTGCCCAAGAGGACGGATTCTATCTCCCAGACGTTGATGTTCCAAACCATTATCGTGAAATTACCAGTGAGGAAAATCAGATTTACCGCATTTGGCATGAACTGCTCGCATGCACTGCTCAAGCGGCCTTTGATACGTTCACGATCAGTGACTTTCTGCGGCCAGTAGTGCGGCCAAACCTTGATGTGCTGCGGATATGGCCCAAGCACGCGGCATTCGGCGAACCTTTTGCCCCGGTCATCCTGAAAAGATTGAACATCTCCGACATCTGCATTTTCTACGAAGCGCCAAGCGCGACTTGCAAGCGAAACAGCTTCTTGATCCGTTATGTCGCGGTTGAGGAAGATTTCGATTAGCAACGGCTCTTTGATCTTTTCCAACCGTCCAAATCTCTTGGCTATGTTGGATTGAATCGTCCTCCTCTCCTCGGGGTTCACTCGCTTTACGTGGACATAAACCGGCTCATCGTGCTTCGTCACCTTCAGGTCAGCCTTTTTGGGCTCGGTTTTCTTTCCGGCAACCGTGGGTACTTCAACTCCAATCTCACACTTCTCTCTCAAGAAGGCGCGCGCCAACACCGCCTCGGAGTAATAATCTAAAAACCGGTTTCTCTCTGTTGCTGATCGGAGATTATGAAGTAGTTTCCTCAATTCCGGATGAGTTTCCCAAGTGAGTAACTCCTGCTTCAAGTTATCGCTAAGTAAGGTATCGAACGGTCTTCGTTTCATATCTCGCAGATTCAGTTGATCGCCCGCGCCGCTCCAGTTATTCGCTACTCAACCATGAAAATGACAGCGGGTCATGCCCGCTGTGCCCTGCCGCTACCGGGCCTTGCACGACCACGCCCGACCTAACCGAACCACACCATACCTTACCAAACCCAGCCGCAAGATTGATCATTGAAATCTCAGAACCTCAAACCGTCCAAACTTTGGCCGGTAGTCGCCGATGCCTTTGCTCTTGCCGGCTTCGATCAGGATTTCTTTAAGGACTTCCTTCTTCACGCGTTCTTCATCAAAGTTTATGGTGAACTCGATTTCCCAACTGTTGAAGCGCGGCCTCGATTTGACGATGCGCTGGCGCTGAATGACAGCGGGCCGGCGATCAATCTCGTCGTAGGTCTGTTTGCCGAGGGGGATTTCTTCCGGTTCGACGAACACCGACGAGAGGATGGTGCCTTTGAGGCTGCTACGGCCTTTGCCCTTGAACTCCTTGGCAGTGTCGCGCAACGCGGCTTCAATCCACGACGAGGGAACGAAGCAGCCGTCCTTGTTCCGGTAGAGCGCCTTCTCGGCGTCTTCTTTCGGGTCGAACTTCTCATCCCGTCGCTTGGCCGTTTCCTCGCTCTCCGCTTCCATCGGGTAACGGTTCTGAAGCATCGGGGCAATTCCGCGAATCTTGACTTTCACGTTTTGCATATCAGTTCTCCTATTGTTCCGGACAATTGACGAAGTAGAGCCAAGTCATGCTGCACAGCATAGCAAGTCGGCATGGCGACGGCAAGGCGGGATGTTCAGTCACTAATTGACGTTGCGCAACGAAGCCGCCTGCTGGTAAGGTCTCGCAGAGTCACAGATGAATCCATCGGCACAAAACCTTCGTCGGTTACTGGCAACGGGCGGCCAGCTTACAGAAAGTCAAATCGCCGCGCTCCTGCAGGCGCCGCGCGAATCGGGAGAATCCCTTGTCACCTCGTGGGTGAAGTCAGGCGCGGTGTCGGAGGAGAAACTCTTGGAGGCACTGGCAGCGGCGTTGGGGCTGTCGTTTACGCGGTTGACCGAGCAGGAAATTGACGCGTCGGTCCGGGTCAAGGTCCCGACCAAGATCGTTTTCCAGTACAACGTCATGCCGATGCGCCTCGATAACGACACGCTGCTGCTGGCGGTAAACGATCCGTTCGACCTCGCCGTTGCCGAGTCGGTACGGCTGGTCGCCAACTGCCGCGTCCAGCTTGTGCTCAGCACGCAGTCCGACATCGCGAAGGCGTTGAAACGCTACTACGGCGTCGGCGCGGAGACGCTCGACGAGTTGATCCAGAAGAACGTCGTGGACCTCGACCTCGACGCGCCCGCCGTCACCAAGGACGACCTCGAAAAAGGTAACCAGGAAGCCAGCGTCGTCAAGTTCGTCAACCAGATCATCGCCGAGGCCTACAAGGAACGCGCCACCGACATCCATCTCGAACCGATGGAGAACGACCTGCGCATCCGCTACCGCGTGGACGGCGTTCTGCACCAGGCGCCCGTGCCGCCGCAATTGAAGCGGTTCCAGCCGGCGATTGTCTCCCGCATCAAGGTCATGTCGAACATGGACATCGCCGAGCGCCGGCTGCCGCAGGACGGACGCATCAATGTCCGAAGCGGCGGCGCGGAGATTGATGTTCGTGTCTCGACAGTGCCGACCGCGCACGGCGAGAGCGTCAGCCTCCGCCTGCTGACGCGCAGCAACCTGTTCCTCGGCCTGGACAGACTCGGTCTTGGGTCTGAGGACGAGAAACTCGTCCGCAAACTGGTCGAAATACCGCACGGCATCATCATGGTGACCGGCCCGACCGGTTCCGGCAAGTCCACGTCGCTGTACGCGTTCCTCAGCACAATCAACTCCATTGACCAGCGCATCATCACCATCGAAGACCCGGTCGAGTACGAACTGCCGGGCGTCAACCAGATTCAGGTCAAACCGGAGATCGGGCTGACGTTTGCCAGCGGCCTGCGCCACATTCTGCGTCAGGACCCCGACGTCATCATGGTTGGCGAAATCCGCGACAAGGAAACGGCCGAGATCGCCATTCGCGCCGCGCTGACCGGGCATCTTGTCTTCTCGACGTTGCACACCAACGACGCTGCGGGTGCGGTCACGCGCTTGTTGGACATGGGCATCGAGCCGTTCCTGGTGAGTTCATCCGTTGAGGCGCTCATCGCGCAGCGCCTCGTCCGTAGCATCTGTACCGACTGCAAGGAAGAGTACACACCCGACCCCGAACTGCTGAAGGAAGTCGGTTTCCCATCCGACGGCGGACCCGTGCGCCTGTGGCGCGGACGCGGCTGCGAAAAATGCCGGTTCACCGGGTTTCGCGGACGCGTCGGCATGTACGAGATACTCATCCTGCGCGAATACCTTCGTCCGCTCATCATTGAGCGCGCCGCGTCCTCCAGCATCAAGGCCGCTGCGGTCGCCAAGGGCATGAGGACATTGCGCGACGACGGCTGGGCCAAGGTCAAGGCCGGTGTCACCTCCCTCGAAGAAGTCGCACGCGTGACGCAAGAGGACGAAGACCTGTCGGAGACATAGGAGGCGCTGACGATGTTCCGCCGTCGGCAAATCTGGTTGTGGGGCGGGGTGGCACTGGCTGCGGTCTGGATCGTGGCGGGTGCTGTCATCTGGCTGGTGCGCGGCCAGCGAATGACAGCAGACAAAACCATTGCGTATCTTAAGGTGCACCCATTGAACAGCCTGCCGGCTGACGAGCGTCGGCAGGTCATTGCGGAGGCAGCCGACCGTGTGAACCGATTATCGTTCGACGAGCGTCAACGTTTTCGCAACAACGGCGAACAGCACCGCTGGTTCGAGCAATTGAATGAGGCGGAGCGACGGCAGTACATCGAGCAGACGCTGCCCAAGGGCGTCAAGCAGACGATGGCATCGTTCAATGAGATGCCCCGGCAAAAGCGCAAGCAAATCGTCAACCGCGCGCTCACTGATATGGAACGCCTTCGCGGCGAAATCGAAACCCCGGAAGCGCTGCTGCTGTTGTCTGACGAGACGGTGAGGCGAGTGGTGGAGGAGGGGATAAAAAGTTGTTACAGCAACGCCAACGAAGACACCAAATTGGACCTGCAACCGTTGCTGGAGCAGATCCAGCACATCATGCAGATGGGCCGATGAAAACGGCGCCCCAATTCCAGTTTACGTTGAGCGGCACATGATCTCGATCCGCGGCGTCACCAAACGATTCGGTGGGCGCCTCGCCGTCGCGGACCTGACGCTGACGGTGCCGCGCGGCGTCATCTTCGGCCTGCTCGGCCACAACGGCGCCGGTAAGAGTACCGCAATCGGCATGTTACTGGCGCAGGTGATACCCGACGCCGGCGAGTTACGGATCAACGGCTGCGACGTGTTTGCTGACCGCGCGACAGCACTGGCGCGCGTCGGCGCCATCTTCGAGACACCGGCGTTTTACGAGTACCTCAGCGGGTGGCGGAACCTGCGGATCTTCTGCGAGTACACCGCGCCGGCACCGGAGGAGCGAATGCGCGAGGTGGTCAAGCTGGTCGGGCTGGAAGGACGGATACAGGATTGCGTCGGCGCGTACTCGCACGGGATGCGGCAACGGCTCGCGCTGGCGCAGGCGTTGTTGCCGGACCCGGAGTTACTCATCCTCGACGGGCCGAGCGAAGGACTCGACCCCGAAGGCATCCACGAGATGCGCAACCTGATTCTTCGCCTGAACCGGGAGTGGGGTCTGACGATTCTCTTCTCGTCGCACCTGCTCAGCGAGGTCCAACAACTCTGCACTGAGCTGGCCGTGATGCGCGAGGGCCGGCTGCTGTTCACCGGGGATTGGCGGACGATCGGGGCGGAGCGCCATTGGTTGCGTGTGCGTGTGGACCGGCAGGCGGAGGCGGAGCGCGCGTTGCTGGCGTCGGGATTGGTGGACGAGTTCGAGTACGACGGCCGCGCCCGGCTCGCCCCGCTAGGCGACGCGCCGTCGGTGGCGGCATGGCTGGCGGCGCATGGCTACCGCATCGAGGCACTGCATCCGATCGAGCGGACGCTGGAGGATTTCTACCTCGAAACCGTCCACGGCACCGGAGGCGCGCGATGATGTTCCGCCGGCAATTGCGACACGAGCTGGTCAAGCTGTTCGCGCGGAAACGGACCTACATCGGGTTCGGCGCGTTCGTGGCGTTGCAGGTGTTGATCCTCGTGTTGCTCCAGTTGCCGAAAGCGAAACAGGCGTTCAATAGGCTGCTGACCACGAACGGTTATCTGCCGGAGGATTACTACGCGGGGCTGACGCTGGCGATGCTGATCATCGAGTTCACCATTTTCCTGATGGGCGGGTTGTATCTCGCGCTGGTCGGCGGCGATGTCGTGGCCAAGGAGATCGAGGACGGCACGATGCGGATGGTGCTCGCCCGGCCCGTGTCGCGGGTGCGGCTGCTGGCGATCAAATGGCTCGCCTGCGCGCTCTACACCGGCGTGCTGATGGTGTTCCTCGGAATCACCAGCCTCGCCGCCGGCGTGATGTACCGGGGCCGGCTCGGCCAGTTGTTCGTGTTCGTGCCGCACGAGAACCTCTTCGGCGTCTTCTCGACCGGCGACGGGCTGGCGCGGTACGCCGCCGCCATCGGGCTGCTGGCGGTGGTGATGCAGATTGTCACGGCGCTGGCTTTCATGTTCTCGTGCTTCAAGATGAAACCGGCGGCGGCCACGATCCTGACGTTGACGGTGTTGTTCGCCGATTTCGTGTTGCGGAACGTGCCGTTCTTCGAGTCGTTTCGGAGATACTTCGTCACGCACCACACCGCCACCTGGCTGCGTGTCTATCACGACATCATCCCGTGGTGGACCATTGGCGAGTCGGTCGTTTACCTTGCCGCGCTTGGCATCACCTTCTGGATCGTCGGCGCGATGGCGTTCTGCTCGCGCGATTTCAAGTCATGACGCTCAGATTGCGCTTGCGTGGCGGATTCGTTTTGCTAGTTTCACGCAACCATCGGCGCGCGAATGCCGTTCGCTTGTCATAGGGTAATGACTGCTGAACTACAACAATATGTGGCGGTCGGGCTTCTCCTCCTTGCTGCTGCCGGCATGGCGGTGGCAATGCTGTTGACGCCGCAACTGCTCGGCAAGAAACGCACGCACGGCGCGATCAAGGACACGCCGTACGAGTGCGGCATCCCGCCGGTCACGGAAGCGCATCCGCGGTTCAGCGTGAAGTTCTACCTCGTTGCGGTGTTGTTCATCCTCTTCGACATCGAAGTCGTCTTCTTCCTCGGCTGGGCGGCGGTGTACCGGGAACTGCTCGGCGAGATCGGCTGGAAGATGCTGCTCGGCGGGATGCTGTTCCTGTTCATCCTTGAGGTCGGCCACATTTACGCCTGGAAAAAAGGCGCGCTCGACTGGGCGCCGCAAAAGGACAGATCATGACCCGGCCTGACTTCGTCGTGACGCAGTTGGACGCGGCGATTGGCTGGTGCCGGAAGAACTCCTGCTGGCCGATGCCGATGGGTTTGGCGTGCTGCGCCATCGAGTTGATGGCCGCCGGCGCGGCGCGGTTCGACATCGCGCGGTTCGGCGCGGAGGTGATGCGGTTCTCGCCGCGCCAATCCGACCTGATGATCGTCGCCGGCACCTGCACCTACAAGATGGCCGGGGCGGTCAAGCGGGTGTGGGACCAGATGGCCACGCCAAAATGGTGCATCGCGATGGGCGCCTGCGCCAGCAGCGGCGGGATGTACCGCAGTTACGCCGTCGTGCAGGGCGTGGACCGGTTTCTGCCCGTTGACGTATACATCTCCGGCTGTCCGCCGCGTCCGGAAGCGTTGCTCGAAGGCTTGATCGCCATCCAACGCAAGATTGCCGCGCAGAAAGCCGTCGCCGGCATGCGCACCGGTGAGGACTCCGCGCCGACCGCGGGCGACGTGCGCGGCCCGATCATCGTGCGCGGCGAGTACGCGCCGAAGGTGATGCCATGACCGCACAACAAGCAGCAGCGGCAGTCGGTGTTCCGGTTTTGTTCCGGGAGGAAGTCTCCGTGCGCGTGGCGCGAGAGAAGATCGCCGAGGTCTGTCGGTTCCTGAAGACGGAATGCGGGTTCGACATGCTGACCGACATTGCCGGCGTGGACAACTACGGCGACGACCCGCGTTTCGAGGTCGTCTATCACCTTTACTCGCTGACGCATCGTTGCCGTCTGCGGGTCAAGGTCAGCGTGCCGGAGGACGACCTGGTGGTGGACACCGTCACCGGCATCTGGCGCACGGCGGACTGGCACGAGCGCGAGGCGTTCGACATGTTCGGCATCCGTTTCCGCGGCCACCCGAACCTGAAACGCATTTTGATGTGGGACGGTTATCCGCATTACCCGTTGCGCAAGGAGTTCCCGCTGGCCGGCCTGGACGCGGAGTTGCGCGACGCCGAGTCGGGCGCGGGCCGGGCCGAGCCGGCGCCGATGCTGGGTGGGCCGTTCGTGGCGGGGCCGGGCGCGCGGCCGGCGTCACGGCGCGAGCCGCGCCAGTACGATACCATCGCGGAGCAGCGGGAGAAATTGAAGTAGCATGGCGACCCGGCACGAAATGGAATTGATGGAGTCGGCGGCGCGCGCGCAGCAGTCGGGCGAGGACGCGCTGCGCGGCGAACACATGATCATCAACATGGGACCGTCGCACCCGAGCACGCACGGCGTGTTGCGGCTGGTGCTGGAACTCGACGGCGAGGAAATCGTCAATGTCTGGCCCGATGTCGGGTACCTGCACCGGGGCGACGAGAAGATCGCCGAGAACATGACGTACACGCAGTTCATCCCGTACACCGACCGGCTCGACTACATTGCGCCGCTGGCCAACAACGTGGCGTACGCCTATGCCGTCGAGAAACTCCTCGGCCTCACCGTGCCGCCGCGCTGCCAGTTCATCCGCGTCATCTGCGCAGAACTGGCGCGGATCAGTTCGCACCTGCTGGCCATCGGCTGTTTCGGCATGGATGTCGGCGCGTTGACCGTCTTCCTGTACACGTTCAAGGATCGTGAGAAAATCTACGACCTGTGCGAATGCATCAGCGGCGCGCGGTTCACGACCAGCTACACCCGCATCGGCGGCCTGGCCAACGACATGCCGCCGGAGTTTTTGCCGATGCTGCGGAAGTTCCTCGCCGAGGCGCCCGCGACGATTGACGAGGTGGACAAGCTGCTGACGCGGAACAGGATTTTTACCGAGCGCACCTGCGGCATCGGCGTCCTGAAGAAGGAGGATGCAATTGACCTCGGTGTGACCGGCCCGAACCTGCGCGGCAGCGGCGTGGACTGGGACCTGCGCAAGGCGCACCCGTACGGCGGCTACGAGAACTTCGACTTCGAGGTGCCGGTGGGCACGGTCGGCGATTGCTACGACCGGTATCTTTGCCGCATGGAAGAGATGCGCCAGAGCATCCGCATCCTCCAGCAAGCCGCCGACAAGATGCCCGGCGGCCCGTGGAACGCGCCCGAGGCGAAGATCGTGTTGCCGGAGAAGAAGGCGGTGTTGACGAAGATGGAGGAGTTGATTCACCACTTCATCAACGTCACCGAAGGCATCAACGTCCCGCCCGGCGAAATCTACTTCAGCGCCGAGAATCCGAAAGGCGAACTCGGTTTCTACATCGTCAGCAAAGGCGGCGGCACACCGCACCGCCTGAAAATCCGCGGACCGAGTTTCGCGAACCTGCAAGCGGTGCCCTTGATGGCGAAAGGCCACATGATCTCCGACCTTGTGGCGATCCTCGCCAGCGTGGATTTCGTGATGGGAGAGTGCGACAGATGACCGTTCCTACCGAACTCGATCGTCACATTGACGAGATCATCACGCACTACCCGCCCGACAAGAAACGGGCGGCGGTGCTGTGGCTCTGCCATCTGTTGCAGGAACACTTCGGCTGCCTCGGCGCGGAACAGGTGCAGTGGATCGCCGGCAAGCTCGGCCTCCAGCCAATCAACGTCTGGGAAGTCGTCACGTTCTATCCGATGTTCACTCAGAAACCGCGCGGCAAGTTCCACATCAAAGTCTGTCGGACGCTTTCCTGTCAGCTCGCGGGCAGCCGTGAGTTGCTCACACGCCTTGAGAACCTCGACAAGAATCTGTTCACCGTCTCGACAGTCGAATGCCTCACGCTCTGCGGCACCGGTCCCGCGATGATGATCAACGACGAAACATTCGAGTGCGTCACGCCGGAGAAACTGGACGCGATCATCGAACACATCAAGACGACCGGCAGGCTCGACGCCCAGCCGCTGCCGTCACCGTTACCGGCGCACCCGTTGGAGAACCGTGTGCTGCTGGCGAACATCACCAAGCCCGGCTACACCGGCTCGCTCGCCGACTACGAACGCGAAGGCGGCTACGCGGCACTGCGCAAGGCGCTCTCGATGAAACCGGACGAAATCCTTGCCGAGGTCAAGAACAGCGAACTGCGCGGTCGCGGCGGCGCCGGGTTCCCGTGCGGCTTGAAGTGGAGTTTCCTCGACAAGAAATCCGGCAAGCCCATCTATCTCGTCTGCAACGCCGACGAGTCCGAGCCGGGCACGTTCAAGGACCGTCAGATCATCCAGTACGACCCGCACCTGCTGATTGAGGGCATCTTGATCTCGTGTTTCGCGGTCGGGGCGAAGGTTGCGTACATTTACATCCGCGGCGAGATGCCAGCCGGCGCGAAGATTCTGCTCAAGGCCATCGAGGAAGCGCGCGCTAGTGGCTACGTTGGCAAGGGAGTCGAGATTTACGTCCACCGCGGCGCCGGGGCGTACATCTGCGGTGAAGAGACAGGCCTCATCGAGTCGCTCGAAGGTAAACGCGCCTACCCGCGCATCAAGCCGCCGTTCCCTGCGATCGTCGGGTTGTTCGGTTGCCCGACCGTCGTCAACAACGTCGAGACGCTGGCGAACATTCCGCTCATCGTGAAGAACGGCGCGGCCTGGTACAAGACGATGGGCGTGCCCGGCTCGACCGGCACGCGGCTGGTGTGCGTCAGCGGTCCCGTCCGTCGGCCCGGCTACTACGAGTTCGAGATGGGCAAACTCACGATGCGCCAGCTCATCTTCGATGTCTGCGGCGGTCTGCAGGACGGCAGGACGTTGAAGGGCGTCATCCCCGGTGGCAGTTCGATGCCGGTGTTGAAGGCCGACCAGATTGACGTGCCGCTGGATTTCGAAAGCCTCCGCAAAGCCGGCACGATGGCGGGCAGCGGCGGCGTGATTGTGCTCGACGATTCGGTTGACATCGTCGAGGTGACGTTGAACGTGGCGCAGTTCTACGCGCACGAGAGCTGCGGCCAATGCACGCCCTGCCGGGAAGGCACGCTCTGGATGGAGAAGATGCTTCACCGGATCGAACACGGCGGCGGCCGCCCGCAAGACGTGGAGTTGCTCTATGACGTGGCCGACAACATTGACGGCAAAACGATTTGTCCGCTCGGCGAAGCCGCCGCGTGGCCAGTGAAGGCGTTCGTGACGAAGTATCGCGGCGAGTTTGAGGCTGTCTGCAAGAAGAACGGAGGCGGCCATGTCTGAGTACTCCATTGTGCCGCTGGAGCGAATCCAGAACTGCATCTACCTGTTCCGTGGCCAGAAGGTGATGTTGAGCGTGGACTTGGCGGAGCTCTACGGAGTTCCGGTTAAGGTCTTGAGCCAAGCCGTTAAACGTAATGCAGATCGGTTCCCGGATGATTTCATGTTTCAGCTTACGCGCCAAGAGCTTACGTATTCAAGGTCACAAATTGTGACCTTGAAGAGAGGACAGAATATTAAGTATCTGCCGTTCGCCTTCACCGAACAAGGCGTGGCGATGTTGTCCAGCGTCCTCCGCAGTCCGCGCGCGGTGAAGGTGAACATCGAAATCATGCGCGCGTTTGTTCGGTTGCGTCAGTTGCTGGCGACGCACGTTGATCTTGCTCACAAGCTCGAAAAACTGGAGAAGAAGTATGACTCACAGTTCAAGGTCGTCTTCGAGGCGCTTCGGCAATTGATGACACCACCGCCGGCGCTGACCAAACAGATTGGTTTTCAGGTGCGCGAGCGACGGGCAGTTTACCGAACGGGAAGACATGGCTGATAATAACACAGTCAAACTGACGATTGATGGCAAGGAGGCCGTGGCCCCGAAAGGGATGAACCTCATCGAGGCGGCCAAGCTCGTGGGCGTCGAGGTGCCGCACTATTGCTATCACCGGAAGCTGAGCATTGCCGGTAACTGCCGGATGTGTTTGGTGGATGTCGGTATGCCAAGACTTGGGGCGGACAAGAAACCGGAGATCGGCCCGGACGGCAAGCCGTCGGTGTTGTTCCAACCGAAGCCGGCCGTCGGGTGCAACACGACCGTCGCGGAAGGCATGGTCGTGCTCACCCGCAACGAGAAGGTCGTCAAGGCGCGCGAAGGGGTGATGGAGTTCCTGCTGATCAACCATCCGCTCGATTGCCCGATCTGCGACCAGGCGGGCGAATGCCGGTTACAGGAGTTCGCGGTGGACTACGGCAAGGGCGAGAGCCGGTTCGTCGAGCAGAAGGTCCACAAGCCGAAGAAGGTGCCGCTCGGTTCGAAGATCACGCTCGACGACGAGCGGTGCATCCTGTGCTCGCGTTGCATCCGGTTCATGCGCGAGGTGGCCGGGCAGGATTGCCTCGGGACGATCAACCGCGGCAGCTACACGACGCTGACCTGCTACCCCGGCATGGCGCCGAACACCAACTACGACCTCAACATCGTGGACATCTGTCCGGTCGGTGCGCTCACGTCGAACGATTTCCGGTTCCAGCAGCGCGTCTGGTTCCTGAAGGAGACCAAGAGCATCTGCCCGAACTGCGCGACCGGCTGCAACACCACGCTCTGGTCGCGCGAAGGCATCGTCTATCGCCAGACACCGCGCGCCAACGAAGCCGTCAACCAGTGTTGGATGTGCGACTACGGCCGCCTGAACTACAAGTTCATCAATGATTCGCGACGGCTCACGACGCCGATGACCCGGTCCGGAGCGATTGAGTGGACGGAAGCGATCCGTCAGATTGCCGGCAAGTTGAAGGGCGCGAAGGGTGTGGCGGTCATCGGCAGCGCGCGGGCGACGACGGAGGAGTTGTTCCTGCTGAAGAAACTCGGCGCGAAGTGGTCGGAGGTCATGCCGCACACCGGCGAGGGCGACAGCTTCTTGTTGAACGCCGACCGCACGCCGAACATGGCGGGCGCGAAGCTGACCGGGTTCGCTGACGGTATCCGCACCGGTGCGGTCACGGCGCTCGTCGTGCTTGGCGAGGACGCCATCGCCGAGGAGTTGCTGGCGAAACTGGAGTTGCTGGTGGTGATTGACACGCTCCCGACGAAGGTGACGGCGGCGGCGCACTACGTTCTGCCCGGCGTCAGCTTCGCGGAGAAACGCGGCACGTTCATCAACGCGAAAGGCCGCATCCAGCGGCTGAACCCGGCCATCGCGCCGCTGGCCGGAACAAAACCGGAACATTGGATCCTGTCGGCGTTGCTCCGCGAACTGGGCGTCGCGAATTACGAAACGCTGGAGGATGTGTTTGCCGACATGGCGCGGACGTTACCGGCGTTGGCGGGGCTGAACTTGTCGAAGATCGGCGACGCGGGCGTGGAGGTGGCGTTGTGATTGAGTTTCTCATCATAACGGCAGCCAAGATTGCGGTGATGCTCGGCGTGACGCTGGCAGTGGTGGCGTACACGGTGTTGCTGGAACGACGGGTGTGTGCCTGGATGCAGGACCGGCTCGGGCCGAACCGGGTCGGGCCGTTCGGGCTGCTGCAACCGCTGGCCGACGGCGTGAAGCTGATGTTAAAGGAGGATTTCGTGTCGCGCCACATCACGCACAAGGCGATCTACACACTGGGGCCGATGTTGACGATGATGCCGGCGTTGGTGATCGTCGGGGTGATCCCGTGGGGGAGCCAGTTGCCGCTGCTGGGACGCGAGATCAAGTGCGTGGTGGCGGACTTGAACGTCGGCGTGCTGTTTGTCTTTGCCATCGCGTCGTTCTCGGTGTACGGGATCGTGCTGGCGGGGTGGGCGAGCGACTCGAAGTATCCGTTCCTCGGCGGAATCCGGTCGAGCGCGCAGATGATTTCCTACGAGGTCTGCCTGGGGTTGAGCGTGGTGCCGGTGTTCATGCAGGTCGGGTCGTTGAACCTCTCGCGGGTGGTCGAGTACCAGACGCAACATGTCTGGCTGGGCCTGTGCCAGCCGTTGTCATTCTTGATCTTCTTCGTGAGCGCGCTGGCGGAGAACAACCGCACACCGTTCGATCTGCCGGAGGCGGAGCAGGAGTTGGTGGCCGGGTACAACACGGAGTACGGCTCGACGAAGTTCGCGATGTTTTTCCTCGGCGAGTACGCGGCGATGTTCATGATGTCGGCGCTGATGGTGACGCTGTTCTTCGGTGGGTGGTCGCTGCCGTTCGCGCCGTTCAACGCACCGGCGAAGGAACTGTGGGTTGGCCTCGCGCAGATCGGCATCTTCCTGGCGAAAGTGGTGGCGTTCCTGTTCGCGTACATCTGGATCCGCTGGACGATCCCGCGGTTCCGCTACGATCAGTTGATGGGGCTGGGCTGGAAGGTGTTCATCCCGCTGTCGCTGCTGAATATCCTCGTGGTCGGCGTTGTGCTGGCATTGAAGGAGGCCCGGTGACAATGCAAGTTGAACGCCCCAAACTGACTTTCTGGGAGCGGACCTACCTGCCACAGATTCTGCAGGGGATGTGGCTGACGTTGAAACATATTCCGCAGCGGAAGTTCACGCGACAATACCCGGAAGAGAGGCCACCGCTCTACGGCGATTACCGTGGCGCGCCGACGTTGGTGAAAGACGGGGACGGACGGGTGAAATGTGTGTCGTGCCAACTCTGCGAGTTCGTCTGCCCACCAAAGGCGATTCGCGTCACACCGGGGTTCCGCCCGGAGCAGGCGGCGGACGCCAACGTCGAGAAAGAGCCGAAGGATTTCGTCATTGATATGACGCGCTGCATCTATTGCGGGTACTGCGAGGAGGTTTGCCCGGAGGAAGCCATCTTCCTCTTGCGCGACTTCATCATGACCGGCTACAAGCGGGAGGAGTTGCGGTTCCACAAAGAGAAACTGCTCGAATTGGGCGGCGTGCACGACGACAAGATTTGGAAATGGAAAAACAAGTAAGCGAATGAACGTACACGATATATTGTTTTGGTTCTTCAGCATCGCGATGCTGCTGTGCGGGGTGCTGGTGATTGCCAGCCGCAACCCGATCCACAGCGCGCTGGCGCTGGTGGTACTGTTTGTCAGCATGGCGGGGCTGTTCGTGTTGCTGGAGGCGTTCTTTCTCGCGGCGATCCAGGTGCTGGTCTATGCCGGGGCGGTGATGGTGCTGTTCCTGTTTGTGATCATGCTGCTCGACCTCAAGGCGTCGGAGCGGCGACGGTTCAAGTTACTGGGCGCGCTCGGTGGCGTCCTCGTGGCCGTCGCCCTCGCGTGGGAACTGGGCATCGTGCTGAACCGTCCGATCCTGCCGCTGGCTGTCGGTGCGGCGGATTTTGGCGGCGGACTGGAGAGCATAGTCAAACCGCTGTTTGTCCGTTACATGTTGCCGTTCGAGGTCACCGCGCTGCTGCTGCTTGTCGCGATGGTCGGCGTGGTGTTGCTCTCGAAGAAGGACCTGAAATGACCACTGCGCTTACTCTGAATCATTACCTCTGGGTCAGCGGCCTGCTGTTCGCACTCGGCATCGCGGGCGTGGTGCTGCGGCGTAACGCGCTGGTGATCTTCATGGCGCTGGAGATGAACCTCAACGCCGCCAACCTCGCGCTGGTCGCGTTCTCGAAATACAACAAACTCGTGGACGGTCAGGTGCTGGCGTTTTTTGTCATCGCCATTGCGGCGGCGGAAGTGGCAGTCGGCTTGGCGATCATCGTGGCGCTGTTCCGCCGGAAACAAACCGTGAGCGTGGACGAACTGAACTCGATGCGCCTATGAACCCGGTCTGGATCATCTTGTTCGCCCCATTGGCCGCCGCCGCGGTAATCACGCTGCTGACGCAACGGTGGAAGATGCTCAGTGCGCTTCTATCGGTCGCCGCGATTCTGACCGGCTTTGCGCTGACGCTACAACTGTTCTTCCAACACGATAACTGGCAGTCACCGGTATCGTTGCAGTGGCTCGTGATCGGAGACGTCGTGAAGATTGAGTTCGGTGCGACGATTGACCGACTCAGCATCCTGATGCTGCTAGTGGTCACCGGCGTCGGTTCGGCGATTCACATCTACTCCCTTGGCTACATGAAAGGCGATCCGGGTTTCTCGCGGTTCTTCGCGTGCCTGTCGCTGTTCACGTTCTCGATGCTCGGCATCGTGCTGGCGACAAACTTCATCCAGATCTTTATTTTCTGGGAACTGGTCGGCGTCTCCAGCTACCTGCTCATCGGGTATTGGTTCGAGAAGCCCAGCGCCGCCGACGCGGGCAAGAAGGCGTTCCTCGTCAACCGCATCGGCGATTTCGGCATGATGCTCGGTGTGCTGCTGCTGTGGTCGCACACTGGCACGTTCAACTTCGCGGAGCTGCCCGCGAAATTGTCCGCGATTCCAGACGGAACGCTGTCGCTCATCGGCGCGCTGATTTTCTGCGGTGCCGTCGGCAAGAGTGCGCAGTTCCCATTGCACGTCTGGCTGCCGGATGCGATGGAAGGCCCGACACCGGTGTCGGCGCTCATCCATGCGGCAACGATGGTGGCGGCGGGTGTCTATATGCTCTGTCGGGTGTCGTTTGTGATACCAGGAGCGCTGACGCTCATCGCGTGGATCGGCGGAATCACGGCGTTGATGGCGGCGATGATTGCCATCGCGCAGAATGACATCAAACGCATCCTCGCGTACTCGACGCTTTCGCAACTCGGCTACATGATCATGGCCGTCGGCTTGGGCGGCACGACGCCGGCGATGTTCCACCTGACGACGCACGCGTTCTTCAAGGCGCTGTTGTTCCTCGGCGCGGGCAGCGTGATCATGGCGCTGCACCACGAGCAGGACATTTGGAAGATGGGCGGCCTCTGGAAGAAGACGCCGGTCACGTTCTGGACGTTTCTTGTCGGCACGCTGGCGCTGGCGGGCGTGTTTCCGCTGGCTGGGTTCTACAGCAAGGATGAAATCCTCCTGCTGGCGTTGCACCAGAACAAGGCGCTGTTCGTGATGGGTGCGCTGACGGCGCTGTTGACGGCGTACTACATGGGGCGGGAGGTGTTCGTCGTCTTCTTTGGCAAGCCGCGCGACCAACATGCGTATGAGCACGCGCACGAGTCGCCGTTGGTGATGACGCTGCCGCTGGTGTTCCTGGCGATTCTGTCCGTCATCGGCGGTTGGGCAGGGGCGGTGCCGCACTTCCTTGACCCGCACGCCGAGGTCGAGCACAGCAATCTCGGCTACGCGCTCTTGCTCGTGCCGCTGGCGGGCTTTAGCTTGTCGGCGTTGATCTACGCGAAGGCGGCGCCGAGCGACGCGCCCGTGAAGAAGGCGCTCGGCCCGGTCTGGACTCTGGTCGAGAACAAGTTTTACTTCGACGAGATGTACCTGTGGCTTGTGAAGTACGTGCAAGGCACGATTGCGGCAACGTGCGAGTGGTTCGACCGCTGGATTCTTCAGCGTCTCGGCATTGGCGGCTTGGCCGGCACGACGAGTCTTGCCGGCAAGACGCTGCGCCTGTTGCAGACCGGCAACATCCAGAGCTACGCCTTCCTGTTCGGTCTCGGCGTGACGGTGATCATCTACTACGTGGTGGTGAAGTGAGCGCAAAAGAACACAATGCAAACAAGCCAGGCGGCGAGATCATCCTCTACCAGACCGAGGATGGCCAGACGCGCATCGAATGCCGGTTTGAGAATGAGAACCTCTGGCTCACGCAGGCATTGATGGCGGCGCTTTTCCAGACAACGCCGCAGAATGTCACGCTCCACCTGAAAGCGATCTACGCGGAGGGCGAACTGGCGGAGTCGGCAACTTGTAAGCGTTACTTACAGGTTCGTCAGGAGGGTGGCCGCATCGTTCAACGCGAGACGAAGCACTACAACCTGGAAGCCATCCTCGCGGTGGGCTATCGGATCCGTTCCGCACGTGGCACAGCCTTCCGCCAATGGGCCACCGCCCGGCTCAAGGAGTTCCTGCTCAAGGGGTTCGTGTTGGACGACGAGCGCCTCAAGAACCCGCCCGGCCCCGGCACACCGGATTACTTTGACGAATTGCTCGAACGCATCCGCGACATCCGCGCCAGCGAGAAGCGGCTGTATCTGCGCGTTCGTGACATCTTTGCTCTTGCCGCCGACTACGACCCGACGACGGCAGAGACACAGGAGTTCTTCCAGATCATCCAGAACAAGCTTCACTGGGCCGTGACCGGCCAGACCGCCGCCGAATTGATTGCCGGCCGCGCCGACCGTGCGAAGCCCAACATGGGTCTGACGGCTTGGCGCGGCGCGAAAGTGCGTCGGACGGACGTGACCATTGCCAAGAACTACCTGCGCGAGCAGGAAATCAGCGAACTGAACCGGATTGTGACGATGTATCTGGACTTCGCGGAGGACCAAGCGCGACGGCGCAAGGTACTCTATATGCGCGACTGGAAGGAAAAGCTGAACGCCTTCCTCCAATTCAATGAGCGCGACATCCTCACGCACGCCGGTCGCATTGAGAAAACGGTGGCGGACCGGTTAGCGCTGGAGGAATACGACAAGTTTGAGGTTCGCCGCCTGAAAGCTGTGGCCGTCGCGGACGAGCACGCCTTCGAACAGGCGATCAAACAACTCCCGGCGAAGAAACCCGGCAAGAAAAGGGTGCAATGACACCGTACCTACTTCGGACCGGTAACATCCAGGGCCACGCCTTCCTGTTTGGGTTGGGCGTGACGGTGATCATCTACTACGTGGTGGTGTGGTGATAGAGAACCTTCTCACCATCGCAGTTCTGCTCCCGCTGGCAGCGGCGTTCTTCGCCTTCCTGTTGCCCGCCAACCGGCCGCGGCTCATTCGCGGGCTGGCGATTGGGGCAACGGGTGCCTCGCTGCTGTTGACGCTGGTGATCTTCGCGAGGTTCGACCGGGGTAACGCGGGCTACCAGTTTGTGCGCGGATTCAGTTGGTTGCCGTCGCTGGGCATCAACCTGCGGTTTGGCGTGGACGGGATTTCGATGGCGTTGCTGTTGCTGGTGGGGTTCGTGTCGTTTGCGGGGACGCTGGTATCGCATGAGATCCATGAGCGGCAAAAGGAGTATTACATTCTGTTCCTGGCGCTGACGACGGGGATCAGCGGGACGTTCGCCTCGATGGACCTGTTCTTCTTTTACTTCTTCTACGAGCTGGCGGTGATTCCGATGTACCTATTGATCGGGATGTACGGCTCGCTGCCGGCGGGCCAGCACGGGCGCACGAAGGAATACGCGACGATGAAGTTGACGCTGTACCTGACAGCGGGCGCGGTGCTGGCGTTGATCGGGTTGCTGACGATGTACTACGCGGGCGGGCGGACGATGGATATCCCGACGCTGGCGCAAAACTTGAAACTCGATGTGGCGAAGCAGAAGTGGGTGTTCCCGACGTTGCTGTTCGGGTTCGGGTTCCTCGCGTCGCTGTTCCCGTTCCACACGTGGTCGCCGCTGGGTTACGCGGCGGCGCCGACGGCGGCCTCGATGATGCATGCCGGGGTGCTGAAGAAGCTGGGCGCCTACGGCATCATCCGTCTGGCGCTGCCGATGATGCCGGAAGGGGCGCGGCACTGGGCGAAGTTGCTGGCGGTGCTGGCTTGCTTCAACATCCTGTACGCGGGTTGGACGGCGTTGACGCAGAAGGATTGGAAGTTTGTCATCGGCTACAGCTCGGTCAGCCACATGGGCTACGTGATGCTCGGCATCGCCACGCTGAACGTGATCGGCGTGAGCGGCGCGGTGTTGTTGATGTTCGCGCACGGCTTGATGGCGGCGCTGACGTTCTCATTGATCGGGTGGTTCTACCACCAGACCCACAACCGGTTCGTGCCAGACCTGAGCGGGCTGGCGCGGAAGATTCCGTTCATCGGCGTCTGCATGGTGATGGCGGTGATGGCGTCGAGCGGGTTGCCGGGGTTTGCGAACTTCGTCAGCGAGGTGATGGTGTTCATCGGCGCGTGGAAACAAGGCTCGACCGTGTTCCGCGTGGCGACGATTTGCGCGGTGTGGGGGATCGTGGTGACGGCGACGTATCTGTTGTGGGCGGTGCGAACGAGTTTCTTCGGGCCGTTTGACGAGAAGTGGAATATGCTGAAGGACGCGACGACGCCGTGGCGGCGGCTGCCGTATGTGATGCTGATCGCGGTGTTGCTGACGGTCGGGTTCTGCCCGCGGTTGCTGACGGACATCATCCAGAAGAGCGTGGCGACGATGGTGTTGAAAGCGGAGGCTCCGTAATGGGCTTGTACGCGGCACAACTGGAATGTCTGCTTGCCGTGTTGGGGATTGCGGCGTTGTTGAGCGATGCGTTCCGTCCGTCGGGAGACAAACGACGGTTCGGACTGCTGCTGGCCGGGCTGGTGGTGGCCGTCTTTGCGTACAGCTTCGCGCTGTTTCCAATCCAGCGGACATTCTTCCACGGCATGTACCGGCTGGATGCGTTCGCGCTGTTCTTCAAGCGGCTGTTCCTGCTGGTGACGGCCTTGGTGCTGGTGGCCGGGGCGGAGTTCTCCGAGCGGTTCGAGTCGGGCAAGGCGGAGTTCTACGCGCTGGTGTTGTTCGCGGCGACCGGGATGCTCCTGATTGCCTCAGTGAACGATTTCGTGCTGCTGTTCGTGTCGCTGGAACTGGTCACTATCACGTTCTATGTCCTGACAAGCTTCCTGCGCCGGCAACTGCCGTCGTTGGAGGCGGGCACGAAGTATCTGATCCTCGGCGCTCTCTCCAGCGGGTTCACGCTGTACGGCATCGCGTACATCTTCGGGACAACGGGGACGACGAACTTTGATGTCCTGCGTGATCGGTTATCGGTGAGTGGTGATCCGTCAACGGCCTTCACGCTCGGTATGTTGTTTGTGCTGACGGGGCTGGGGTTCAAGATTGCGAGTGTGCCGTTCCAGATCTGGGCACCGGATGTGTATCAGGGCGCGCCGACGCCGGTAACGGCGTTCCTGGCGGTCGGGAGCAAGGCGGCGGGGTTTGCGCTGCTGCTGCGGGTGTTGCTGACGGGATTGCTGCCGGTGCATGCGGTCTGGACGACGTTGTTGCTGGTGTTGTCGGCGGCGACGTTGCTCTACGGCAATCTCGGCGCGCTGTCGCAACGGAACATCAAGCGGCTGCTGGGCTATTCGTCCATCGGTCATGCCGGGTACATGCTGATGGGGTTGGCTGCGTTGAACGCGCTCGGCGCGCAGGCGGTGCTGTTCTACCTAGGCCAGTACGCCTTCACGAACCTGTGCGCCTTCCTCGCCATCATCGCCGTCACCAACACAACCGGCAGCGACGAGATCAGGGATTTTTCGGGCTTGGGCAAACGCTCGCCGATTCTGGGCGTGGCGTTGTTCCTGGCGATGATGTCGCTGGCGGGCGTGCCGCCGTTGAGCGGATTCTTCGGCAAGTTCCAGTTGTTCGCGGCGGTGATCGAACGGGCGCAGACCGACTGGCACTACTACGTGCT
>Ga0163200_1000243_pt1 | contig 25385 bp, 22 predicted proteins | sample PL_2010_200m_FD_113535 | JGI IMG/M metagenome (GOLD analysis project Ga0163200, IMG submission 113535) | Freshwater microbial communities from Powell Lake, British Columbia, Canada to study Microbial Dark Matter (Phase II) - PL_2010_200m | ecosystem: Environmental > Aquatic > Freshwater > Lake ... | reverse complement strand
GCACCGGCCTGGGCCTCGCCATCGTCCAATCGATCATGCACTTGCATGGCGGCACGATTTCGATCCGCAGCGAAATCAATCGCGGCACGGCGGTCACGCTGGCGTTTCCGAGCACGGCGGCCGCCGGCTGATCCCGCCCCCGAGCGTGCCGCCTCGGCTTGCTCGATCCCGCCCCGGCGCGAAGATGACCAAACGGACAGGTTGCGGTCATCTTCTCGTTCCTGCCTCGTCTCTATCCTGCTAACCCTCCGGGACATCAGGAGACCGGCAATACCGTCGCCTCGCTAAACACGCGTGGTCGGCCACCTCCAGTTGAAATTGGACGAGGCATTGCTTGAAGCGCGTTCGCCTCGTTCATGTCCCGGTCGGATTGCCTTTCGTAAACGATACGTGATTGAGGTGGTTATGGGGGTTGGCGTTCGACGCCTTCAGCCGGGGCGGGCGATGTTCCACAGATACGTTCTAGTCGGTGGCATTGCTACCGGCTTTCATTATTTGATTCTGCTGGGCCTCGTCGAGCTCGGCCACGTCGCGCCTGCCATAGCGGCCGGAACAGGCGCAGCAATCGGTGCACTCGTCGCCTATGCGGGCAATCGGCGATTTACCTTTTCGGAATGCACCCAATCCCACCGCATCGCGCTGCCGCGCTTTTTGCTACTGGCTGCCTTGGGGGCGGTAATGAACAGCGCAATCGTCTGGACCGGCAGCGAGTTAGTCGGATGGCATTACCTGGCGAGTCAGATCGTGGCCACGCTGTTCACGCTTTTCGTCACCTATACGTTCAACCGCTTATGGGCGTTTCGATGATGCAGCACGAACAAGGCAAAGCATTGCCTGAGAAGCGCGTGATCGAGGGAATGACGCTCTCCATCGTCGTACCGGCCTACAACGAAGAAGCGGTCATCGAAACCTTCCATCGGCGCTTGCGAGACGCGGCATCGGCCTTGGCGATTCGCCTGGAGGTGATCTACGTCGACGACGGGAGCACCGATAGGACACCGGTGATCGTCACTCAACTGCGCGATTCCGATCCGGCCGTCGGTTTTCTTCGGTTCAGCCGCAATTTTGGCAAGGAGATCGCGGTCAGCGCCGGCCTGAACCATGCCAGAGGCGATGCCGTTGTCGTGATTGATGCGGACCTCCAAGACCCGCCCGAATTGATTCCCTCGATGGTGGAGGCATGGCAGCGGGGCGCGGACGTCGTCAACATGCGGCGGGCCAGCCGCGCCGGCGAAACCATGCTCAAGCGGGCGACGGCGCACCTGTTCTACCGGGTCATCAATCAGCTCGCCGAGGTCCCGATCCCGGAGGATGTCGGCGACTTTCGATTGCTGAGTCGCCGGGCGGTGGATGCGCTGAATCGCATGCCCGAGCGCAATCGCTTCATGAAGGGATTGTTCGCCTGGATCGGATTCCAACAGGAAACGCTGACCTACCATCGTGATGCCCGCGCGGCCGGGAGCAGCAAATGGCCGTACTGGCGTCTGTGGAAACTGGCTATCGAAGGCATCACGGGTTTCTCCGCCGCGCCCTTGAAGCTCGCTCTGTATTTCGGCTTTGCGTCCGCCGCTGCCGCCTTCATGGCGTTGGCGTACTTCCTGATCAAGACGTGGCTGCTCGGTGACCCCGTCCCCGGATTCCCGACCACGATTGTCACCGTCCTGTTCCTCGGCGGCGTGCAAATCGGGTCGATTGGCGTCTTGGGCGAGTACGTCGCCCGGGTCTTTATCGAATCCAAGGGAAGGCCGCTGTATTTGATCGACACCTATCAGCCCGCCGACCTGTGTTTGCAAGACGAGAAGACCAAGAACCGATGAAGCAGATCCCTACGACCGAGGTAGTCGCAAGCCAAGCCATTCCTCGAAAACACACGCTCCTTTACCTCATTCTCGCGGCGGCGATCTTGCGACTGTTGTCGTTGGGCCTATATCCGCTGATGGATACGACGGAAGCGCGTTATGCGGAAATTGCCCGCATCATGGTCGAGCTCGACGACTGGGTGACGCCATGGTTCGATTATGGCGTGCCTTTCTGGGGCAAGCCGCCGGCGTCGTTCTGGCTTACCGCGATCAGTTTCAAGATCTTCGGCATCAGTGAATTCGCTGCGCGTCTGCCGCATTGGCTCGCCGGGGTGGCGGTTGTCTGGCTGAGTTGGGGCATGGCGGCACGCCGTTCGCCGAGGCTGGCCCTCTACACCACCACCTTGCTCCTCGGCTCGGCGCTCTTCGTCGTGTCCGCTGGCGCCGTGATGACCGACATGGCCATGCTGGCCGGCACCACGATGGCGATGCGTGGCTTCTGGCTCGGACTGCATGGTGCCGACGAGGACCGTCGGCGCGAGCGCTGGTGGCTGTTCATTGGCCTTGGCGTTGGTTTGTTGGCCAAGGGTCCGATTGCCTTGGTGCTGAGCGCAATGCCGATCGCACTGTGGGCGGTCTTCTCTGGAAACGTCGCCACGGCCTGGCGTGGTTTGCCCTGGCTGCGGGGCGTCCTGATCACACTAGTGATTGCCGTACCCTGGTATGTCCTGGCCGAAATCCGCAGCCCCGGGTTTCTGGATTACTTCCTGATCGGTGAGCACTGGAATCGATTCCTCGTTCCCGGTTGGAAGGGTGATTTGTATGGTTCCGCGCATGATTTCCCGCACGGCACCATCTGGCTGTTTTTGTTTGCGGATTTACTGCCATGGACATTGCTGTTACCCGCCTTTTTTGTATTCCGGCTTTCCAAGCGTACGCAAGACAAATCGACCGGCGGCGATCGCGGTTGGCGAATCTATTTGTGGCTCTGGGCGCTCACGCCCGCCGTCTTCTTCACGTTTGCCGGAAACATCCTGTGGCCCTACGTCCTGCCTGGGTTTCCAGCGCTGGCGCTGCTGGCGGGCGGATGGCTGGAACGCGATCCCGAACCGAAGCGGGTCGACCGCCTTCTGACGATGGGCCTGGTCACAACGCTGGTCGTGTTCTCCGCATTCATCGTGAGTCTGCACGTGACCGGGCGGGATGAAGACAAGTCCCAGAAAGCGCTCGTGGTCGATTATGAGACCCGAAAGCGGGCGGACGAAACGCTTATCTACCTGGGAAGGCGTCAGTTCTCGGCGGACTTCTACAGCAGGGGCAAGGCCCAATTCGTCCCTGATGTCACAACGCTAACCCAGTACCTCCAGCGCACCTCGGCATACGTCGCCATCCCGAATGGGCAGACGGCCACACTGCCGCCAACACTCGCGCAGTCGTTGCAGCGCGTGAGTGTGCATGGACGCTACACCCTGTATCTGGCCAAGCATGGGGGTGGGAAGTGAGGAGCGCTGTGGAATTCCGAGGCCTCGTCATCGTCGCATTGATTGTTGCGACGAGCGCGAGCATGGCGTCGTCGCCCGACTTGCCGTTGACACTGAATCAGGCTGTGGACATCGCCGAACATCGCAGCACTTCGATAATGGCCGCGTGCGCCACCTATGCGTCGGCGCGAGGTGAGTTGGACGATACCCGCGGCCTGTTGTGGAACAACCCGGAAGTTGCGATCGAGCACCGGCGTCGTGAACTATTTCAGACAGGCGGGCCCGATGCGCGCCGCACCGACAACGGCATTGGCATCAGTCAGACATTCGAGCTCGGCGGTCAACAGGGAGCACGCCGTGGCGCGGCGCAAGCCTCTCTCGAGTCTGTCAAGTGGACGATCGCAACTACGCGGCGCGAGGTGCGTGCCGAGGCGGCGATCCGTTTCATGGAACTCCTTGCCGCACAGGAACGCATCCGCATCAACGAGCAAGCGCTTGAAACTTTTCGACGCGGCGCCGAGTTGGTAACGAAAAGGGTGCAGGCAGGAGAGGAAGGCCGCCTCGAAGGCAATCTTGCGCAGGTCGAAGCCGAGCGCGGAGCGAATCAACTGGCAATGGCGAGGGAGCAGCTGACACAGGCGCGTAGTGCGTTGGCCGTACTCCTGCAACTGGATCTTGACAAGGTGCGAGAAGCACTGGGGGACCTCGATGGACCGCCAGCCGAGTATACGCTGACGGAGTTGCTGGACATCGCCGCACGGCGGCCATTGCTACAGGCGTTCGCGGCGAAGACAGAGGCAGCCAAGCACCGTCTGGCAGTGGAGCGTGGCGCGGTCTACCCGGATCTGACAGTGGGGCTGAGCTATAGCCCTGAGCGCGGCATCGATGGGCAGGACCGCATCACGACGTTGAGCTTCTCTTTACCGCTACCGCTGTTCCGGAAAAACGGCAGCGGCATAGGACGCGCACTGACGGAACTCGATCAGGCAACGATTGAGCGTCAATCGGCAGAGCGGATCACTCGAACGGATGTCACGACACTTTGGCAGCGCTTCGAGAGTCTGAGGCAACGCACGGAGCGGTTGCAAAGGACAGTCCTGCCAAGTCTCGAAGAAAACCAGAAACTTTCACTCAAGGCACTGCAAGCAGGAGAAATCGGTCTCCCCCAATTTCTCTTGGTGCGTCGTCAATTGCTCGATAGCGCCCTGGATCTGCTCGACGCACGCGCCGAACTCCAGCGGACCCGCATTGCCCTGGAAAACAGCGCCGGATGGCCTGAGGCGCTTGAACCCCTCGCAGCGTGTATTCCGGAGGCGCGACCATGAGATTGAAAGTCCTGACAAGACCAGGTTGCGTCATCCTGTCCTTCGCGCTGCTTGCTGCCTGCGGTGGCCAAGACGACACGGCAAAGCACCCGGCCCCCGCGGCCAAACAAACGCATCCACTCGCGCTATCCGCGGACGAAATACGTAACGCGGGAATCAGCGTCGAAGTCGTGCAAGCACAACGCCAGAGCGAAACGCTCAGGCTGACGGGAACGATCGTTCCAGACCAAACGCGAATTGCAAAGATTCTGCCGATGTTGTCAGGCCGCATCGTATCGGTTCGGGTCAGCCAGGGCGACCCTGTCGATAGCGGTCAGAGCCTGGCAGTCCTGGAAAGCGCGGATCTGGGCGAAGCCCGGGCCGCCTTCCGCCAGGCGAAGAGCGAGGCCTCCCTGGCCGATGCCGCACTGGACCGGGCGCAACAGCTTACGGTGGATGACATCATCCCGAAGAAAGACTTTTTGCGGGCCAAGGCGGATGCTGAGCGGGCGCACGCCGCGCTGGATGCCGCAGCTGCCAAACTTCGGCTGTTCCACGTCTCGCCCGAAAACGATGGTGAGCGCGCAAAGGATCCGATTTATCCCCTGGTGGCGCCATTCTCCGGAACGATCATCGACCAAAAGGCCGTTCGCGGGGAACTCGCGCAACTCGACCAGTCACTGTTTACCCTTGCCGATTTGCGAACCGTATGGGTCGAGGCCGATGTTTTCGAGAAAGACCTTTCCGCGATTGCGACCGGCATGCCGGCACGCATCACTGTTGCCGCCTACCCGGACAGGGAGTTCGAAGGAGCGGTGCAGTATCTCGGCGACACCATGGACATTACGACACGCACCATCAAGGCGCGCATTGCGGTACGCAACCCGGAGCGAAAACTCAAGGCGGGGATGTTCGCCACCGTGATGCTCGATGCCGGATCGGCGACCGAGGCGCTCATCGTGCCCGAGCAGGCGGTGTCGATGATCCAGGGGCAATCGGCAGTGTTCGTTGAAGACGGCCAAGGCTTCGATGTCCGCGTCGTAGAGACGGAGGCCATGGGTGGAGGGAGGGTACGCATCAAGACGGGCCTTTCAGCAGGCGAGCGCATTGCCGTATCCGGGATCTACGAGCTCAAGGCCAGATTGCTCAAGTCCCAGATCGGCGGCGACGACTGAGGTGACCCCATGCTGAAAAGGATCGTCGATTTTTCATTGGGCTATCGCCTCCTCGCCCTGGTTGGACTGGCCATCATCATCGTGCTCGGTGTGCGCGCATGGCAGACTGTGCCGGTCGACGCCTTCCCGGATGTGACGCCGGTACAAGTCGGCGTAGTCACAGAGTCCCCGGGACTCGCTCCCGCCGACGTGGAGAGACTGCTTACCCTCCCTGTAGAGTCATCACTCGCGGGACTGCCGGGTGTTCGCGCCATCCGGTCGATCTCCCTGTTCGGCTTGTCAACGGTGACCGTGTATTTCGAGGATGGCGTCGATATCTATTTCGCGCGGACGTTGATCAACGAGCGGCTCCAACAGGCCAAAGCCCGCATCCCTGCAGGGTACGGTGAGCCCGAGCTATCACCCAATGCCTCCGGACTCGGGCAGGTGTTCTGGTACACCGTGGAGGCGGCCGACGAGAAGCTCTCCGATATGCAGCTTCGCACGATTCAGGACTGGACCATTCGTGTCCAACTGCGTACTGCCCCCGGCGTCGATGAGGTGGTGTCCTGGGGCGGGCAACAGATGCAGTACCAGGTGCTGATCGACCCGAACAAGCTCATCAAGTACGGCATCGGCTTCAAGGAAGTTATGGAGGCGTTGACGGCCAACAACCGGCTCGTGGGCGGCGGTTACCTGAGCATGGATCGCGAGCAGTACCTCGTTCGCGGGGCGGGACTTGTCGAGCAGGCCGGCGACATTCGCAACATTCCGCTTCTCACCGCAAACGGAACATCGGTCCGCATCGGGGACATTGCCGAAGTGCGTGAAGGCGGCGGGCTGCGCCCCGGTGCCGCGACGCGCGATGGTCGGGAGGTGGTGCTTGGCATGGCCCTGCAACGTATTGGCGAGAATGCCAAGACCGTGACCCAGGCGGTGCGGGAAAAGCTGGAGGCCGTGCGCGGCACGCTGCCGGCCGGGGCGCAAATCGATACCGTCTACGATCGCACCGAGCTCGTGGACAAAGCGGTCTCGACCGCGACACGTGCCCTGATTGAGGGCTCGGTGCTGGTGGTGATCGTCTTGTTCCTGTTTCTGGGCGAGATGCGTTCCGCGATCGTCGTGGTGCTCGCCCTGCCGCTGGCAATGCTGATCGCGTTCATTCTGATGCAGCAATTCGGACTGAGCGCCAACTTGATGTCCCTTGCGGGCTTGGCCATCGGGATCGGCATGATGATCGACGGCGCGGTGGTGTTGGTCGAGAACGCCTACCGTCTTCTCAGTCATCGGCGCGATTCGAATCTCAGCCGTGTCCATATCATTCGCGAAGCGGCGCACGAGGTCGTCAAACCAGTCGCCTTCGCGATTCTGATCATCATCACGGTGTTTCTGCCGCTGTTCACGCTCTCCGACATCGAAGGCAAGCTGTTCAAACCCATGGCGCTATCCATCAGTTTCGCCATGGTCGGCTCGCTTGTGTTGACCCTTACCATCATCCCGGTGCTCGCATCCTTCATCTTGCGGGCGAAGGAGGAAAGAGACAGCTTCCTGGTACGGGGGGCGAAGCGCCTTTACCTGCCGCTGCTCGATGCTGCATTGGAGCACAAGCGGAAGACGTTCGCGGCGGCCATGGTGCTGCTATTGGCAAGCCTCGCAGCCGTACCGTTCCTTGGCCGTGAATTCATGCCGACCCTGCAAGAGGGAACGTTTCTTTTCCGGATCGACAGCATTCCGTCGACTTCGCTCACGGAAAGCATCGCTGTGTCGAAGCGTGCCGAAGGAATCCTTTTGAAGTTCCCGGAGGTACGCACCACCGTTGGGCTCGTGGGGCGCGCAGAGAGCGGTGAGCCTGAGGACGTGAACCATATCGAATTGTTGGTCGATCTCAAGGACCGTTCGAGCTGGAAACGATCGATGTCCTATGCCGAACTGAGCGATGCCATGCAGGCCGAACTGGAGCGTGCGCTCCCGACGGCGCTCGTGGCGACCGGCCAACCGATACAGACCCGGGTGGACGAGCTGATTTCCGGTATCAAGGCTCCGCTGTCGCTCAAGGTCTATGGTGATGATCTGGCCACGCTTGACCGTCTTTCAGGACAGATCAAGACCGTCCTGGAAAGCGTGAACGGCGTGACGGATTTGGCGCTCGAAGCAAACAGGGGCAAGCCGCAAGTCACGATCAGCGTGGACCGCGAGGCAGCGGCTCGCTACGGCATCACCGCCGACGACATCTTGCAGGTGGTACGAGTCGGCGTAGGCGGCGAAGCCGCGGGTGTAGTGCTCGATGGTACACGGCGCTTCGATATCGAGGTCTGGCTCCAACCGCAATTTCGCGGCAGCCCGGAGGCGATCCGGGCACTGCCCATACGTTCGCCTGAAGGCGCCCTTCTGCCTTTGTCTCGCGTAGCAAACGTTGAGGTCAGTGAGGGTTATTCGTTTATCCGCCATGACGGGCTGCAGCGTTTCTCCGTATTGCAGATGGATGTCCGAGGCCGGGATGTCAATGGTTTCGTACAGGCAGCCAGGGAGGCGATCGCGGCCCGGGTCTCGCTGCCTTCCGGATATCGGCTTGAATGGGGTGGATCCTTCGAGAACCAGCAGCGCGCCATGGCCCGCCTCTCCATCATCGTACCCCTGACCATCGGGCTGATTTTTATTCTGTTGTACACCGCGTTCGACTCTGCTGCACTGGCGGGATTGATTATTGCCAACGTGCCCTTCGCCCTGGTTGGCGGAATTCTGGCGTTGCTGGTCACCGGTCAATACCTCTCCGTGCCGTCGGCAATCGGATTCATTGCTGTGTTTGGTGTGGCCATGCTGAACGGGATCGTGCTGATCGCGTTCCTGAATGAACAAATGGAGCGCGCTAAAACGGTTCGCGAAGCTGTCCGTGAGGGAACGCTATTAAGGTTGCGGCCGGTGCTGATGACAGCATCGGTGGCGATTCTCGGGCTGCTGCCGATGCTCTTTTCCCAAGGCGTTGGAGCTGAAACACAGCGGCCGCTTGCGACCGTTGTCGTGGGCGGTTTGATCAGCTCGACGGCACTAACGCTGTTGCTTCTCCCATTGATGTATGAATGGCTGGTGACTCGAAGGAGTCAAAAGAGCAATGCAAACCATACCGGCGGCATTTCATGACGGACCTACCAAAAGAGACACGCTTGCGGAATATTCCTCCGGGCATCTGGGCACTCGGCTTCGTCAGCATGCTGATGGATATCTCCTCGGAGATGATCCACAGCCTGCTGCCGGTATTCCTGGTGTCGGTGCTGGGTGCGAGCGCCTTCACGGTCGGGCTCATCGAAGGCGTTGCCGAATCCGCCGCGCTGATCGTCAAGGTGTTCTCCGGCACCTTGAGCGACTATCTCGGCAGGCGCAAGATGCTGGCCGTTATCGGCTACGGTCTTGGCGCGCTGAGCAAGCCGCTGTTTGCCATCGCCACGAGCGCCGGCATGGTGCTCACTGCACGCTTCGTGGACCGGATCGGCAAGGGGGTCCGCGGCGCGCCCCGCGATGCCTTGGTGGCGGACATCGCGCCACCCGGGGTGCGCGGCGCAGCCTACGGCCTGCGGCAGTCCCTGGATACCGTCGGCGCGTTCACCGGTCCGCTGCTGGCGGTGGGCCTGATGCTGCTGTGGGCCGACGATTTCCGCGCCGTGTTCTGGGTGGCGATTATCCCGGGCGTACTCGCGGTCGCCTTGTTGTTCTTCGGGGTGCGGGAGCCGGCGCGGCATCCGCGTGAGAAGCCCGTCAATCCCGTCCACTGGCGCGAGCTCAGGCGACTAAGCCGTGCCTATTGGTGGGTCGTGGCGATCGGTGCCATCTTTACTCTGGCGCGTTTCAGTGAGGCCTTCCTGGTCCTGCGTGCCCAACAGGGCGGCCTGCCGGTGGCCTGGGTGCCGCTGGTGCTGGTGGCGATGAACATCGTTTACGCGGCTTCGGCGTATCCCTTCGGCAAATTGTCGGACAGCATGAGCCACACCAAGCTGCTGGCGCTCGGCCTGATCGTGCTGCTGGTTGCGGATCTTGTGCTGGCCTATGCCCAGTCCTGGGGCGTGGTATTCGTGGGCGTCGCCTTGTGGGGCCTGCATATGGGCATGACCCAGGGGTTGCTGGCGACCATGGTGGCGGATACCGCGCCGGCCGACCTGCGGGGCAGCGCGTTCGGCTTCTTCAACTTGCTCAGCGGTTTGACGATGCTGGTTGCCAGCGCTCTGGCTGGGCTGCTGTGGGACCGGCTCGGACCAGCTTTCACGTTTCATGCGGGCGCGCTCTTTTGCCTACTGGCGTTGGCAGCCGTAACGCTTAAGCGGTGGGGAGCCCGCGCGTCTACTTAGAGAGGGAGCGCACGAGATCGAAATCCAATCCTTCCTGAACTGGGTTGCACAGCATCCCCATTGGGCGCTGGCGGGCGTTTTCCTCGTTGCTTTGGGAGAGTCACTGGCTGTGGCGGGGCTGGTCGTGCCGGGCGCCGCAGTCATGGTCGCAGCCGGCGCGCTAGTCGCATTGGGGGCACTAGAGTTCTGGTCGACGCTGCTCGCGGCCGTCGCGGGCGCAATCGCCGGCGACGGCATCAGCTACTGGCTTGGCCATCACTACCGTGATCGCCTGCGTTCCGTTTGGCCGTTCCGCAGCCATGCGCAATGGCTATCGCAAGGGGAGAATTTTTTTCGGGTATACGGATTTAATGGTTGATGGGGCACCTTCACCCCATCAATCTGATACCACCCTCAGATGGTTGATAGATCGACTCCGTAGTTGAGTTCCTCTGCGAAGTCCGGCAGTCCGTAACCGATGGTTTTCTTGTAGAAAGGAGAGACCTTCGCAGTCGGTGCCTTCTTCTTGTGCTTCGTGGTGTAGAGCATTCGTGCCCGCATCACCTCGAAGGAGTAACCGCGCCCTTCACGGTTCTTGTCCTTGGCCAGTCGGTTGATGGACTCCGTGTAAGCGTTGGTGACGGGCATGTCCGTCTCGAAGTAGGTCATGGTCTCTTCGCGCCAGTTTCCCACTGCCCTGACCAGATCGCTCCAGACTTCCTTTTGGCCCTTCGGGATGGTGGCTATCCACTCGTCCAGGGCGGCTTCTGCCTGGAGCCGTGTGGTGGCGTCCCAGATGCCGTAGAAGCGCTCCTTGTGCTCGTAGGCGGCCAGCAGTTGCGGGAACGCGCCTGTCCAGGTCTCCATGATGAGGCGCTCCCGGTCTGAGACTTCGTGAGCGCGTTTCAGCAGGATTTTCCGGTCTCCCTTGAGAGTCCGGCTCTGGGACGGTTTCAGCTCCTTTCTGAGGCCCTTGCGCACTCTCTCTAGGGCATCGTTGGCCATGCGCACCACATGGAACTTATCGACCACGATACGGGCCTGGGGCAGCACAGCCTTGACCGCTGCCCGGTAGGGGTTCCACATGTCCATGCTGACGATCTCGACCTTCTGCCGGTCTTTCAGCTTCATCAGGTAGTTGGTCACCACGTCCTGGCGGCGGGTGGCCAGCAGGTCGAGCAGGGTTCGCTCCTCAATGTTGGTCAGAATGCAGCGGTAGCGCTTGTTCAGGTATAGCTCGTCAATGCCCAGGATGCGGGGCGTCTCGAAGCGGTGCCAGCGCCCCAGGAACTCGGCGCGGGCGTTGAAGATGTCGCGCACCGTCTTCTCGTCCAGGCCGGTCTGTGCCGCCACAAAGGTGTAGGGGTGGTTGAAGGATTCCTTCTCCACGTACTCATGCAGCCGCAGTGTCATACGGAATCCGTCCACCATCTCCGGTAGCTGGGGCCTGAATGTTGTCTTGCAGGCCCGGCAGGTGTATCGGCGGCGGACCACCCAGAGAGTGACCCGCTTGCCGTGGATGGGCAGATCACGATAGGGAACGTCACGCTTGCCGAACCGTACGAACTCACCCTGCACGCCGCATTCCTCGCAGGCGACGGGATCGGGCACGTCCACCTGGAAGTGCATTTCGTCGTCGGTTGATTTGCAGCCCAGTACTTGGTATTGCGGCAGGTGAAGGATGTTGTCGGGAAGTTCGGTCATGGTGTTGTATAGGCGTAGGTGTCAGTCAGATCCATCCGGCTCGGCATTGGTGTTTGCTTTTTTACCCAACAAGCTGCTGGAAACGAAAAGTAAGGCACCGAGGACAATTGCAATATCAGCCAGGTTGAAGGCCGGCCAATGCCAGTCTCGCCAATAGAAATCAAAGGAATCCACAACATAGCCGCGAAAGACCCGGTCAATCAGGTTGCCCATGGCGCCACCGAGGATAAGACTGTAAGCGATGGCTTCTCCTTTATGACGATTTTCAAGGATCAGCTTGATCAGAAAAATCGAGACCACTACCGCGATTCCGATAAAAAAGTAGCGCTGCCAGCCTCCACCATTCGCAAAAAGACTGAATGCGGCACCGGTGTTCCATAGGTGCACCCAGTTAAAGAACGGGGTCACCGAAACATACTCGCCATAGGCCATTGATTGCTGCACCAGCCACTTTACAGCCTGATCAGACGCTGCCAGCAGGCCCGATATGGACAATAGGGCATACGGCGAGAGCTTTTTGCCAATAATGAGCATTATTTAACCCTTCAACGTCAAAATGCGTCTGGCACCGTTAAGTACAATGCCCCCCGCGATGGTGCCGATAATCAGATCCGGATAATTGGAACCGGTCCACGCGACCAGGGCGCCGGCGGTGATGACCCCCAGGTTGATCACCACGTCGTTGGCCGAGAATATCCAGCTTGCCTTCATGTGCGCCCCGCCTTCCCGATGTTTGGATATGAGCAGCAGACAACTGGTATTGGCAATCAATGCGACGAATGCGATAGCCATCATCACCAGCGATTCAGGCTCACTACCGAATACAAAGCGTCTCACCACCTCTACGAGCACGCCCACAGCCAAGATCAGTTGCAGTACACCAGCAAGATGCGCGGCACGTACCTGCATTTTCACGCTATGTCCAACCGCATAAAGGGCAAGCCCGTACACCGCCGCATCGGCAAAATTGTCCAGGGATTCTCCAATCAGGCCGGTGGACTGGGCGATCAGACCGGCAGTCATTTCCACCACGAACAGAAGTGCATTGATGCCGAGCAACCAGCGCAGGGTCCCGGATTCTTGCTTAGCAGAAGCTGCCGAAAACTCGGCGGCCTTGATGGTCTCCGGATTTGCAGCGACGGTTTCCTGAAGCGAGGCGCCTAGCCCCAAGGTCTTCAGTTTCGAGGTGACGGGCTCGACCTCGCCGTCATGCACGACCTTCAGCCGGCGGTTCGACAAGTCGAAGGACAGCGCCCGAATCTCCTCAAAGCCGTTCAGGGCTAGGCGAATCATTCGTTCTTCTGATGGACAGTCCATCTTCGGCACGGCATAAACACTGACCCATCTCCCTGGCGCCTCGGAGGAGGCCTGTATATCGGTATCCGCTGCGGACGTTGCATCACCGCCACAGGCGCCACCACAGGATTTGCTCATGATACGACTCCACTTGAACAATGTTGTGGTACCATTTAAAACTATAAAGCTACTATAAGGTCAATAGAGTAAAGAATCCGTTGGGGAGGAGGCTGATGCGCATTGGTCAGTTGGCGCAGTTGGTAGGGGTCGAAACACAGACGATCCGCTTCTATGAACAGCAGGGCTTGTTGCCGCCGCCTGATCGGCAGGACAACGGTTACCGTGTCTATACCGAGAAGCATGGTGAGGGGCTGGCCTTCATCCGTCGCTGCAGAATCCTGGGCCTGTCACTGGCTGAGATTCACGAACTACAGAGCTATCAGGACGACCCTCATCAGCCTTGTACCGCCGTCAACGCCTTGCTCGATGATCACATCTCTCATGTGCGGTCGCAGATAACCGCTCTGCAAGCGCTTGAGAAACAACTCGTTTCACTGAGAGCGAGTTGCAACGATGACCGGGAAGTTGAGGCGTGTGGGGTTCTTGCTGGAATTAGCGAAGGAAACATGCACCAGCAGTAGGTGAAGCATCAACCAGATAATCCGATGAGATGCCGGTCTGTCTCACTCTCATGCAAAGGTAAGATCAACCATTTAATCCGCTTACCCCGCGCGATCTGGGGGAAGTAGTGGTTGACGGTTCGGAGGTTGGTAGATTGGCAGTCGCCAAACAAACCGATCCCCTTCCTCTTCCCCGTCATGTGCGATGCTATGTTGGGCGTGGTCTTCTGGGAAGGCCGCCTCGTCGATTCATGCCAGGAGCGAGCCGACGGTTCGCTGCTTCTCACCCTCTCTGAAGACCCCTCACACCGCCGGCGATGTGGGCGCTGCGGTAGCGACTGTGTTCTGCTCCACGAGCGCCGGCGACGCCGGGTGCGCGATCGAGACTGGTTCGATCGACGCGTCTGGCTGGATGTGCCGATTCGCCGCCTCGACTGTTACCAGTGTGGCGCACGGGCGGCCGAGCGCCTGAGCTGGCTCGACACGGGTGAGCGCATCACACACCGATTACGCGCCTGGATCGAGGCGCTGGTGCTGATCCTGCCGATCGCCCACGTCGCCCAACTCACGGGCTTGCACTGGCACACCATCAAGCGCATCGACCATCGGCGTCTGCAGACCCGGTATGGCGCTTTCGATGCGCAGGGCGTGCGTCGGTTGGTGATGGACGAGTTCGCGCTGCACAAGGGGCACCGCTACGCGACGGTGATCATGGATGCCGAACGTATGCGCGTGTTGTGGGTCGGCGAAGGCAACAGCCGCGAGGCGATCCGGCCCTTCTTCGAATTGCTGGGCAAAGAGGGCTGTCAGCACATCGAGGCGGTCGCAATGGACATGAACACCGCCTTCGATCTGGAGGTGCGCGCCCATTGCCCGAACGCCGAAGTCGTCTATGACTTGTTCCATGTCGTCGCCCGCTTTGGTCGGGAGGTCGTCGACCGGGTGCGCGTCGATCAGGCCAATGCCTTGCGCAGTGCGCCCGCACAACGTCAGGTCATCAAGCGCTCGCGCTGGTTGCTGCTGCGCAACCGCGACAACCTGGGCAACGAGCAGGCGGTCAAGCTCGAGGAACTGCTGGCGGCCAACGCACCGCTGGCTACCGTCTATCTGCTGAAGACCGCCATCAAGGAAATCTGGTTTGCGCCATCGGTCAGAGACGGCGCCCGAAGATAGAAAGACTGGTACCGCCTGGCGATCGAAAGCGGCATCGCGCCGGCGATCGCCTTTGCAAAGCGACTGCGAAAGTACCTGCGTGGCATCCTCGCCTCAGCCATCTTTCCCTTGAACACCAGCATTCTCGAGGGCGTCAACAACCGCATTAAGGTCATCAAGCGTATGGCCTACGGGTTCCGGGATTCAGCCTATTTCTTCCTGAAGATCAAGGCCGCCTTCCCCGGAAAGGCGCGATGAACCATATTGATCGCCAGGCCCAGGGCTTCAGCCTGGCCTTGCGCGGCGTCGATCATGGCCAGTATCGCCGTGGCGCGCAGCATGGGCTGTGTCACGATGATTTCTGCGGCAAGCGGGGTCGTCATTGAGCGTCTCTCGGGGTGGTTGCAGGAAAAGGGCGGAACGATGCGAAGGCTTACTGGCCTGACCTTGCCGTGCTGCAATTCGCTGGCGTGGCCGTGCCCTGGCTTTCCAGCGCCGCAATTTCTTGCTTGGCAAGCGCCATCTGCGCCAGGAAGGTCGGGTCTGTATGCAGGGTGGCCACGGAGGCAGCGCCCATCAGGCGGCCGGCGTCCACATCGCTTTGCCAGTGCACGCCGCACACGACCCGGCTCTGGCCGTAGTCGTAGGCGCGCTGGAAGAGCGCGTCGGCACGGTTGGGCATCAGCTCGGCCAGCACCAGGCCCCAGGCCCAGCCCAGGGCGGCATGGCCGGAGGGGTAGGAGCCGTTCTTGGCCAGTGACGCTTCTTCTTCCGGCGTACAGCTGGCCTGCTTGTTATAAACAAAGGGACGGGTGCGGTTGTAGTGATCCTTGGCCTTGAAGGTCGAGAGGGCCGAATCGGTCATGACGCGGCGCAACAGGGTTTCCAGGTGTGGCGTCGCATCGCTGTTGAGGGGAATGCCGGCTGCGCAGTGGAAGGCTTCCGTCGCCTGCGGGAACTTCAGGCGCGCATCACTGCGAGCCAGGTCGCCACGCGGCTGGTCGAGCAGGACGCGGGTGCTGGTAAAGGCCAGTTCGTCGGTATCAAAGGTCGGGGTGCCTGGCTGCGGCGGCGCTGGCAGCAGCGCCAGGCTGTCGGGCAGGTTCTCTATGGGCAGGTAGCCGCGCATCAGGCCGTGGTGCAGCGAGGCCTCACCGATACTGGCAGGGTCGGTAGGAGGGGCTTTGCTCGTGGTGCTACAGGCTGCGAGGGACAGCAGGCTGCTCAGAACGAGCGCAATGGGGGCAGGGTGGCGAAGGTTCATTGTTGTTCTCGGCAGATGGGTTTCAGTGGCGGCTTGGTGGTGCATCTGTGGGCTGCCCGGTAGTTGAGGAAATGCTTCATGACGGACACCCCGAACGGTCACTCATTGCTTGACCATCGAGTACTGGAATAGGTCCTGCCCCAGGATGACCGGCCCGGAAAAATACTTCTTGACCGCCGCGACGAACTCGACGAAGTACTTCGGCGACACATCTCCCGGGACCACGTGAGACAGGATCACGAGCTTCACACCGGCTTTGGCAGCCATCTTCCCAATCTCTTCGGGAGACAAATGCTTGCGTTCCATGTGGGATCTGATTTGTTCCGGGTTGGGTGCCTTGGTGATTCCAACGCCCCAGGACTCGGTCGTCAGGAGCTTGAAATCGAGCACCTCGCTGACGAGAACATCGGCTCCTTCCGCCAATTTCGTGATGTTCTCGCTCGGACCGCTGTCGCCGGTAAAGACCACCGAACCGCTCGGCGTATCGAATCGATATGCAAAGCTGAAGTCGCCGTTCTTCGCAATGGGGCCCGGCATCGGAATTCCGAAATGCGTGTTCTCAATGGCGGTCACCTTCACGGTGCCATCATTGAAGAACACTCCGGGCTTTTCGATCGTTCGCACAGAGAACACCTCCTGCGGCAATTTCATCGTCCCCGAACCGATCGCGTCGGCATCCCGCGCCGAGACGCTCAGGAACTTCATCGAACCCTCGAAGAGAGTTGAGGTGGACGGCGGTCCGTAGATTTCGACAAACGGCTTCGTCGTGCTCCTGTCCATGTAGTACTTGTCGCGAAAGAACCACCCGTTGAACCAACTTTGCGACATGAACGCCGTCAATCCCGCCGTGTGGTCCAAGTGGCGGTGAGTCAGAAACACCTTTCTGACGGTATAGGGCGGCACGCCAGCTTTGATGAGCCTGCTCACCACACCATCGCCAGCATCGATCAGATAGTGCACACCATTGACGGTGAGCAGCGTCGAGGACTGCGCACGCCTGCCACTCGGGTCTTCCAGCGGGCCGCCCATCGTCCCGAGAAGCGTGATCGTCGTTGCCTGTTGCGCGCTAGCCGCCGGGTTGATCATCGGCTGGTCGCGATTGGGCTCGAGGTTGGCGTTCGCATCCGCCGCGTTTGCAGTGGGTTGGAAGACGACCGCGCAGCAAACCAATGCTGAAGCGATCAAGTTCCTCGTCGTCCTTTCGACCGTATTCATTGTCTTGTTCCTGTTGGAAGATCTTGTGGAATGCTTGTGGTTCTGCGCGACGGCGGGTCAGGTGTAGACGTCGGTGAACGAGGCCACCAACTCACCCAAAACTACTACGCGAAAACTCTTCTGCCAATACCACAGAGGCCATAGGCCCCAGCTCACTACCGCCACAACTTTCTGGGTAACGAGCACCTAACAGCCCCAAATCGCCAAGCTCACGAAAGATACTCCGAGGCACGAGGCCATCACGCTCCCACTGTTCGCCATGCGGCTCTACTACATCTTTAACAAAGCGTCGAGCTTGATCACGTAACATCCGCAGTTCTTCGCTCACGACGGCTGGTTCGCGAAATTCAAAGTCAGACATATCTAAACCTTATTATTACAAGCCGTGTCTAATAACAAAGGCCGCCCTAAGACGGCCTTTGCTTACCCTTTATCAACGTACGCCACTACCAGCCATTTCCTCTGCTGTAAAGAAACCATCAGTATGACCTTCTTTATAAAGCAGCTTGGAGGAGTTACTGCTAAGCAAGGAATACATAGTCCAACCCGAGGTATTCAAGTCATGATACATAGTGGACCAGCCCGAGTAAGGCACTTGCTGATCGTAAGCCTGGAAACTCAGGAACAGCGGCACCCGCCACAAGTTGCCTTGAGCATCGTACGATTCCTGGGCAACAATGGCCCAGCTATCTTCGTCGATGTAGTAACGGCGCTTGCTGTACACGTGGCGCTGACCTTCTTTGAGACTGGCCTCTACTATCCAAACACGGTGCTTCTCCCAACGAATAGCCTCCGGCTTAGCATGGTGAGGCGTCAGCAGGTCTTCTTTAGAGGTCCAGAAAACCGCATCGTAATTATTATAGGGCACCAACATCTCACGCTTGCCTTTAAGCACCCAGTCAAAGCGTTCAAGACCACCTATTTGGTTATCATCATAGGTAGTCATGCCAGATGTGGATGGGTTTGGTGCATCATGCCCAACGTCAGGCGCCAGACGAACGCGACGCTGACCAGGCAGGTAAGACCAGGCCATACGGCCAACTTCTTGGTCATTATCAGGGTCTTTCACCAGCAGCATTTCACCTGCACGGCGGGTTGGACGCTTGTAGTTATTTCGGAACATACTGAAGAACCTGTCACCCTCAAACTGAGCGCGAGCGTCAGGGTCCCAGAAGACGTTATGATAGTACTGGTCCACTGCAGAGGACAACACCGCACGACCATTGGAACCAACGTTATAGACTTCTGCGTCGATCACCGTCTGGTATTTACCCAACGCCCGTGTCTTGTGGTTCCAGATGACTTCCATTCCATTTTGTGGAATAGGGAACAACACACAGTTAAAGCCACCAGTAAACCCTGAACCTTGAGCATCGGTTAATCTGGCATTAACCGCACAGTCCTTAGTTGATTCAAGAGCCGACTGCGGGTAAGCAACGGTTCTGTGAGTCTGATAAACATCGACTCTGAAAGTAGGGTAGGCCTCCATTAGCGCCTTAGTACCTTCAGTCAGATAGTCGCTGTATTCCGTCATATTCACAGCTGAAACACTGTATAGCGGCTTCTCATCAGCAAAGGGGTTTACATATTTACCAGAGCCAGGCACATATCCAGCTGGCGCTGTAGTTAAACCACCCGTATAAGCCGGAATATCACCGTTTGCGTTAGCGCCGGCTTCGGCGCCAAACAGGGTTAAAGAAGAGCCTAGTTGCTCTGCCTCCACTGCAGTTACCGCAGCGACTGCCGAGTGCATCAAGGCCACAGCAAAGCCAGAAATGATTAGTCGTTTCATATTATGACTCCCACACCCTAGAAGGTTGTTTTAAACGTAAGACTGACATTACCACGATCTGTTAGCAGAGAGTTGCCACCGTTGTATACACGATTACCTGCATCATTAACCTTGTTTCGCCCCAGGTAATCTGTGTAACGCAAGTCGAACCTATAGCGCGAATGAACGTCAAGCCCCACACCCAAACTATAATTACCTGCGCCTTCATTACCAGCAGAGGTAGTAGCAGCATTACCATGCACGCCATAAGAAACACTAAAGGGCAAATACATATCCACCCCATTCATCACCTGGAAGTACGTTGGATTCAGGTTAAGCGCTAAAGCGACATAAGTGTCATCTGGCTTATCCAGTCCATCATAACCACTACGACCTTTGTACAGGTGAGCATTATCAGTAACTTTATCAACATGCATCCAGGTCAACTCGGCAGACCAGCCCAATGAGTCCCATAGCGCGTTAGCGGGCCTAGTACCAATCAGGTTAACCAATCCATGCCATGTCTTACCTCTCGCACCCGGAACAGACCCATCTCTAGGCATGGCTGCAAGAGCAGTAACATCACTGACAAGGGGCATATTGTCACGATAAGAGATTTCAGCCCCCACGCTAATACCGTATATTTGCTGGGTGAAACTCAGACCATACAGATCAATATTATCTCCATAGGCCAAATGATAATTAGCACCTCCACCAGTCAAAAAGACTTGTGGCAGCTTATCGGCAAAATTACGGTAGTAGAACCCAATAGTGCCGTTCTTAGCCCAGCTAGGTGACCAACGAGCAGCTACACCCCACTCGCCTCGATCATCTGGTGTGGCATCATGCGCACGGCGAGCTACCACGCCAGGGCCTAAAATAAGCCCCTCTCCACCAAGAGACAGCATGTCAGTCGTGCCTAGAAAACTACCGGCCTCTGGGAGACGGAAGGCTTCCCATTCCAGCATGTACTGCAACGCGATAGACAACTCAGCGCTGGGGCGGATTTGCATGGAAATCTGGTTCAGCGGTCTGAACAGCTCCTTGGCTTCTGTGCCAGGGACGGCCACGGCTTTGGCCAAATCGAGACCGGTTTGGCCATAAGTAATACCATGCATGATGCCATTACTCATAAGACTTTCGCCCCAATACACCACGTGGCTTCCTGCACGAACGTCGGTATTAATGCCACCTATCTTAAAACGGGTAAATACAAAGGCATCAAGAAACTCAGCAGATGGCCCACGATAAAATCGTTTGGTTTCACTGGACAAGCCCAGCGCCTGGTTACCACTGCTATTGATATGGTTACTGGTGCCCACGCTTTTATTATCGAGTGAGCGGTCATAGGCGCGATCATACCAACCCGCCGCCGTCACCCGAAAGCCATGGTTACGCTTATAAACAAAGTCAAACTCAGACAAAATATCCAGCCGAGTAGAAACAGTACCTTTATCAAAATTACGGTTACCGTCATCAGCGTTAACTTGTGCAAGAGTATTTTTATCCTGGCTTTCTACACGGTGAACATAATTCAACCGCACAGTATTATCCCAACGAACTTTAATATCAGGATTACCGACATCTATAGGTGCCGCATGCCCAACACCAGGCAATGCTGCACCCAGCACAATTGCAGAGACCACCAAGCCCAGCTGATTAAGCGCCGGCTTGTTTAATACAAACACCTTATTTTTCATATCATGCTCCAGGTATTGATATTTTTATTGCTTACACACACGGATATCAACTGCCCACCAGTGACTTTACTAATCTTATTTTTTGACACTTTTGAAAAAGTGCCTATCGCCCATCAAGAAATGAGACAACGCGGGGATAAGAACAAGAGCGCCGACCATATTCCACAGAAACATAAAAGCTAACAGTATCCCCATATCAGCCTGAAATTTTATTGGAGACCAGGCCCACGTAATCACACTGACAGCCAAGGTAACACCGACCACCGCAACCACCTTTCCGGTAAAAGCCAGTGCGCGATAGTAGGCTTGAGCTAAGGTCTCGCCGTTGCGCTGTCCAGCTAACTGAATACTGATGAGGTACAAGGCATAGTCCACACCTATCCCCACACCCAGCGCGATAACCGGCAAGGTAGCCACTTTTACGCCAATACCCAACACCACCATGAGTGCTTCAGCCAACAACGAGGTTAGTGCTAGAGGCAATACCGCAATCACCACCGCACGCCAGCTACGGAAGGTCACGAAGCATAGTGCGGCTACGGCCAGGTAGACATAAAGGTGCATTTGACGCCAAGCCGTGCTCACTACTTGGTTAGTCGCAGCTTCAATACCAGCGTTACCCGCTGCCATTAAGAATTCGTACTCATCACTGTTGTATTGGTCAGCAAAAACCTGAACCAACTCAGTAACCTGATTCAAGGTATCGGCTCTGTGGTCGGCTAAGTATGCCACTACCGGCATAACCGAGCACTCAACGTTAAACAAGTCCTGGTTGTTGACGCTGGCTGCCTGTGCGCCATAGTTGATTACGTATTGGTTGCGGCTCAGCGTCAGCCACTTAGGATTACCTTCGTATCCACCCGAGGTAATTTGCTTAACCGCTGCGGCCAACGACTGAGTGGCTTGCACCCCTGGCAACTGCTCCAGCTCCCAGCTCAGGCGATCCATCGCATCAAGCGCAGCAAAATTCATACAACTATCAGTCGGTGTTTTTACAATTACGGCAAACTGGTCACTGGACAGCGAGTAGTTCTGTACTACAAAGGCATTGTCTTGATTGTATCGCGAATCAGGGCGCAGCTCTGGCGCACCTTCATCCAAGTCACCTATTTGCAGATCAAGACTAGTGGTATAACCAATCAACACCAGAACTGCAGCCATCAACAGCGCAGAAACAGCCCAACGTCTTTTCGTAAAAACCTGCAACTTGACAAGAAGACCAACCAAGCTGAATGCAGATGGACTATCTGTTTGCTCCTTCAAACTACGTTTTGCAGCTGACACGCTCACACCTGTGTATGACAACAGGACTGGAAGCATAATTAGATTAGTGAAAATCAATACCGCTACACCGACACTGGCGGCTACGGCCAGGTCTCGAATCACCGGGATATCGAATAACATCAGCACGGCAAAGCCAACGGCATCTGCCAGCAGCGCGGTTAACCCAGCAATAAACAGTCGCCTAAACGTCATCCGCGCAGCAACCAGTTTGTGCGCACCGACGGCTATGTCTTGCATAATGCCATTCATCTTTTGCGCACCATGAGAGACGCCGATAGCAAATACCAGAAAGGGAACCAGTACAGAGAAGGGGTCCAGGCTAAACCCCATTAGTGAAACAATACCTAACTGCCATAGCACAGCAATAAGCGAACAAGAAATCATTAGAGCCGTACTAAGCACGCAGCACGTGTAAATAAATATAATCAAACTGATAATCAGGATAGCCACTGCAAAGAACATCAGCACTTCTGACAACCCAGCTACCAGCTCGCCAATAATTTGCGCAAAACCAACAATGTGAATATCAACAAGCCCTTCAGCCTCATATTGCGCACGCACGTCAGCAATACGCTTTGACAGTACTGCATAGTCCAGCGCCTCACCGGTGGTTGGGTCACTATCCAATAGTGGCAAAAATATCATGCTGGAGTGATAGTTATTAGCCACCAGCTCACCCAGCACACCGGCTCGTATGATATTAAGCTTAAGCTTCTCTAACTCTTGCGCTGAGCCGTCGTAGGTACTCGGCATAACCGGGCCTCCGCGGAAGCCTTCTTCGGTCACTTCTGTCCAACGCACGGCTGGTGACCACAAAGATTTTATCCATGCTCGATCAACCCCGGGCACCATAAACAAATCATCATTTATACGTCGTAGCTGCTCGATATATTCAGCATCAAAAATATTACCATTCGGGTTGGTAACGACCACTCTCAAAGCGCTGCCTAGCCCACTTAACTCGTCACTATGCTCAAAATAGTTAACGACGTACTCATGGTTCTGCGGCATCATTTTTTCATAGCTGGCACTTAACGCCAGCTTATCCACCACGACATAGGCCATAAATGCCGATATAACAAGGGTCATTAAAACCAAAACCAGCCTATTACTGAATACTATTTTCTCAACTACACTTCCTGAATCAGCGTCAAATGATTCATTAATGTCTTTACCCAAATCAACGGCCTCTTTAATCATGGGTATTCCTCATCTTTATTAATCTTTATAATCTTGACGCCATTCAACCCGGCAACCACCAGGGTTTCACTGTCTTTTGCTTGCACGGCATAGAAAGGGTATTGGCTACCCAGAGCTTGCGTTTCGAACCGCTTGCCGCCGTCATTTGAATAAAAAACCTCGCCGTTAAGACTCACGAGAACCAGATCAGTGGCGCTCACGCTGCTTGCGGAGGTAATAGCAACAGAGCTGTTCATATCACTTTTCAACCAGTTTTCACCATCGGCGGTGACCCAGGTGTTGCCAAGCAAACCGTAGGCCAGCAGGCGATCATGGCTACCAATGCCGCCGAACCAGGAGCCGCGATATGGGCTTTTGACAGCATGATATGTAGCTGTTTGAGGGTTCTTTTTCAGTATCAGCCCTTGCTCGCCCAGCACATACAAAGCGCCCAAGGCCTCGACAACACCATACAGATGCAACCCGCTCTCGTTATCAATGTGATGCGAAATAACGCTCCAACTAGCACCACCATCTCGGGTTTCGAGTGCGAGGTTGCTGGCGCCAACCACAATACCGTGATTGGCATCGCTGAAATGCAACGCCAGCAATGATTGATCAACACCCTGGTCAGCGCGAAAGCTTAACTTTTCAGCACTTCTCTCGTCACCACTGGCACTGAGCACGCCTGCCAGCGCTTCATACAAAGCTGCAATCTGGTGTCCATTTAATTGTAGACTCCAGCTTTCTCCGCCGTCTTGACTATGCAGCACGACACCATCATGACCGACCACCCATCCGGTATTTTCATCAACAAACTGGACAGCTGTTAAATCACTACTAACAGGGACATCAGCTTGCCGCCAATGATTGTCTGCACCATCCATCCACAGGATATGACCACGCTCTCCGACAACAACTGTTCTGTCACCCGCTAGAGCCAAAGAGTTAAGTGAGCTTTCTGCAGCCTTGACCGCTTTATGCGCTGGCTTCTCAAGGCGATCAAGCATGCCCTGCGGCTGCGCCTGAACACTGGCAGCGGCGCACACTAACGAAAACATCATCAGCAAAATACGTAGCCCTGGACGCTGCTGACGGCCTGATTTGATATTGGCAAGGGCGGACAAATTTACGATGACCTTGTTTTTTTTCTTCATGCAACCCTCTGCCCTGGTGGACCTTTATTTCCCTTTATGTTTAGCGTCGGAAACACACGAGATGGGCTCTTTGTGTTGGGGGGAATCTTGGCGACGGCGTATGTCAGCCAAATGGCTGATATGTAAAGCTTTTGTGACAGCGGAACTTTCCGTGGAGCCGCATCACAGAGCGGCTGCGGCACTTTCTCGTCAGCTGCGAACGTTGCGCTCGCTGGGGCGTCGGGCTCCGGCGACCAGCTTGTCGACGGCCCTGGCGGCTGCAACCATGCCGAAACTGGCGGTCACCATGGTCACCGCGCCGAAGCCTCCGGCGCAGTCGAGCTTGACCCCCTCACCAATGAAGCTCTTGCTCTGGCACACGCCGCCGTCCGGCTTCGGGTAGCGCAACTGCTCCGTGGAGAACACACAGGGCACGCTGTAGGTGCGCCCCGGCGTGCGCGAGAAGTTGTATTCGCGACGCAGCAGCGAGCGCACCTTTGCCGCCAGTGGATCGTTGAAGGTCTTGTTCAGATCAGTGACCTGGATCTGTGTCGGATCGACCTGCCCGCCGGCGCCGCCGGTGGTGATGATCTGGATCTTGCGGCGCTTGCACCAGGCGATCAGCGCCGCCTTGGCCGGCACGCTGTCGATGCAATCGATGACGCAGTCCATGTCTTCGGTGATGTACTCGGCCATGGTTTCGCGGGTGACGAAATCCGCCACTGCATGAACCTGGCAGGCCGGGTTGATGGCGCGAATACGTGCGGCCATCTCGGCGACCTTGGCTTTGCCCACTGCGCCATCGAGGGCGTGAATCTGCCGGTTGGTATTGGTGATACACACATCGTCCAGGTCGAACAGGCTGATCTCGCCTACCCCGCTGCGCGCCAGCGCCTCGGCCGCCCACGAGCCGACGCCACCGATGCCGACCACCGCCACATGCGCAGCCGCCAGCCGCTCGAGGCCGACGCGGCCATACAGGCGGGCAATACCGCCGAAACGCTGATCAT
>Ga0163200_1000241_pt1 | contig 25464 bp, 17 predicted proteins | sample PL_2010_200m_FD_113535 | JGI IMG/M metagenome (GOLD analysis project Ga0163200, IMG submission 113535) | Freshwater microbial communities from Powell Lake, British Columbia, Canada to study Microbial Dark Matter (Phase II) - PL_2010_200m | ecosystem: Environmental > Aquatic > Freshwater > Lake ... | reverse complement strand
TGGCTTGGGAGAGTTTGGTGCTGGTGGGCAGGGAACTTTGGCGTTGTTCGTGGCAACCGATGCAGCCGGTGGTTTCGCCGGGCTGGACGGTGACGAAGCTGTGCATGCGTTTGACGGCGATGTCGTTCTTGTCGAGCGCGACGAAGAACAACGATTGCAGGGCGGGCACTTCCATGAAGGCAGAGCCGTCGGGTTCGACGGGCACTTCGCCGACGATCTCGGCCAGCGTGAACGTGCCGCCGATGGTGAGCGGTTCCATGCCGCCGGAGAAGTTGACGGGTTTGGGGAGTTGTTTGAGGACGAGGAGTTTCTTGATGTCGCCGCGTTTGACGCCGGTCATGTTGCGTCCGTGATAAATGTCCTGGAGAAAGAGTTCGCCGGTGGGATAGGCGAGGTTGGTGCGGTTGGGGATGAGCCGTTCGTAAGGGCGCGGCGCAATGGGACGCGGTTCGTGGCACTGAAACTGGCTGTCCTCGGCCGGCAACTGGTAGATCAACTCTGCCTCGCCATAACCGTCCATCACGAAGATGCCTTTGCGATGGGCGACGAGAAAACAGTCTTCGCTGAACGCATACGGGTCTTTCCAATCGGTCGTCCTGCCGAGCTGCCGCGCCGCCGAGCGGTCATCGGGGCCGCGGTTCGGGTCCACGATGGTGACGGGGCCGACGTGTTCGGGGCGACCGTGGCCGGGGGAGAAGATGGCGACGATCTTGTCGGAGCCGGGGATCGGTTTGGCATCGAGCATCGAGATGCCGCCGTGCAAGTTGCCGTAGAACACCGTCTGGGCGGTGCCGTCGTGGTTCATCGTCCAGAGATGATGGAAATGGACTTGGCTGCGGTCCACATACTCCCAGCGCATGTAGAGGACGCGGCCATCCGGTAACATCCACGGCGTGTTGTCGTGGTCGTTGTTGGAGGAGAGCATCCGGACATTCTTGCCGTCGCCGTCACAGCGATAGAGCGTCGCCACGCGCGTGTACCAGCAGTTCACAAATCGCCGGCAACGCGACGAGCAGAACACAATGCCGCCGTCGGGACAATAGGTCGGCTCGATGTCATCGTCGGTGCCGTCGGTGAGTTGGCGCAGGCCGGTGCCGTTGGTGTTGATCTCGTAGAGGTGAAATGGATGCGTGCCGCCTTTGCGGTAGGCGAAAAGGATTTTTTTGCCGCTGTAATGGAGTTGTGGGTCGCGGACGCCGCCTTTCGGGTCGGAGAAAATCACACGCACCTTGCCGGTCCGCAGGTCCATCGCGCAGAGCCGGCCGCCTTCGGTGTAGCCCCAATAGACGCCGTCCTCCTTCTTGAACCCGCCGCGCACGGCCACGTCGGAGAAATCGGAGTAGTTGCCGAAGGTGACGTACCAGTGGTCGCGTCCCGGCACGCGCACGGCGAACACGATCTCCTTCACGTCGCGCATCGGCCCGTCGAGAAACCGCTGCAACATCGGTCCGGGAAAATTGGTCGAGACCTGCGCTGGCGCAGAATTCGTCACGGCACCGGCCGACGAGGTCAACGCCACCAAAAGTAAAACTGTTCGGATCATCCGCACTGCCAAGAAGACTAGCCAAAAAGGTGACTTATTCAAGCAATTGCTTCACGTTGGGATTTACGGTATTCCTCTGGTGCGAATGAACAAGCTGTTTACAGTTTTCGTGGGCGTACTCCTTGCGTTCCACGCCGGCGACCTCGCCGCCGCGTGCATGTTGCGGCTGACCGACACAGGCGGCGACCGCGCCACCGGTTATGTGATGAGCAACAAGATCGCCCGTCGCGACGGCCAGTTCGTCTGCACCTGGCTCGACGTCGAGCGCCAGAACCGCTGGGCGCTCGTGGACTTGGCGCGCGGCGAGATATTGCGGACGGGCACGCTCGGCGAACCGCGCAAAGATAACCACTGCGGCACCGCCATCGCCACCGACGTTGACGGCACGCTGCACCTGCTCATCGGCGCGCATCACGCCACGTTCATCCATCTCCGTTTGCCGCCGGGCAAACTCGATTGGGAGCCGGTCGAGGATGGCCGCGCCGTCGGTGAGACCGGCACCTACCCGAGCCTCGTCTGCGACGGCAACGGCACATTGCACCTGCTCTACCGTCGCGAAACCAACGGTCGCGACGCGCACCTGATGTACTGCCGCCGGCCGAAACAAGGACCGTGGTCCGCACCGCACCCGCTGGTCCGGCAGGCCGTGAAGGAACACAGTTGGTTGAGCAACGCAATCGAAGTCGGCCCGTCAAACCGGCTGCACGCCGTCTTCTCGAACACGTTGCCGCTTCCCGACAAAGGCGCCGATGCACGTTACTTTGGCGCCTCGCATCTTTACTCCGACGATGCCGGCCAAACTTGGTGCCAGTTTGACGGCACCGTCCTCGATCACCTGCCGGCCGACGCCGCGACACTGGAACGCATCGAAGGCGCGGCACTGGCACCGGAGCGCATTGAGGCACACTACGGCGGCAAAAGCGGCCCGCTGAATTCCTACTACCACAAGATGGTGCTCTCCAACCCGGTCGTTGATGAACGAGGCCGTCCGTGGGTGATCGTTCACAACCTGCTGGCCGGCGACGCCCAACTCTACCGGCATGAAGGCGGAGGAAAATGGATCGGCACGCGGTTGACGGCGACGCTGCCGGGCTATCGCATCCAACATTGCGGACAGTTGTCGCGCCACCGCAACGGGACCATCGAGACTGTGTTGATGGTCTCGCCCGTCGCCCAGACCGGCTGGGGCGAAAACGGTACAACACTGATTCGCCTTCAATTCGACGCCGAAGGCCGCGAGACTCGCCGCACGCTCGTCCGCAAACCCGAAACCGACATACCGACTTGGATGCCGAGCCTCGAACGCTGGTGTCCGCACGCACCGTTCGACCGACCCGCGTTGCTCTACACGCGCGGCCGCAACGCCGGCGGCTACTCGAACAATGTCAATAACATCAAGACCGAAGTCTGGCTTGAATACCCGTAACCACAGTCAGACTTTTTGGACGTTGCTCGGTCTTCTCCCGGTGCTGGCGTTTGCAACCACGCCGGAGTTCACCGTGCTCTGGAGCGAAACCGACCCGCAGTTGAAACGCAATCCCAGCCACCCGGATTACGTCACGGCTCCGCGTATCGCGCTTCGGTGGGGCGGCAAGAGCCAGCCGTTTGCCGCCGGCCACCGCGTCGTGATGAAACCAGTCCGCGGTGCTTATGCGCCGCAACCGGAATTCACTTTTGCCGCCGAGATGACGCAGACCAACGACGACACGGAAATCACGTTCACGCTCACGCCGCGGCGCGAGGCGTTTTTCAGCGTCGCGTTCACCGGCGCGCCGGACACGCCGCTGGCCGACACGCTTCCCGTGCCGCAGGAGTGCGACGCGCGCGGCCACAAACAGTTCAACTTCGTCCTGAGCGAAGCCGACCTGAAACTGCCGCGCGCCCACGTCGCCACCAAAACCGGCAACATCGCGCTCGTCGCCGATCCGCGAGAATGCCGGTTCCGTCTGCCCACCATCGCCGACTCGCGCTTCGGATTCATGCTCCAGCTCGAAAACGGCCGGCTCAAGCCGGTGCTGTTCGCGCCGTTGCTCGGCGGCGCAGAATCGCGAATGAAAGCCGGTCAACCGTACCGGTTTACGCTGCGCTGCGTCGTGCGCGCCGGCGACTGGAAGGACACCTACCGGCACATCGCGCGCGACATCCACGGTTTCCGCGACCAGCGCGACAACTCCGGCCCCGGCCCGCTCAACGGCGCGCTCGAACGAGTCATGGCTTTCCTCGCCGGGCCGCACGCGATGTGGGACCCGCAACAGAAGTATTACGACTACTTCACCGACAAAACCGGCGTCTTCAAACCGTTCTCGCCGCTCTACGGCCTGTCGGCTGCCATTGTCACTGACGACGAGGAATTCTTCCGCCAGCGCGCCCGGCCCGCCGTCGAGTTCGCGCTCTCGCGCCGCACCAACGTCTTTGCGCCGTACGACAACACTGACAACAAACAGGCCCGCAGCGCCACGCGCGAACTCGGCGCGCCGTACATCAGCACCGCACAACTCGCCAGCCTCGACGAATTGTTTCAGCATCGCACGCCAGTCTTTCGGGCCTTGAGCGGCGCGCCCGCAAAACCGGCTTCCGACGAAGAGAAGTTCTTCGACCTCGTGGACCGCGCAGACGTACAAGGAGCTGTCGAGGCCGCGTACCGCATCGCGGCGACGTTGAATCTTTACCCGTCGCCGCCGGACGCGATGGTGACGGTGGATCGTGGCGGCTTGGTGCCGGTGCATTTTCATTCGTTTGGCCGGCACCGTAACATCTGGGGGTTTCCGCCGCCGCAGCCGCTGGCAAAACCGGAGCAGACCGTGCCGGCGTGGCGGATTGCGCGGCTTGGCACGCCGTCGCCGGCCTACCCGATGGAATACTGGATGAACGTCCACGGCGCGTTGATGCGCACTGCCGGCTTGGCGCGCGACGATTTCCTGCGCGACCTCGCCCGCTGGGGCATGGTCGGCCGGTTCGGCAACTATCCCGGCGACAACCGCTCACAAGACTCGCTCGTTGCCGAACTGCCCGACGCCGTCGAGCGGATGCCGTGGGACTGGAACTTTGCCACCGTCAACCCCGGTCACGCTTGGGATTTTGCCGGAGCGGTGCTCGACTTTCTCGTCAGCGACGCCTTCGAACGGTCGCGCGGTGCGATTGATTTCCCGGCAGTGAGTGCGGCGGGCAGCCATTTCCGCGTCCGCATCTACGGTGCGAAGCCCGGCCGCTTCAACGGCGAGGACAATGTTCATCTCTGGCTCCCGCGCGGTCTCGTCGCCTGCGACAACCGGCAGTTCGACTGGCTCACCGGCTACGGCAATGGCAAGTTCTACCTTGCGTTGATGAACCAATCGTTCCGCGAAGAGCGCGCGACCGTGACGCTCAATCGCGACCTCGTCGAATGCAACTCCAACCGTCTCGCGGTGACCGTCGCGCCGAAAGGTCTCGCCATGTTCGCGCTCCCGGCGACGGTGAAACCGCGGTTGCAGGCCAAACTCTACGATGTCGCTGCGCCGGCGCTTGGTTCCGGCAGTCACACGAATGTCGGGCCGGTGCACGCGATGTTGCTGCGGGCCGGGCGCGGGTTGACGAGCGCATTCGTGTACACGGAAGCGTTGCCGGAAGACGTCATCGCCGCGAAACTTCGCTGGCGGCAGGGCGACGGTGCGTGGCAGGAGATGACCGATGATGTTTTCCCGTACGAGTTTTCGATTGATATTGGTGAAGGTGACCTTCAGTGTGTGTTCGAGATCGAAGACACGCACCAACAACTCCATCGCTCAAAACTCATCACACTCAAGCCATGAAAACCATCCTCATTGCGTTCCTCTGCGTTCTTTGCGGCCTTGCTGGCGCCGCGCTGACACCCGATGAAACGCAGCAAATCGCCACCGCCAAAGCCGCCGCGTTGAAAACGCCCGAAATGAGAGCGGCCACGGCGAAGTTCAATGCCGTGCGCAAGGCGTATCAGCTCGACCGCGCAAAGTTTCCCGCCGACCGCAACAGGGAAGTCGCGGTGAATTTCCGCAAGGCGACGAAGGAATACGAGGAGACCACACGCAAGGCGATTCTCGCGCAGAATCCTGCGCTCGCGCCGTTGCTGGCGAAGGCCAACGTTCCCAAGCGCAAGACGAACGAAGGTGAGACGGTCGCTGATTCCGACAGCCTCAAGAATCCTGCCGTGCGCCCGATCAAGGACGAGCCGGGCCTGCCACGCGTGTTGCTCATCGGAGATTCGATTTCGATCGGCTACACGTTGCAAGTGCGCGCGCTGCTCAAGGGCAAGGCCAACGTCCATCGCATCCCGGTCAACGGCGGCGCGACTGAAGTCGGCCTCGCGAACATGAAGAGCTGGCTCGGCGACGGTAAGTGGGACGTGATTCATTTCAACTTCGGCCTGCACGACGCCAAGTTCGCGTCCGAAACCACCCAGCGCGCCACGCGCGAGCAGTATGCGGAGAACCTTTGCACGCTCGTCGTGCAGATGAAAATCACCGGCGCGAAGTTGATCTTTGCCACCACCACGCCTGTTCCCAAGGGTGGCGTGCTCACGCCCACGCGCAAGTTCGACAGCATCACGGAACGCAACAAGATTGCCGTGAAAGTCATGCAAGAAAACGGCGTGGCCATGGATGACCTCTACTCCGTGGCGCTACCAGTTCAGGAGAAAGTCGGCCGGCCGAACGACGTGCACTTTCAGCCCGAAGGTTACGAATTGCTCGCAAAGGCCGTCGCCGCCAGCATTGCCGCGGCGCTGGCCACGGAGCCGCCGAAATGAAACCGTCGCTCATTTTTCTTTGCCTGGCCGGCGGGCTGCACGCGGCGGCTGCGCCGCTGTTCGAGACGACGCTCGTTTTTCCGAACGCGCCGCTGAACAAACCGAACTACCGCATCCCGGCCATCCTCCAAGCGCCGAATGGCGAGATCCTCATCTTCAGCGAGAAACGCAACGACGGCATCGGTGACATCGGCAACTACGACCTCGTGCTCAAGCACAGCCGCGACAAAGGCAGCACGCACTACTGGGACGAAATCCATTTCGCCCGGTTCAACCTCGAATGGCTGACCGACGGGCGGGATTCACTCGGCGCAGCAAAGGAATGAAAAACCGTGAACGACGAATCGAATTCAGTCTCCCGCCGCGATTTCATCAAAACCTCTGCCATCAGTGGCGGATCGTTGCTTTTCGGAAACCAGACCGTTGCAGCGGCACAAGCCCCAGGCGATCCTGCGGCGGCGCTGGTCGCGCCGTCATCCCTGCCTTCGCCTGCCGGACCGCGCCTGCCGGACTTGGCACCGGCGGAGTGGATTTGGTATCCGAGCGGTCGTTGCCTCGCCAACACCTTCGTCCTGTTTCGCCGGGAATTGAATCTCCGCGCGAAGCCGCGTCGTGCCGTCGGGTGGATCGCCGCGGACAGCCGCTATCGGCTCGAAGTGAATGGGCAGCGGATTCAATGGGGCCCGGCGCCGAGCGACCCGCGCTGGGCCGAGGCCGACCCGCTCGACCTGACCGCGGCGTTGCAAGCCGGAGAGAATGTCATCGGCGTCACGGTGCTCTTCTACGGCCACGGCGACGGGACGTGGCCCATCGGCAAACCGGGTTTCCTTTTCTGGTTGGAGATCGAACATGCCGACGGCGCAAAGGAGAAGATTGTTTCCGACGCGGCGTGGCGGGCGTTGCTGTGCCGCGCGTGGAAGCCGGGCCAATACAAGCGCTGGTTTCTGCGCGCGCTTCAGGAGGAGTTCGACGCGCGGCTCTATCCTCACGGGTGGAGCGCGCCGGAGTTCACGCCCAACCACGACTGGCTCGCCGCGATGCCGCTCGGCGGTCCGCCAAACAAGCCGGCGCTCCTGACGAAATACGACGAATACGCCCTCAACATCCGCACCGGCTCCGCGGAAAGCGAACTGCGCCCACGCAGCGTCCCGCTGTTGCGCGAGACGCTCGTGCCCGCGCCGAAGCTCGCCGAATCGCTCTGGATCAAATGGCTGCGTCCGCCGGAGGAATTTTTTGAATGTCACACACCGAATGCCTTCACGGCGGACCGCCAGCCGTCCGCCGTAGAGAGTGCGCCGGGCCAGTGGCGGGTGAAGTGCGACGGCACACGCGGCGCGGCGCTCACGTTTGAATTCGCCGAACAAATCGTAGGCTGGCCGCGCTTCACCGTCGAAGCACCCGCAGGCACGGTGATCGAATTGCTCGTCCAGGAGGGGCACGAAGTCGGCGGTGCGCCGCTGCTCGACACGGGGCGCAACAGTTGGACCCGCTTCATCTGTCGCGAGGGAGTGAATCGCTTCGAGTGTTTCGATTACGAAAGTCTGCGCTGGCTGCAACTGCACATCCACAATTGCAATGCGACCGTCACCATTCGCGACGTGGGCGTGCGCCGCCGGATATTTCCCTGGCTGAACGTGCCGCTCATCCGCACCAACGAGCCGCAGCTTCAGCGCCTGTTCGACGCTTCGATCAACACGCTCCACAACTCCGCGCAGGACATCATCGTGGACGGCATGGGCCGCGAACGCCAGCAATACAGCGGCGACTGCGGTCATCAGCTTCGCGCGATCCGGCTCGCGTTCGGCGAGACGCGCTCACCCGCGCGCTTTCTCGCGACCTACAGCCAGGGCATGACGACGGAGGGTTACTTTCTCGATTGCTGGCCCGCTTACGACCGGCTCGCGCGGATGATGGAGCGGCAGCTCGATCTTTTTCACCTCGGCCCGATCCTCGATCACGGCGTCCAGCTCAACTTTGATTGCTGGCACCATTACCTCGACACGGGCGATCTCGATGCGTTGCGCGAGCCGTTCCCGCGCTTGCTGCGTTTCGCGAATTACCTGCGCAGGCTTGTCGGCAGCGATGGTCTTCTGCCCGTCGAGAATCTCGGCATCCCCTGCGTCTGGATGGACTATCAAGCCTATCATCAGTCCGGGCAGATGACGCACCTCACACAGCGCCGCAAGCAATGCGCCTTCAATCTCTACACCGCCGCGATGCTGCAGCACGCGCTGGCGCCGATTTGCCGCGCGTTCGGTGACGAAAAGAAGGCCGGGGCTGTCGCCGAATTTGGCCGTGAACTCCTCGCCGCGACGGTGAAAAAATTCTGGAGCCGCGAGCAAAACAACTTCATCAACAACCTTCCGTGGCTGGCGGAGGAAAAGAAGATCTCCATGTGCGACCGCTCGCTGGCGACGGCAGTATTGTTTGACCAATGCCCACGCAACGACACGAACACCGCGTTGCGCGCGCTGGCCGAATGCCCGCGCGAAATGGGCCTGTCCTATCCCGCGAACGCCGGCTGGCGATTGTGGGTGCTGGCCAAAGGCGGCCGCGCCGACGTGATCGTGAAGGATTTCCGCGAGCGCTGGGCCACAATGGACTCCGTCAAGCTGAACAACACGCTTCAGGAAGGCTGGAAGGTGCGGCCCGACACCGGCAACCAATGGAGCCATTGCGCGGTGGCGCCGCTCTACATTGCCCATCAGGGCCTCGCCGGCATTCGTCCGCTCGCGCCGGGATTCAAGCGCGTGGAAATCCGTCCGCAACTTGCCGACATGGAGCAACTCGAACTGATCGCGCACACCGTCCAAGGCCCGCTGCATTTCCACGCGCGCGGCAAACTCGGCACCCGCGAATTGACCGTGGACTTGCCGCCCAACTGCGAAGGCGAGTTGGTGCTGCCTCGCGAAGAATCGGTGCCCCTCGAACGCGTCCCGGATGTTGCGCCGGGGGAACACAGCCGTTACCGGATGCCAGCGGGCAAGACCACCGCGCTGAAACTTTCGTTTGCCTAGAATTCCACATGCGACACCCCAAATATCTCGCATTGCTCGTCTGGGTGTCTTTTGTCTGCTGCCATATTCCCTCCGTGTGCGCGGACGTGAGGCTGCCCGCGGTGTTCTCCGACCACATGGTGTTACAGGCCGATGCCACCGTGGCGGTGTGGGGTTGGGCTGATGCGGGTGAAGCGGTGACGGTTTCAATTGCCGGCCAATCGAAAACCACGAAGGCCGACGACGGCAAGTGGACGGTGAAACTCGGCAAGCTCAAGCCGTCGGGCGAGCCGCAGACCATGACCGTGCGCGGCAGGAACACACTCACGGTGCAGGACGTGCTCGTCGGTGAAGTCTGGCTGGCGTCCGGCCAGTCGAACATGGAGATGCAGCTCAAAGGCCTGCACGGCTCGGTGGATCGCGCGGACGAGGAAATCGCCGCGGCGCATCATCCCGGCATCCGCGTGTTTGTGCACGACGCGCCGTTCACCATCTACGAAGTGCCGGTACCGCCGTCGAAACCGCTGGCCGACCGTGCCGGCGTGTGGCGTGTCTGCTCGCCGCAGACCGTCGCGGGCTTCTCGGCCATCGGCTACTTCTTCGCGCGCGATTTGCATAAACAGTTCGGCGTGCCCGTCGGCATCATCAGCGCCGCCGTTGGCGGCACACCCATCGAAGCATGGACGAGCCTCGCCGGGCAACAGGCCGAGCCGGCGCTCCAGCCCCTGCTGGGCGACTGGCAGCAACGGCTCACAAACTTCCAGCCTGAACGCGAGCTGAAAGAGTTTCTGGAGAAGAAGAAGGTCTGGTTGCAGCAACGCGCCGACGCTGCGAAAAAAGGCGCGCCTGCGCCCAAGGCTCCGCTGCCTTTCAAGAACCTTGGCGTGATGGCGCCCGGCAGCCTGTTCAACGGCGTCATTGCGCCGCTTGTGCCGTACACATTGCGTGGCTGCATCTGGTATCAGGGCGAACGCAACGCGCTCGGGCCGTTCACCAAGCTCTACGGCACGCAGTTGCAGACCCTCATCGCCGACTGGCGCGCGCGCTGGGGCGACGAGTTTTACTTTGCCTGGGTCCAATTGCCCCGTATCCAGAAAGAACAGCGCCTGCCGAGCGAACCTGACGGGTGGGGCGTGGCCGTCCGCGACGAAATGCGCCGGACGCTCTCGGTGGCGCGCACCGGCATGGCCATCACGATTGACCTAGGCGGTGAAAAGGCCGGGCATCCCACCAACAAGCAGGACTTCGCCGCCCGCCTCTCGCTGTTGGTGCTTCATGATGTCTATGGCAAGAACATTCCCATCTGGTCCGGCCCGCTATTCCGGTCGGCGCAACGCGATGGCGGCAAGATGATATTGGCCTTCGACCACGCGAGCGGACTCAGCGCGGCGTCGGGCGAGCTTCAAGGCTTTGCCATCGCGGGAAACGATCAGAAGTTCGTATGGGCCAAAGCAAAGATTGATGGCGGGAAAGTTATCGTCTGGAGCGATGCCGTGCGCGAGCCTGCCGCTGTGCGCTACGGTTGGGCCGCGAATCCGAAATGCAACCTCGTCAACGGCGCAGGCTTGCCGGCGTCGCCGTTTCGCAGTGATGATTGGAGATGAATTTCAACCCTGCCAAACCCATGAACACACGGCTCCTCATGTTGATGCTTCTGTGTCTGTTCAGCCTCGCGGCCAGCGCAGAGACGGCCACGATTACCGACGACTTCGTGGCGTACATCCAACGCGCCGCCAACGGCGACAACTTCGGGTTGCGGGCCGACGGCCGGTTCTACCCCTACTCGACGCCGCAAGGCCGTCGGATTGCCTGGCGGCAACCGGTGTGGGACAAAGCGCTGTTTGCGAACGGTTGCACGCGCGCGGAAGCCGAGCAGCATCTGCGCGCCGGCTTGCAGCGCGCGCTGACCGAACTACAGGCAAAGATTGACATCACGAAACTCGACCGGCGACAGCAAGAGACGTTGCTGGATTTCGCCTACACCGAGGGAGTCGGCAATCTGAAGACGGAATTTGTGTCCGCCGTGCTCGCTCGCGACTGGGACCGCATCGTCAACCAGCACCTCTACGTCCGCTACGCTGGTCACGCGCCGGACCACGCGCGCAACAAGGCGTTTGCCGGGCGTTGGAGCATTCGCTGAGCGAACACAGCGCGCCGCCGTCAGTCGCCGGATTACCGGCCCAACAGCTTTCATCTTTGCAGTTGACCGCGACGGTGACTTCTCGTATCAGTGTCATGGTGTGAACAGGCGAAACACGAGCAACAGGAGGAAACAATGAACGTTCGACAGATTGGTCTGGTTGCCATTCTGGTGTTGGCCACCGCCGTGTCAGCACAGGCGCAGGCGGTCCGCGAACCGCAACTGGGCGATTTCCGGTTGAAGACGGTGCGACATGTTCTGCAACAGGCTCCGAACTACAGCGCCAGCGGCAGCCAGATCAGCGACAAGTCGCCGGCGGTCTTCCGTGAGTGGTTGCGCATCGAGGCGCAGTTCGAGACGAAGCTGGAGTGGGTGAACGATGTGAAGCTGGTCTATTACGCGTTGCTGGGCCGGGCCAATGAGGCGAAACTTTTCAAGGGCGAAGTCACCCACGTGCATGTGTACAAAAACGCCGCGCACAACAGTGCGATGTTCATGCACCCGAACGCGGTGCACCGTTACGGCGGCGGGCGCGTGGAGGCGGTCGCCGTGCAGTTGTACTACCGGGACCGTCTGTTCCACATGTTGAGCGATCCGGTTTCGAATGTGCGCTGGTGGGAACAGTTCACACCACAAGCGGAGCCGCTCCTGAACCCGATGCAAACGCCTTGGGCGATGCTGGCCCACGAGCATTACGAGGCGATCCACGTGCCGACGCGTTCGCCATAATCAATTTATATCTTTTCTGCAGCCACGATGCTCGCTTCTGACAAAATCCTAGCCCTCGACATCGGCGCTTCCAGCGTGAAGATCGGGGAGTTTCAGACCGGCGGCGGACAAGGGTTGCGCCTGACCAACTTCAACCACGCCGACATCGGGTTGGATCCCGAGCGCGAAGAGAACCGGAAGGAATTGCTGGTCGCTGCCGTGCGAAACATGCTTCGGGAAAAAGGCATCCGCACTGGCAAAGTGGTTTTCGGCGTGCCGGGCCAGTCGGTGTTCACCCGTTTCGTCAAACTGCCGCCCGTGGAGGAATCCAAAGTCGTCCAGATCATCCAATACGAGGCGCAGCAAAATGTGCCGTTCCCAATCGAGGAAGTGATCTGGGATTATCAATTGATCGGCACCACGGAAGCCGGCGGTCTGGAGGTGGTGTTGCTGGCGATCAAGAGCGACATCATTGAGGAACTCAACACCGCTGTTGAGAACGCGGGGCTTGACACGGAGATGGTGGACGTGGCGCCGATGGCACTGTACAACGCCTATCGCTACAACGAGGGCGACAAGAAAGGCTGCACGTTGATGGTGGACATCGGTGCGCGCACGACGAACCTGTTGTTCATTGAGAACAACCGCGTGTTCACCCGCTCCATTCCGATCGCGGGCAATGCCATTACCCAAAGCATCGCCGCCGAGTTCGGCAAGACGTTTCAGGAAGCCGAAACGTTGAAGAAGGCAAAAGGCTTCGTCGCGCTGGGTGGCGCCTACGAGGAACCGCCCGATCCCGAACAGGCGCAGATCAGCAAGATCATCCGCAACGTGATGACCCGGTTGCACTCCGAGATTGCGCGTTCGATCAACTTTTACCGCACCCAACAGGGCGGCACCGCGCCGAGCCGCGCCCTGTTGAGCGGCGGCAGCTCGATTTTGCCGTACGCTGATCGCTTCTTCAAAGAGAAGCTGCACATTCCAGTCGAGTACTTCAACCCATTCCGCAATGTCACGCTCGGTCCTGGCGTTTCCCGCGACGGACTGGCCCAATGTGCCCATTTCTTCGGCGAAGTTGTCGGGCTTGCCTTGCGGCGAATGAGCGAGTGCCCCATCGAAGTCAACCTCCTGCCTCGCTCGATTCGCGCGCGCAAACAAGCGTACCAGAAACGCCCGTACCTCGCCGGGGCAGCCGTCAGCGTGCTGTTGATTCCGCTCTGCCTGATCGGATTTGCCCATCGCGCCGCCACAGTCAAAAAAAATCAGTTCGCGGAAATCAGCCGTCAGGTTGAACAACTGGAGAAACTCAAAAGCACCATCCCACAGAAACAACAGGAGACGGACAAAGTCCGCCAGCGCGTGGACAACGTCGCCGGCCTCGTCCAACAACGCTCCTGGTGGCCGTTGCTCCTCGAAGACCTCAACGGACGGCTCGTCTCCAACGTCTGGCTCGTCTCCATCACCCCCGGCAACGAAGCGCTCGCCTCCAACATCACCGCGTCGGCCGCAGAGCCTCCCGAACCCGAAGACACCCCGTCGCCTGCGCGCCCCGTCTCCACGGTCCTCAGCAACGCTCCCATCGCTTACCTGCGGCTCAGCGGCGCTGGTAACCACGGCGATGAAGACCTCAAACTGGTGGACGCATTCAAGGAAGAATTGCGCGGCTCCCCCTTCTTCGAGAAGGACGGCGTCGAGATGGAAGTGGCCCCGGAAATGGTGCGGGGAGGCGTATTCACCTTCGTGCTGCGGGCGAAATTGGCCAAACCGATCAAGTACTGACATGAACACCCGTTGGTTCAAACAAAACAGATTGCTGGTGGGGTTCGTGGTGGCATTCGTTGTCGTGTTCGGCTACGTGGGCTGGCTTCTGTGGGGACAGTACGGCGTCTACAAACAAGTACGAGCCAGCCTCAACGAGAAACTCGCGCAATTGGAACAATTGCAGAATAACAATCCGACCCCGACCGACAGCAACATCACCCTCGGCGACGAAAATCACAAACACATCCACGAAGCCCAGCGCGAACTCAACCAGCTTGTCCTCCGCATCACTGCGGCGCCGCCGGCCAGGTTCGCCAACAACATCGAATTCGCGCAGCACCTGCGCAAGACTGTTGCCCAGATGGAAGACAGCGCGAGAAAAGCAAGAATGTTCGTCCCGAAAGATTTTCGGTTTGGCTTTACACGGTACGCTACCACCGTGCCGCGCAAAGGCTCTTCTGTAATACTCGAACGGCTCGGCAAACAACTCCTGGTCATCCAGAAACTCACCGCCTTCATGATCGAGGCCGGCGTCGAGGAGATTGACGCCATCAAACGCGTCGAAATCGAACCGCTGCCCGCGGGCGTCTCCCCCGGCGAGGACGCCCTTGCCGATTCGATCACCATTCACCCGCAGGAACACTGCATCTCCATGCCGTTCGAGTTGCACTTGGGCTGCAGCGCCCCAACCCTCCAAAACCTCCTCAACCGCATTGCCACCTCCGACAAATTCTTCGTCATCCGCTTCGTCACCATCGAACAGGAAGTACTCGAGAGAAAGACCGACGAGACCGAGGCGCCGCTGCCGTTACCGGCGACGACCGACAGCACGGCGCCGACGGACACCGAAACGAAACCCGCACCACCAGCGGTCGAACGGCCGCCACGCCTGCGCGTCAATGTGCGGCTGGACTTCATTGAGGTGCTGACCCCGAAAGCTGTCGCACGCGCGATCCAATGACACGGAACCGTTGACGATGGACTGGCTCAAAAAATACTACGAAAAAAACCTGCTGGCCGGCGCGCTGTTGCTGCTGATCGTCGTGGCAACCGTACTCGTCTTCAAGATCAAGAGCATCGCCACCGGCCTGGACCTTCCCAAACCGGGCAACAAACCACTTGCCGCCGTTGACCTCGGCCTCTACAGCAACGCCGTGGCGGACCTCAAAGCGCCGCCTCGATGGACCAACACCAACGCCGCCGCGCTGTTTCCACCGGTTGCCATCAAAACCGCCACCAACGTACCCGTCGCGAAAGGCCCGTCGTTCACGCTGGAAAGCGTCGTGCGACGGCCTTTCACGCTCCAATTCAAAGCCTACGTCTGGAACGCCAAAACCGGCGAAGGAAGCAACTTCCAAATCAACTTCCTCACCGTAAACCGCAGCTTCTTCGTCCGAAAAACTGACATGGAGATCGCCGACCGCCACGGGAGCACCGGCTACTTCATCACCAAGTTCGAACACAAGACCCACATGGTCGAAGTGCCCGGCATCAAGTCCAAGCGCAAAGACGACATCTCCGAACTCACCGTCAAACACGAGGGCGAAGACCCTGTCCTCCTTGGCCTCGGCAAAATCGCCACCTATCCGAGACGCTACGCCCGCCTCCAGTGTCAGGACAAAGCCTCACCTATCGAAGTGCCCGTCGGCGAAACCTTTGAATCCCGCAACAGAACTTACAAAGTCGTTGACATCATGGACAAGGAAGTGATAATTCAAGAGACCAAATCCGGGGAGAAGCAAACCCTCACGGTGGCGTCTGTTGTGCCGTGAGAACCAGACACAACGGAGTGCGGGCTGAAGGAATAGTGATTTGAAAAACAATGCGCCCAGTTTGCGCGACAAAGCAGAAATGGAGATGGCATCATGAAAAAATTGTACATCGTTCTCTTGGTGAGCGGCCTATGCCTTGCCCACGCCGCACGTTGCGAAGACCAAGACCTGCTGGCACTGACCACTAACTTTGGTCCCCGCCGCCCGTCCACTAACCCGCCGCCTGAGACCACCGACGCCCCCCGTCCGTCACCTTACCGCCCGGTCGCTCCGCGTCCGTACACACTCCCTCCGGCAGCCACTCCTTCCGCGACGCGCTCCCTCAAGGAGGAATCTGTCCGCCGCCAGGAATCCCAGATCGTCGGCCAACAACTCATCGGCGAAGGCCTGAAACTGTACTACGACGCCAAGTACGAAGCCGCCATTGCCAAGTTCGAACAGGCCCTCAAAGTCCTGCCCCGGTCCGGCGCCACCGAAATGGACTATGACCGTGCCGTTCGCGGCCTAAGTGATTCCTACGGACGTCTGGCCGACGCCGCCCTGCGCGCCGGCGACAAGGAAAAAGCCAAGCAATACGCCAAGAAAGCCCTCGAATACGGACCCAGCAATCGCGCTGCCGAAAACATCATCGTCAAACTCAGAGTGACCGAACAGGATGTTGCCGCCAAGGCCGAACGCGAGAAACTCGAAGCCAAGAAACCGAAAGCCCTTCTCGAACGCCCCAATCTGGATCGGACCCCCGAGTTCACGGTCAAGCAGGACGAAATCCGCAAGCTTTTCCGCGAAGCCCGCATCCTCATGAATTCCGGTCAGCACGACGAAGCCGAAAAACGCTACAAACAAATCCTGTTGATTGACCACTACAACGAGGACGCCTATAAGAACCTTCAGGAACTCAACAACCTCCGTCTCCAAGCCGCTACCGAGGGCTCGGACGCCACGCGGCGCCAACGTCTCTGGCAAGTGACCGAAGCGTGGATTCCCTCCGTCGGCGGTGAAGTCAAGTTGCCGGCGCAAGCCACTGCTTCCACCGTTCCGGCCAGTACTGCAGACAAGGAGAAAATCGAACGCAAGCTTCGGACCATCAAGTTCCCCGAAATCAGTTTCCGCGAGGCCGCCATCAGTGATGTCGTCAAGTTCCTCAGCGAGGAAAGCGTCAAAGTGGATCCAGACGATCCAAAGGAAGGCGTCAACATCGTCCTTGGCCCCGGCGTTGGCGGTGGAGCCTCAGCCCCGCCACCTCCCACTACGGAGCCTGCTGCGCCAGGCGCTCCTCCCGCACCGGCCCCGGCCGGCGGAGGCAAAACCATCACACTCTCGCTGCGCAACGTCCCGATGGATCAGGCACTCAAATACATCACCTCGCTTGCGGGGTTGAAATACCGCGTTGAGGCCTCCGCCATCGTCCTCGTGCCGGTTGGCGAAACCGAAGGCGAGATGGTTGCCCGTCCCTACAATGTCAGCCCTGACGCCATCAGGCAGCTTCTGACCGGTACCGGTGGCGCCCCGATGGCGCCCACGATGACGCCTTCGTTGGGAGCGGGCGGCGTTCCCGGTACCGCGGCGCTCGGCGCGGCCATTCCGGGCGCAGGGGCGACGGCTTCCGGCGCTGTGGGCGGCTCGGAAGACTTGAAAACGTTTTTCACCAACGCCGGCGTGCCGTTCCCGACCGGTGCAAGCCTGCAGTACTTCGAGCGCGCCCGCACCATTTACGTGCGCAACACGCCTGAGAACCTGGAAATCTTCGAACGTGTGCTGGCGACCTTCAACGTCGTCCCCTCCCAGGTCGAAATCGAGTCCAAGTTCATCGAAATCACCCAGGAAGACCTCGACGAACTCGGCTTCCAGTGGAACTTGGGCCAAATGTCCATTAGTAAGAATGAAGGTTTCAGAGGCGGCGGCCTCAGCTCGGGGCAGGCCATTGGCTCCAACATCGACACCAACAAAGCTGCTATTGGTAGTTGGCTCACCCAAGGGTTGCGCGGTCCGTACGTCTTCAAGGGCAATGCGATGACCTCCTTCCTGGTTGGCGCCGGCGACATTAGCACCATCGCGGATGCGGTCGGCACGTTCCGAGGCCTCCTCAACAATGCCTCGGCTCAGATGGTCGTCAACGCGCTCTCCCAGAAGAAGAGCGCGGATGTGCTCTCTGCTCCGAAGGTCACCACCATCAGCGGCGCTCAGGCCCAAATCCGCGTCGTGCAGGAATTCATCTATCCGTCCGAATACTCTCAGCCGACTGTCGCTGACGGCAGCATCCCGACCCCCTCGATCCCGACTGCGTTCAAGACGCGCGAAGTCGGCGTCATCCTGAGCGTCACCCCGACCGTCGGAGCCGATGGCTACACCATCGCCCTGACGTTGGTGCCGGAGGTTTCGACGTTCCTCGGCATGCTCGACTACAGTCCCGACCCCACCATCATCCCAGACCGCTATACCACCGGCACCAATCCGCAACTAATACCGGGGGGCATTGTTAACTATAAGATATGGCAGCCGCTGTTCGAGACCCGCAACGTAACCACCAGCGTCGTCATCTGGGACGGCCAGACCGTGGTGCTCGGCGGTCTCATCCGCGAGGAGGTCAACAAGGTGGACGACAAGATTCCGTTCCTCGGCGACATTCCGATTGTCGGACGCCTCTTCCGCACCAAGGTCAACAGCCGCTCGAAACGCAACCTGCTGATTTTCGTTACCGCCCGCCTGATTGACCCCGCCGGCAACCTGATCCACAGGCCGGATACGCCGGGTTTCCGGTTCGATCCGATGGGCAATCCCATGCGCGCCTCCGAGCCGGCCCCCCCGAAATAACCACAGTTGCGCCTTCCAGACAGGGGCGGGTCGTGCGACCCGCCCCTGTTTTTTTGTCCTGACCTGTGGTAGCCTTCCGCTCGCCATGACCGACAAACTCCTGCTGGTGGACGCTTTCTCGCTGATCTACCGCGCCTTTTACGCCATCCGCGTCCTCAACGCGCCCGACGGCTCTCCCGTCAACGCCATCTTCGGATTCACCAAGATGCTCCGCAAACTTCTCGCCACCCGCGCACCCACCCATTGCGCCGTCGTCTTCGACTGCGGCGCGCCGCGCCGGCGGCTGGCGCTGCTACCGGCGTACAAGGAACAACGCCCACCCACGCCACCGGCGCTCGAAGCGCAACTGCCCGGCATCCACGAGATGATCGAGGCGTTGCGGTTGCCCATCGCCGGAATCGAAGGCGAGGAGGCCGACGATATTGTCGCCACGCTCGCCGTGCAAGCTGCGGAAAAACAATTCGACGTGCTCATCGCCAGCCAGGACAAGGATTTCTTCCAGATCGTCGGACCGCGCATCCGGCTCCTGCGTCCCGACACCGCCGACGCCGAGCCGCTGGACGCCGCCGGCGTCGTTGCCCGTTTCGGCGTGAAACCGGAACAATTCGTGGACTACCTCAGCCTCGTCGGCGACAGCGTGGACAACATCCCCGGCGTCCCCGGCGTCGGCCCGAAGACCGCCGCCGAACTGTTGCGCCGCCACGGCAGCGTGGACGAACTGCTCGCGTGCGCCGGCACGGTGGACAAGCCGAAGTTGCGCGCGTCGCTGCTCGGCGCGGCGGAGCGGTTGCGTCTGAACCGCAATTTGATCCGGCTGGAAACGGACATGGCGTTGCCGTGGACGCTGGAGGCGCTGAAGGTCCGGCCGCCGGAACAAGACCGGCTCCGGGAATTGTTCGCGCGATACGGATTCCGTTCGTTGCTTGCCGAACTGGAGAAACAATCCGGCGGCAGCGAACTGTTGTTGAACCTGTGATTACTGGGTTTGCGGGCCGCTCATGGTCTGGATCACGGTGATCAAGGGCAGGAACATCGCGATGACGATGGTGCCAACGATCAGGGCCAGAAACACGATCATGATCGGCTCCAGCAGCGAGGTGAGCGCGGTGACGGCATTGTCCACTTCGTCCTCATACACGTCGGCGACCTTCATCAACATGTCGGGCAACGCGCCGGTTTCCTCGCCGACGTCCACCATGCCAATGACCATCGGGGGAAACACGCCGCAGGCTTCCATCGGTTGGGTGACGCGTTCGCCTTCCTTGACGGAGTCGTGAATGTGCACGATGGCCTTGGAGATGACGGCGTTGACGGCGGTTTCCTTGACGATGTTGAGCGCCTGCAGAATCGGCACGCCGCTGGAGATCAGCGTGCCGAGCGTGCGGCTGAAACGGGCAATGGCCACCTTGCTGATCAAGTCGCCAAACACCGGCATCATCAATTTCAATTTGTCGATCAGGTAGCGGCCTTTTTCCAGTTTCCCGACCAGCTTGATCAGAATCACCAGCCCCGCCACGGATCCTGCGACAAGAACGAACTGTTCTCTGATGACCCTGCTGGCCGCCATGACAAGCAAGGTCAGGCCCGGCAGTTCTTTGCCTTCGAGGAGATCTTTGAAGATTTCCTGGAACTTCGGGATGATGAAGGTCATCAGGAACGCCAGGATGCCCAGGGCCACGCACATGACCACGATGGGATAGACCATCGCGGCAATGACCTTGTTCTTGATCTTCTGGGCTTTTTCCTGGAACTCGGCCAGGCGCAGCAGGGTCACGTCGAGCACACCGCCGGCTTCGCCGGCACGGACCATGTTGACGTAAAGGCGGTTGAAAATCTTCGGGTGCGACGCAAGCGCTTCGCTGAAGGTGCTGCCGCCTTCGACGGACTCGATCAGGTTGAGGACGGTGCGTTTGAGGACGGTGTTGCGTTCCTGTTTGCGCAGCACGTTCAGCCCGCGCACGAGCGGCAGACCGGCGTCAATGAGCGTCGCCAACTGGCGCGTGAAGGCGGTGAGGACCTTGGACTTGACGGTCTTGGACGTGAGGAACGGTATTTCGATCTGGCCGAGGCTTTTCTTGGGGGCAGCGCGCGTGACGGTGGGAGAGATGGCGGCAGGTTCATCGCCTTTGCGCTTTTTCTTTTCTTTCTCTTTTTCTTTGCCGGCTTCGGAGACGTGGGAAGGGAACTGCCCCATTTCGCGGATGCGAGCGATGGCGTCCTGTTCGGTGGCGGCTTCGACGGAGCCGCTGATTTCCTTGCCCTTGGTGTCGAATGCTGTGTAGTTGAACTTTGGCATGACGTTCCTCAGGTGTACTTCAATACCTCTTCGACAGTTGTATTTCCATCTAAAATGTTGCGGATGCCGTCCTCGCGCAGCGTGCGCATGCCGAGTTCGAGGGCGCGGGCGCGCATGACGCCGGAGGGGGCGCGCTGGTTGATAAGCTCGCGGAGGGGTTCGGAGATGATCATCAACTCGAACAGGCCCTTGCGTCCGCGGTAGCCGGTCTGGTTGCAGTCGGGGCAGCCTTTGCCGTAGTAGAAGGGCCGCCCGCCGACTTCGGACGGTGTGAGGCCGATCTGGCGGAGCACAGCCTCGGTTGGTTCGTAGGCGATGCGGCACTTTTTGCAGACGGTTCGTATGAGGCGTTGGGCCAGAATCGCCTGGAGGGTGGAGGTGATCAGGAACGGCTCGACGCCCATGTCAATCATGCGGGTGATGGCGCCGGGGGCGTCGTTGGTGTGGAGTGTGGTGAAGACAAGGTGGCCGGTCAGCGACGCTTGGATGGCGATCTGACCGGTTTCCAGGTCGCGCATTTCGCCGACGAGGATGACGTCGGGGTCCTGGCGCAGGAACGAGCGCAGGGCGCGTGCGAAGTCTAGTCCAACTGCCTCGTTAATCGGCACCTGCATAATGCCTTCGATATCGTACTCGACGGGGTCCTCGGCGGTGAGCAACTTGAGGTCAACGGTGTTGATGCATTTGAGGCATGAGTAAAGCGTGGTGGTTTTGCCGGAGCCGGTGGGGCCGGTGACGATGACGATGCCGTTGGGGATGCGGATGAGTTCGAGGAGCTTCTCGTAAATCTCCTTGGGTATGCCGAGGCTTTCGAGTTCGAGGTTGACGACGGCACGGTCAAGCACGCGCAGCACGAGGGATTCGCCAAACTGCGTCGGCAACGTGGAGACGCGCAAGTCCACATGCCGGCCAGCGACGCTGAGCTGGATGCGTCCGTCCTGCGGGAGGCGACGCTCGGCGATGTTGAGGTTGGACATGACTTTGATGCGGGAGATGACCGGCAGGGCGAGGTGTTTGGGCGGCGGCGCCATTTCGTAGAGCGCGCCGTCCACGCGGTAGCGGATCTTGAACTCTTCTTCGAACGGCTCAAAGTGGATGTCGCTGGCGCGGTCCTGGATGGCTTGGAACAGGATCAGGTTGACGAAGCGGACAATGGGGGCCTGGTTGGCCGCTGCTTCGAGGGCGGCGACGCCGGCCTTGTCGGCACTGCTGAGCAGGCTCTTGTCTTTGGCCAGCTCAGTCTCCATGTCTTCGAGGACTTGTTTGAGGGAGCCGCTTTCCTCGCTGAAGTGAGTGGCGATGACTGCCTCGATTTGTTTGCGGGGCGCGACGAGCAGTTGGATGTCTTTGCCGAGGACGAAGGAGAGTTCCTCGACAAGGTGCGGGTTGAACGGGTCGAGGACGGCAACTATCATGGCGTTGCCGCTGAGGCTGACGGGAACAGCGCCGTACATGCGGGCGACGCTGGCGGGCATGGCACTCAGCGCGGTGGGGGGAAGCTCAACCGCTTCCAGGTTGATGTACTCCATGTTCAGGTGGTCGGCAACGGCTTGGAGCAACTGGTCTTCGGGGACCAGGCCGAAATCAATGATGATCTGGAAAAGTGATTTGCCGGTGCGGGCATGTTCCTCCTTGACCTCGGCAAACTGTTCCGGCGGGATCAAGTGGCGTCCACTATTGATCTCGTCGAGGATGATGGCTTCGCTCTCGTGCATGGCTTATTTGCGACCGTCTTCTCCCTTGAGTTTGGCGATGATGGATTGCGGGTCCTGTGCCTTGGTGATGAGGTCGCCGTAGGTGATGTGGCCTTTTTCGTAAAGAGTCATCAAGCTGACATCGAGTGTAAACATGCCGTACTTGGCGCCGGTTTGGATGTCGGAGGTGAGGCGGAAGGTCTTGTTGTCGCGGATCAATGCCTGAATGGACGGCGTCGAGATCATGACCTCGAAGGCGGCGATGCGGCCTTTGGTGTCGGCACGGACCAGAAGCAGTTGTGAGATGACGGCCTGGATCGAGGAGGCGAGCTGGGTGCGGATCTGTTCCTGTTGGCTCGTCGGGAAGGCGTCCACGATGCGGTCCACGGTGCGCGCGGCTCCCGTGGTGTGGAGTGTGGCAAAGACGAGATGGCCGGTTTCGGCGGCGGTCATGGCGGCTTCCATCGTTTCGAGGTCGCGCATTTCGCCGACGAGGATGACGTCGGGGTCCTGACGCAGGCCGCGACGCAATGCCTCGGCGAAGTTGGGCACGTCCACGCCGATCTCGCGCTGGGTGACGATGCTTTTCTTGTGGCGATGGTAGTATTCGATGGGGTCTTCGATGGTGATAATGTGGCAGTCGCGCTCGGTGTTGATGATGTCGAGCATGGAGGCGAGGGTGGTGGTCTTGCCGGAACCGGTGGGGCCAGTGACGAGGATGAGGCCGCGGGGCCGGTAGAGGAGGTCCTTGATGGAGGGAGGGAGGCCAATTTGTTCAAGGCTGAGGAGTTTGTTCGGGATCTGGCGCAGGACGATGCCGTGGTTGCCGCGTTCCTTGAAGACGCTGACGCGGAAGCGCGCCTTGTCGCCGTAGGCGAAACCGAAGTCGGTGCCGCCTTGTTCGCGGACGCGCTGGATGTGGGCCTCGGAGGTGATGGCTTTCATCAGGGCCTCGGTGTCCTCCGGTTTCAACACAGGCAAGTCGAGCACTTCGAGTCTTCCGTGCAGGCGGATAACGGGCGGCACGCCGACGTGCAGATGCAGGTCAGAGCCCCCTTCCTCCACGACTACCGCCAACAAATCATCCATGTGGACTGCCATTATCTGTTCCTCCGTTAGTCCTCGTCGCCTTGGGTGATGGAAATGACTTCCTCCGGTGTCGTGATGCCGGACATGATTTTGCGGACCCCGTCTTCGCGCAACGTTCGCATGCCCATTTCGCGGCCACGGGCGCGCAGGACGTTGGAGGAGACGCGCTCATAGATCAGTTGCCGGACTTCGTCGTTGAGTTCGAAGATTTCGTACACGCCGGTGCGTCCTCGGTAGCCGGTCTTGCCGCATTCGGGGCAGCCACGTCCGCGGTAGATCCTTGTCTTCTCCAGTTCGCGCGGGTCGAGTTTGAGGATCTGCATTTCGTGGGGGGTGGGTGTGTACGGTTCTTTGCATTTTTGGCAGAGTTTGCGGATAAGCCGTTGGGCCATGATCGCACGACAGGAGGAGGCGACGAGGAACGGTTTGACGCCCATGTCAATGAGGCGCGTGACGGCCGAGGGCGCGTCGTTGGTGTGCAGCGTGGAGAAAACCAGATGGCCCGTGAGCGATGACTGGACGGCGATGTTGGCGGTCTCCAAGTCGCGAATTTCACCGATCATGATGATGTTGGGCGCCTGGCGCAGGATGGAGCGCAACGCCGCAGCAAAGGTAAGGTCAATCTCGGCGTTGACTTGGACCTGGTTGATGCCGGTAAGCTGGTATTCGACGGGGTCTTCGACGGTGATGATCTTACGGTCGGGGTGGTTGATGGCGTTGAGGCAGGCGTAGAGGGTGGTGGTTTTGCCGGAACCGGTGGGGCCGGTGACGAGGAAGATGCCGTCGGGCAGCGAGATCAGGTGGTTCATGACCTCTTGCTGGTCGGAGAAGAAACCGAGGTCGCCGAGGCCGAGCAGCAGGCTCGTTTTGTCGAGGATACGCATGACGATGCTCTCGCCGTGGTTGGTCGGCAGGCAGGAGACGCGCAGGTCGAGGGCGCGCCCCATGACGGGAATCTGGATGCGGCCATCCTGCGGGACGCGTTTTTCGGCAATGCTCATATTGGCCATGATTTTGAGGCGGCTGATGATCGCGGGCTGGAGGCGTTTGGGTGGGTTGTCCACTTCGTGCAGGACGCCGTCAACGCGGTAGCGCACACGCAGGCGTTTTTCCAGCGGCTCGACGTGAATATCACTGGCGCGGTTGCGGTAGGCTTCCATGATGATCAGGCCGACCAGCTTGATGATGGGCGCGTCGGCCTCGGTCTCCGTCGGCCCTTCGAGGGAGCCGTGGGGCTTGACGACCTCAAGGTTAATATCGCCCTCGGTGATTTCCTGAAGCATGCTTTCGACGGCGTCGTCGGCATCGCCATAGTAGCGGTTGAGCGCAGTTTCGATCTCGGCTTTGGAGGCGACAACCGGTTCGACGTTGACCTTGAGGATATAGCGGAGGCTGTCAATGGTCTCGACGTCCATTGGATCGCCGATGGCCACAGTGAGTGTGTTGTTGTGTTTGGAAAACGGGACGATCTTGTAGCGGCGGGCAATCTGGCGGGGCACCATCGCCAGTACATCGTCGGACACCGTGTACTCGGCCAGGCTGACGACATCCATCCCGAACTGGCTGGCCAGGCACTTGGTGACGTCCGACTCGGTGACGTGGCCGGCCTTGATCAGGGCTTCCACGACACCAATCTCCTGCGCCTTCGCGGCTTCGCGGGCTTGGGTAACCTCGTCGTTGTTGACCAAGCCGAAATCCCGGAGAATCTCAACAACGTATTCGTCTTGTGCGGGCATCGCGGCCAAAACTATAGCAAAGCTCAGGCCATTACAAGCTTACAGTTTGAAATCGGCTACTATTTCTTGACGTAGCGAATTGGCAGCAGATGCGAACGAATGAGGCATTCAAGGTGTTTTTTAGCAAGTCACCATTCGGCAGATGATTGGTTCACTGGC
>Ga0163200_1000240_pt1 | contig 25485 bp, 25 predicted proteins | sample PL_2010_200m_FD_113535 | JGI IMG/M metagenome (GOLD analysis project Ga0163200, IMG submission 113535) | Freshwater microbial communities from Powell Lake, British Columbia, Canada to study Microbial Dark Matter (Phase II) - PL_2010_200m | ecosystem: Environmental > Aquatic > Freshwater > Lake ... | reverse complement strand
TCCTTACTCTTTTTCATAAGCAAAGATGTCTTTGCCTACGAAATTGAGACCCACGCTTATCTGACGGACGAGGTTATAAATTTTTCCGGTAGCCAGCCGGCCTCCGGATTCAGAAGTTTCATTATAGACGGTTCGCGCCGCGAGGATGATGGGGTTCGCTCCTTCAACCATTTTTATGATCCGGTGAACAACATTGGTCTTCATAATATAGCTCTCGGAATGTGGGAGAAATCAAAAGATTGGGCGGATGATTCCGTGAATCAGAACGGAGTCAAGTACAAAGTCCCGGCGGTCATCGCCTCCATCCTTTCGGCAGTCGAGAGTGGGAAGATAAACGATATCTCGGCGGAGACGGACTTTACGTGGCATCGGGCGGTAGAGTTCTACGTGAATGACGAAAGTGAAAAGGCATTCTTTTTGCTTGGCCATATTCTCCATTTAATGGAGGACGCAAGCGTGCCGGATCATACCAGGAATGACTTGCATCCTGGCAATAGTCCATACGAGAATTGGACAGCCCAATTTAATCTAGAGAACAAAGATGCCGATTTGCAGGGTAGATTAAACGGCAAAAACTCAATTCAACTGGATGACCTAACCTCTTTCTTCGACGGGCTGGCAAATTACTCCAATAACAACTTTTATAGTAAGGATACTATCGGTATCGGGGATTATAAATTACCAGCTTCAGATTTTACAAAAAGAATTAATAAATATTATTACGCATTTAAAGAGGATAAGGAAAATGGAGATTATCCACTATTCGTTTATAAAAAGTATTCTGGTGGATTAATTTTTTCGGATAATTCAGATATTGATATAAAAACCGAAAATGAGAGTGAAGTCGTTTTGAGTTATTGGTTTCGTCTCTCAACAAAGACCATCCAGTACGGCGCAGGCGTTCTGAATTTATTTATCAAAGAAGCCGAGGCGGCGAAGAATGACCCGAATAGGAACAAACAGCCGGAGCAAAAATCATTCATCGCTTCAGTTATAGACGGTGCCGGGAATGTAATATCGACGGTGAGTGGAGCGATACAAAAAGTTATTGGCGCGCTCGAGAACATCCTGAAACAAAACAGCGCAGAGACAGATGTGCCTCAAATAAATGCGCCTCTGGAAGATTCAGAGAACAATGTGGCAACCACTGTATTAAATCAAGAAACAATTTCGGAAAGTACTAGTGTGGAACAAATCGATTCCGAATTGGCGGCAGGAGAACAGGTTAAGGAAGACATTGAATCATTGCCGACGGATTCGGAAATTTATCTAACAGTGGCGGATAGGGAAGCTATCGCTAAAATGCTTGCCCGGCTGGATGATTTAATGAAGCAGGCGATTGAGTTAAAAACTAAAATTGACTCAATGGGGGATGGTTCTACAAGTAGAACCATCGAAAATCAAGTCGCGGGCGCTTCGGGTTTCGGCGGAACGGCGAACTCGACTGCAAGCGGTCCAGCATCAGCCACATCAACGAATGACGATTCGGGCTTAGACGATGGTTCTACGAGTAGTACCGTCCCTGCATCCACCACGACTGAGACGGTTGCCTCGTCAACTCTGGATCACATTGTTATAAGCGAGTTGCTGTTCGATGCGGTTGGCTCAGATGAGGGGAAGGAATTTATTGAACTTTATAATCCAACAGCCCAAGTACTAGATTTAGGTGGTTGGTCACTTAGAGAAATCATTGGAGATTCAACATCGTCAAATTCACTCGCTTCTTTCGGGGGAAGTGGGCATGTGAGTGATCGGACGATAATTCCGACGAAGAGTTTTCTCCTCATAGGGTTTCATAATTATGATCCCGGTGTTTACGGAGGCAGGACGGCGAATATAGAGAGAACCACGCTCTTGCCTAATGGTGGAGACATCCATGACTCCCCACAAAAAGTGCAAATTCTCCTGAAAGACGGTGACGGCGATATTGTAGATAGCGTCAGTTATGATGACTCCTCCATTCCGGAGCCGGGATACAGCTTGGAGAGAAAAACTTCGGTTGGGAGCAATGATTGCGTAACGGCCGCTGGGATAAACGAGTTCTATGGTCATAATTGCAACGCCGGTAATGCTTCCGATTTTGAAGCGAGGACGAATCCCAATCCTCAGAACTCGCTGAGTTTACCGGAGCCGCGTCGGGTACCGACACTCTCCGGTGCTACCCTGGTTTACGCGTCCTCCTCGGTCAATTTGAATTTCGGCTGGAACGGATCGGCCGATGCGGAGGGCGTGACATCGACAATTCTTTATGAGATAAAAGATGCGAGTTCAAGCGAGATTTTCGCTACGACTACGGGCGCAATGGCGATTCAAAGGGGCATTAACGAGATTGGAAAGAGTTATGATTTTATCATTCAAGCCCTTGACCGTGACGGCTTGGGTTCAGCGACATCATCGCTGTCCGTTCATGTCCCTAGCTTTTTCGATGGACTTTATTTCTACGCTGACCCACGTAACCCTGGCTCCAATGTATTCGACGCCTATTATGGAGCATATCCGTTTATCCCAGGGACAACCAATACGTGGAAGATGATCATGTTTTACGTTAATACTGATGCGTTGAAAGACGAATATCTGGTGGAAGAAAGTGGGTTTGCGCCCAGTGACACTTCAAACGTAGTTTCCTTGAGTTATATACGCTGCTCCGGGCCTGGTTCGACTCACTCGGATAATTTCTTGCTTCTGCCGGAGGGAGATCACTGTTCTATATTTGGTGGGGGACTTTATCCGCAGGGGTTTTCTGGTCTTGAGGATTCCCATTTCATCATTTCCATAACCATACCAGCCGGCAGTGGTCCAATTACGACTAGTACCTATGTAACAACCGCTTTTTACGATTGGGAATCGCGCTCAGGTCCCTATGCCGGTTTTCGGTTGGTGGCCGTAGATAAGCAGGGGTATTATTTCCAGTCGTCAATTCCGTCTTCAGCACCCCCCAATCCGCCTGCAGATATAACTGTTCAATTCGATGACCTGCATTCCCGTTTAAATTTAAGCTGGCCAGCATCAAGGGACCCGGACTCTCTGGACGACAATCTTTCTTACGAGGTTAACTATTCGACCTCAACTGAATTTTCAACGAGTTCTTGGCAATCGGCTGGTAATAATATGACCGCTACCGTTCCGGTAACTTTCGGTAACTCTTATAAATTGGGGATGCGTGCGATTGATGATTTTGGAAACGTGTCTCTTCCGGTGGAAAAGAACTGGAGTTTCCCGGAGGGTTTTATTCAACTCCCATTCCAACGCGAGTCGGGTGGGGACCCAATCGGCGATTCCAGCGGAGCCGGGCAGAGAATTCTGGTTTCAAACAATGCAAGCGTGAGTAGGGTGGCGATGGTAATGGCTATGGATGGGGGAGCATATAGTGTAACCGACACTTTTGTTGAAATCCGCGCTGACAATAGCGGGGGAATAGGAGATCTCATGGCTTCTAGCTCCGACATATCGCGCAGCTGGCCGATGAGCGACCAGCCGGTGCGGGATGAGTTTATTTTCAATTTTCCCCAACCGGTTCAACTTTTGGCTAACACGTACTACTGGCTCGTGCCCGTTAATGGGCCGGGGACTTCGAACAGGAACTTCATCTACGGCAGTGCGGCCAATCCCTATCCCGATGGCTACTGGTCCGGGAATCCCGGGGCGGACGCGTATTTCTTCATCCGTTAGGGGAAGGACCTGTCCGGCCTGTCCTGAGTAGCACCGAAGGAAGTAGTATCAAAGGAACTTGTCCTGTCTGTCCCGCCTGTGCTGAGCCAGTTCGAAGCAAGCGGAGCCGAGGGAAGCCGCGCCGAAGGAACTTGTCCTGAGTAGCATCGAAGGATTGACAAGTAGCACAGAAATGTGCTATTCTGTTTTTACCTTAACAAACAAATATCTCAGAACAATCGGGAGAAGATCATAAAACCAGTTATCAGAGTAGAGGGCCTCCCGTCGAATTTGACGGAGGAGAAATTCAGAGAAATTCTCCGGGGGATAGTGAAAGCCGTTGAGTCAGTGGAAGAATTCGGCCTCAAGGGAGAGGAATCAATGATTATCCGCTTTCCTCGGGATATGATGACGGAAGTCCTGGCAACGGAAATCACGATCGAGGGTCATGGGTTTCCTGAAAGCCAGCCCATAAAAATCTAAGATTGACAAGGGGGGAAATAATATGCTAAGGTTTTTTCAGAGAAGTTCAGAGAACTTTTTTGTCATACCAAATCAATATTATCGGAGGATGACATGATTGAGCTCGGTCTGTCTGATAGTAGCGCTTCGAGTGTTCGGCCCATAAGTTGGGGAAGAAGTGTGGCAGTGATTGAAGATAATTCCCCGAATTCAGAGAGGGTGATAAGCGCTCTGAAAAAAGAACTGGGTGCCGTTCCTCTCTGCACCGATGACCCTAAGTTTCAGGAGCTGTTGGAGAAAGAGAGAAAGGGAACCCTCTCGATGGAAGAGCGCGATTTACTGAACAATCTCTATCGGGGAGCGACCATAGAGTCGTGACATTGATTCGGCTCACAGCGACCCCCCTACGCTTCGTGACGCCGAAGTCCTCCAAATCCCCACGAGGACACGTGTCTCACACCTAATCAACATCTTGGTGTGAGACATTTTTATTTTGTTTGGCATCGGAATATCCATATGATAAGATTATTCCAGAATTTGGGTTTCGTGGGCCCATTGAAAATTTGGGAAGGCAACTTTCAAAGAGCTTGGCAGCATTGAATGCCAAGTATGTTCTCCATTCCGGAAGGTAGGCAGACGAAAAGAAGGGCGGATCGGAGAATATATACCAGCGAAGGGCGGTGGCCACGGCTGGTGTAATGCTCCACAGCCACGTAACGGATGTAAGAATCGAAAAGTGGAGTGCAGCGGCAGTAACCAACATGCAGGGCTCCAGTCGGAGGGCTACATAACCCGACCCGACTGGAGCATTTTTTTGCTAAACTCTCGCCAGGTAGTAGAAATGCGATCGAATTAAATCCAAATCGCACTTATCTGATGACGTGGGGTATAATTTAAACAAAGGTCATTTAGCGATTCGCAAAGATTCTTTATTTAATTACGATTTGCAATCGCATTTTCACTACCTGGTAAAATGAAAGAAATTGCCGTCATTCTTCACGATATCCGAAGCTTGCACAATGTCGGCTCCATTTTTCGGACGGCGGATGCGGCAGGGATTTCAAAATTATATCTTTGCGGAATTACGCCCGCGCCCGTTGACCGCTTCGGAAGGATTCGGCCCCAGCTCGCGAAGGTTTCGCTCGGCGCCGAAAAAACCGTTCCGTGGGAATCAGTCAGTTCATCCGGGGAAACAAAACTCATCAAAAAACTGAAAAAGGACGGCTATAAAATTCTGGCCGTGGAACAGTCCAAAAAATCCATTCCGTACCATAGGTTAAAAGTTAATGGTTTAAGGTTAAAAGTTGCAGTTATTATGGGGAACGAGGTAAGGGGTCTGCCGAGGAATATATTGAAAATATCCGATAAAATCCTGGAAATTCCGATGCGGGGGCATAAAGAATCCCTGAATGTGAGCGTCGCTTTCGGCATCGCGATTTTTGGACTATTATATAAATAATGTATATGGGCCACAGGGGAGTCATCGGTTTCGTCGTTTTCATCGTCGGTTTCACCGCTGGCGTGACCGTGGCCTCGCTCTATTATCTCCAAAGGATCCAGGCGGTGACGGACCGCGTGAACATAAAGATAAACGACCAGTATATCGTGGCGGAGATAGCGAAAGATGAGGCCTCCCGGAATAAGGGATTGAGCGGGCGCGATTCCATCGGCTTGAATGAGGGTATGTATTTTATTTTCGATGCCCCCGACTCATACGGCTTCTGGATGAAAGGGATGAAATTCTCGATAGACATCATTTGGATATTGAACGGGAAGATAGTCGGATTTGAGAATAATATACAGCCACCCGCGGACCCAAATACGCCGGACAGCGCTCTTAAGAACTATCTTCCGCCGGAGCCGGTGGACCGCGTCTTGGAACTCCACGCCGGCCGGGTGGGTCTCCTGAAAGCATCGGTGGGAGACAGCGTTTTGGTGAAGCCGCTTTTGCCGACGCAGCCCGTGGCGGCCGCCGCCCAACAGTAATCAATTTGACCCGGTAGTGAAAGCTCGATTGAGTTTTCCGTGGAAATTAAACGAGATTATTGATGCTTGTAGGCGGTTCAAATAGGCCCAAAATCATGGTTCAAAATATGGTCGGAAAACTGTTGATTTCCTAATCGAGCTTCTACTAACCGGGTTGACACGCTTCGGCGTGAAATTAGAATTAAAACGATGACAAAAATGGTTCAACAAGTTCACCATCCTGAGCAGAGCCGAAGGATCGCGATAAACGGTTTCGGCAGGATCGGAAGGTTATTTTTAAGGCAGGCGCTCAATGAGAGAAAAATAGACGTCGTCGCGATAAACGACTTGGGAGATGTTAAAAATCTTGCCTATCTTTTGAAGTACGACACGGTTTACGGGAAATACGGCAAAGAAGTCAAGATTCAAAAATCAAATCTCGTAGTTAACGGGAAAAGCATAAAATTTTTACAGGAAAAGGACCCAGCTAAGTTGCCATGGAAAAAATTGAAAGTCGATATCGTTATTGAAGCCACGGGGTTCTTTGAATCATATGCAAAAGCGAAGGTGCATTTGGCGGCCGGCGCGAAGCGGGTGATCATCACGGCGCCCGCCAAAGACAACGACTATGCCGAGGCGAAAACGGTTCTGATGGGCGTGAATGGCAGAGAGCTTAGAAAAACGGTGCTCTCATCGAACGGTTCATGCACGACGAATGCCGCCTCGCCGGTTATCCAAATAATGTCCGAGAAACCCGGCATTAAAAAAGCGATATTGAACACGGTTCACGGATATACGGCGACCCAGAGCATCGTTGACGGACCGACCAAGGGCGACGACCTTCGGCGGGGCCGGGCGGCGGCCCAGAATATCGTGCCTTCGACGACCGGCGCGGCAATCGCGGTTACGCGGGCGATAAAAAGTTTAGAGGGAAAATTCGACGGAATGGCGATGCGGGTGCCTGTCGTTTCCGGTTCCATTGCGGATATCACCTTTATCGCGAAGAGGAAAACCTCCGTGAAAGAGATAAACAGTATCTTCAAAAAAGCGGCGGCTTCCCCGCGCTGGAAGGGAATTATGAAGGTAACCGAAGACCAGATCGTTTCGTCGGATATCTTAGGCGAGCTCTACGGCGCCATAGTGGACCTGTCTTTCACGAAGGTCGTGGACGGGGACTTGGTAAAAGTTCTTTCCTGGTACGACAATGAGGCGGGATACGCATCAACCTTGGTAAAACACGTATTGGCCGTTGCGGCGCTAGTTTAGAAACATTGGAAGAAGCCCGGCTACCAAGAGTCGGGCTTTTGAATTAAAATAATAGCGATGCCCAGTACTACAACTTCAATAAAATACCCTTTCAAAACAGCCAGATGTCGCTGGTCGTCGATTGAACGATTTCGAGAATATACGAAATCGAAGTTGTAGTACTGGGCGATGCTTATTTACATCGGCGCGGACCATCGCGGGTTCGAGTTGAAGGATAAATTGAATAATTTCTTGAAGCTGCGGGGATATACCGTGGTGGATTTGGGCGACGACAAATACAACGAGAACAACGATTATCCGCTTTTTGCCATTAGGGTTGCAAAGCAGGTAAGTCAGGAATTCGAAACCGCCAAGGGTATTTTAATCTGCGGTTCCGGGGTGGGCATGAGCGTGGTGGCGAACAAGTTTATGCATATCCGGGCGGTTTTGGCTTCTTCGCCCGACCAGGCCTATGACAGCCGGAACGAGGACGATACCAACATTCTCGCGCTCGGTGCGAATTATCTGGATGAGGATTCCGCAAAAAAAATCGTTCTGACTTGGCTTGAAACGCCGTATGCCGGCGAGGGGCGTTTCCAGCGGCGCATTGAGGAAATTTCCCGGCTGGAAGAAAAAATAACCTTGGAGATTTCGGATGACGAAAGCGGCGGAGTCAAGCCCCCGTCGAAGATCGGGTGGTAGAATGGAAATCATTCCCGGAATCAATTGCTCGGATTTTAAATGCGTGAGCGGATTTTGGCATAAAGCCGTGGCATTGGGGACACACGCCATTCAGATAGATGTGGCCGACGGAAAGTTCGCACCCGTCAAGACCTGGGATAATCCCTTGGAATTGGCCGAGTTAATAAACAAAAATCCGAAGGTAAGGACGGAGATACATTTGATGGTGGAAGATCCTAAGATGGTCTTTGAAGGGTGGCTCACGGCCGGCGTAAAAAAAATGATTATTCATGTTGAGAGTGAAGGAAATCTGGACTCGATTGAGAGAGTCGTTAAAACCCGGGGCGGGGAGGTGATTTGGGGGATAAAGTCGGGGACTCCGATTGAAGAACTCTATAAGCACATTAAGAGAGAATCAGGATGCTCGGTCCAGTTTTTGGATGTCTCGCCCGGATTTTCGGACCAGAAATTCGATCCGAAGGTTGCTGACAGGATAAAATTTTTGCGGTCCCAGCGGCCCGATGTTAAAATTAGAGTGGATGGCGGAATGAATCCCGAAACGGCGAAGCTCGTGAAAGACGCCGGGGCGGATACGGTGATAGCCGTATCTTATATTTGGGAGAATGGAACGCCACAGGCAGCATATCGGGAGCTACTCAAAATATAATTAGGGGAAATGAATCCCGTTAGAGACAACCAAACTTTGAAAACTATGAGTAATATGAATTATCAACAGGTCGGAATAATCAAACCAGGCGATGTATCACGGATGCGCTTCTTAAGCGCATCCTGTCTCTAACGGGATGAAACCCATTCACGAAGGACGGCTGGAATATTTGGAAGAGCTTGCGAACAGAATCCGCGAGAAGGTGATTGAGATGCTTCTTGAGGCCGGGTCGGGACATTCGGCGGGACCCTTGGGGATGGCGGACATTTTCACCGCTTTTTACTTCCACATTCTGAAGCACGACCCCGAAAAGCCGATGTGGCCCGAGCGGGACCGGCTGGTCTTGTCTAACGGCCATATCTGTCCGGTGCTTTATGTGACGCTGGCCTACGCCGGCTATTTTCATCTGGAAGAATTGAAGACCTTGAGAAAATTGGATTCCCGACTGCAGGGCCATCCGCACCGCACGGCTCTGCCGGGACTTGAAACCACTTCCGGCCCCTTGGGTTCGGGGCTCTCGCAGGCGATTGGAATGGCGCTCGCGGCGAAACTGAATGAGAAAAAATACCGCGTGTATTGTCTGACCTCCGACGGCGAGCACGACGAAGGCAATCATTGGGAAGCGGTAATGTTTGCCGGAAAGAACAAATTGAACAATCTTACGGTTGTGGTGGATAGGAATAACATTCAGATAGACGGTTTTACGGAAAACGTGATGCCGCTTGAATCATTGAAGGCGAAGTATGAGGCGTTCAATTGGCATGTTTTGGAAATCGACGGGCACAATATGCAGGACTTGGTGGATGCGGTAAGCGAAGCCGAGGCGATCTACGAGAAGCCGACCGTCATCATTGCCCACACGATTCCCGGGAAGGGCGTGAGCTTCATGGAACGCGACTTCAGATGGCATGGTAAGCCCCCAAGCAAAGAAGAGGCGAAAAAAGCGCTTCATGAATTAAGAACGCTGGGTCGGAGAATTAAGAGTGAACACGAGTGATATGTTGAATCCCGAATTAAAACTGAATCCGAATTTGTTTGATGAAGATGTTGAACAAAAACCAATCCGCGACGGGTACGGCGAGGGCTTGGTTTTGGCGGGGGATGCCGATAAGAACGTGGTTGCGCTTTGCGCTGATTTGACTGAATCAACAAGAACCGAAGCATTTTCCAAGAAGTTTCCCGAAAGGTTCTTTGAATGTGGCGTCGCCGAGCAGAACATGGCGACAATTGCCGCCGGTTTGGGCGTTTCCGGCAAAATTCCATTCATTGCTTCATATGCGGCCTTCTCGCCCGGACGGAATTACGAACAAATTCGCACCACAATCGCCTACAACGATTCCAATGTGAAAATTGCCGGACATCACGCGGGAATCTCCGTGGGACCGGATGGCGCTACGCACCAGGCGACCGAGGATATCGCCATAATGCGGGCGATGCCGAACATGTTGGTTTTCGTGCCGTGCGACGCGATTGAAGCAAGAAAGATAACACTTGTGGCCGCAAAGATCTGGGGTCCAGTTTATATACGATTTGCTAGGGCGAAGTCGCCGGTAATCACGACCGGACATACGCCGTTTACGCCCGGGAAGGCCCAGATATTCTGGCACCCTTCGACAAGCTCAGGGCGAGCTCTAAAACCGCAAGTAGTCATAATCGCCTGCGGTACACTCGTGTATAACGCGCTTGTCGCCGCGAAAGAGTTGGAGAAGGAAAAGATCGGCACGGTGGTTTTGAACAATACTTCCATAAAACCAATGGATGAAAGCACCATTTTGGAATTAGTCCGAAAATATCCTGCGATTGTGACCGTCGAGGAACATCAGATAAGCGGGGGAATGGGAAGCGCGGTTGCGGAATTACTCGCGAAACATCATCCCGTGCCGATGGAGTTCGTGGGATTGAAAGACACCTTTGGTGAATCCGGAGAGCCGGAGGAATTAATGGAAAAATACGGAATGGGTGTGAGGGATATAAAAAGGGCGGTGGGAAAAGTTCTAAAAAGAAAGTAAAGATGTTTGACGTTATTACAATCGGTTCGGTGACGCGGGATGCGTTCTTTGAGGTTCCGAAGTTCCAAACTATTCCATGGAAGAAGACGCTGTCCAAGAGGGGTTTTATTCTGCCGCTTGGCGAGAAACTGGAGGTGGATAAGATTTTTTTCACATTGGGCGGAAATTCGGCGAATGCCTCCGTCACTTTCAGCCAACTCGGTTTCAGGACTGCCTGCGTGGGGAAGGTCGGAAATGATGCCGGCGGCCGGGAAATTCGCCGGCGCTTGGACGAAGAGGGCGTGGATACGAGCATGCTCGCGAAAACCGACAAACTGGCCACGGCCTATTCCGTTCTGCTCCTGAAGAGGGGAGAAAGAACTATTTTGGGATATCACGGCGCCTCGAATCTTTTTGGTTTAAAGGATATAGATGTAAGCCAACTTAAATCCAAGTGGTGGTATCTTTCGCTTTCGGGAGAATCGACAAAATATTTCGGGGAATTTATGGCTCTTGCGAAGAAAAACAAAGTTGCGGTGGCCATGAATCCGAGCGGATACCATCTTAGGCATCATCGCAAGGATATTTTGAAACACCTTAAGGATATTTCATTTCTGGTCTTGAACGAAGAAGAAGCGGCGCTCTTGTCCGGCATTCCTTTCTCGAAAGAGCGACAGGTTTTCAAAAAACTCGATGTGCTTATGCCCGGTATACTCGCGGTCACGAACGGGAACAAAGGTGCGACCGTTTCCGACGGGAAGTTCATTTATAAAGCGGGAACTTTCAAGGAGAAGAAGCTGGTGGACAGAACCGGGGCGGGCGATGCTTTCGGCTCCGGTTTCACGGCGGGGTTGATGATGTCGGGAATCGGCTCCTCGAATATCGCCAAGGTTACCCAAAAACAAGTAGTTCACGCATTGCGGCTCGCGAGCGCGAATGCCACCGCCACGATCGAAAAGTTGGGGGCGACCGAGGGTGTTTTGACGAATGCGGAGTTCCAGAATCCTCGCTGGAATAATTTAAAGATAAAGATAGAAAGAATATGAACGGTTTGGGAAAACTCGCGAAAATCCTGAACGTGGATGAGATAATGCTGGAGAAGCTGGACGAAGATATGGGGAAGCGTACCGGCCGGCAAGGCGTTCTAGAGAAGATAGGCGAGAAGAACGAGGAGGTGATGAATTCAACCCTGAATGTCTTGAACAGCAAGAACCGCTCAGCTGCCCATGTAAGAAGCATTCTCCGGCAGACCATCTTTGGCCAGGAGAAGCGCCTTCTGGAACTCGTCGGGGAAAGTTCCGGCAGGACCGAGTTCGAGAAAGCGGCGCATCTCGCCGAAAAGATTGCCAGGGGCGGGAAGGGATTTTTCTTGAAGAAAGAAATGGCCAAAGAGATTTTGGAGAAAAGGCAGCCGGAGAAGCTGTTTTCGTATCTGGGTGTTAGGAACGTGAGCGAGGCGTTGAAGAAACACGACGTTACCGAGATTTTCAGCGCTTTGCGTTTCACTGAATCCGACGAATGGATGCACGAGACATTCGATGCGACTTACGGAAATTTTACGGCCAAAGATTTTGAAGAGCGGAATATCGAGATAAGAGTTCTGGGACCCGAGTGGAAGACGGTATCGGAGCAGTTCGTTGCCAAAAAACACCACAATGTGAGCCATTTGAAGGAATTTGGAGTGATTTTTTTGAATCCCATCCGCGAAAATATTCCCGGCAAGTTTTTGAGGGATTTCGCCCTGCTTCTCCACTATTTCCATGAGATTGAGTTTTATTCGAAGCTTTTCAGAAAGTACTCGGGAGAAAGCGATTTTGCTGGTAAGCTGAAAATGCTTCTCCGGGGCGACGTTCCGGAGATTTATAAGGTTGAGCCGGGCGAATGGCTGATTGTCCAGAGATATCTGGCAAAAACGAATTCACAAGACCCGAGGCTGTATCTCCCGCGCGTGAACCCCGAATCTATCCATTGGGCGAGAGGCGAGCGCGATTTGACGTCTTTCCGAGCCCCCGAGGCCCATCTGGACCTGAAAATTTGGCACGACCTTGATTGGGTCGGCGGAATATTCGAAAATGGCGAAGACGAAGTGGTCAGCTTTGATCTGGAGGATAATGCGATGTCTCTGGTCTCTTTTATGGAAGGGAAGGATGAAGGATTCAATTACCATCAGCGCGAGAGCATGTGGACGAAGATATTCGAAGAATATGCCGGTGGGGATGAAGAGATGGAAAAGCTTCTCCTGAATAATTTTGACAAGGGGATAATAAAATTTTGAAAATGAGAAATTTAAGACAGGTTATAAAGCAAGCCGAAAAAGAAAAGACCGCCATCGGGCATTTCAATATCTCGAATCTGGAACAGTTGAAGGCAATAGCCCGGGCGGCGCAAAAGCTGGATTTGCCGGTCATAATCGGCGTTTCGGAGGGGGAGCGGGAGTATATCGGAATCCACCACGTCCGTGACCTGATAGATAGTTACAACAAGGAACACGGCAGCGCTTCGGCGGATAGTGACGAGGGTTTCTGGCTCTTCTTGAATGCCGACCATACCCATTCTTTGGACGGGGTGAAAGAAGCAACGAATGCCGGGTTTGACGAGATTTTGTTCGACGGCGGGAAACTTTCAATTGAAGAGAATATTCTGGAAACCAAGCGGGCCGTTAAGATGGCGAAGCCGGGACTGATGTTTTGGAAGAAGAATATTTTGGTGGAAGGCGAGCTGGGTTATATCGGGAGCGCGTCCGAAGTGAGAAAAGGAATTCCCGAGGGAGCGGCAATCAGGCCGGAGGATCTGACCAAGCCGGAAGATGCCGTGCGGTTCGTGAAAGCAACCGGCGTGGATTTATTGGCTCCCGCGGTCGGAAACATCCACGGAATGCTTGCCCTGCCTTCGTCCCGAGCTCAGGCCGAGGGAAGCAGCGCCGAAGGGTTTAAATATTCCGACCCGGCGCTGGATATAGAAAGGATTCGGGCCATTAAACGCGCGGTAAAAATTCCGCTCGTGCTTCACGGCGCTTCGGGAAACACCGACGAGGATGTCCGCGCCGCCATTGAAGCAGGAATTTCCATCGTTCACATATCAACCGAACTTCGCGCCGCCTGGCGGAAGAATTTGGAAAAAGATTTTAAGGAACAGCCGGACGAAGTGGCGCCCTATAAGCTGATGCCCGAGGTCATTGAGGCGATGGAGGAGCTGGTGGAGAAGAAACTTAGACTTTTCAACAAGCTCTAGGATTATTGGCGTGGCGCAGTGAGTGAAATGCGGGAGTAACGCTTCCGCATTTCCGAGCAAGCAAGCCAAAAAGGATTTAATACCCGCGGTTTACCGCGGGGGAATACTTTACTTGAGGGTTTTCCCAAATTCCATCCAGCTCGGGTCGCCGTTCAATTCGCGGTAATACCACCATTCGGGGCCCCAGAGGTAGGCCTCTTTGAGGCCGGTTTTTTTTACGAAGCTTATGATGTCTTTCATATCGTCCAAACTCAAATTTTCCATTTGTTTGTCAAAAGCGATGTTAGACAAGCTTGCATTGTTCACCGCCCATGGTTCGGCTTGAAGTTCGGCGATGATAACATCCTTGGTCCCGAAAAAATTCTCCATAATCCAGGCGCGCCAGGTGTAGAAAGCGGGCGGGAGAAAGTGCCGGAATTTGCCCAAAAGGGACGACCAGACCACCCTATAGAGGGTTGTTCCCATAACGTCGCCGTATCCGGCCGTTCTCAGCCAAAAACTCAATTCGCCCGTGTCGGTCACCATCACCGGCCGGCCCGAATCGATTGATTTGACCAGTTTTATCTCCTCTTTGAGCAAATTCGGGTCCAGGGGCGGACATTCGCCGAAGGTGGAGAGGAAGGGTTCGTTCTCCACCTGCCACATTTTTATCGAGCTCACGTCTTTATAGTGGTTTACGACCCCGCTTATGTATTCAAAAAGCGATTTTTGGAAGTCGGATGCACTGAGTTTCTTGGCCCAATCGGGTCTGTGGCACTCGGGCCATCGGGGGAGACGATAACCCACAGTTAGCACGATATCCTTGCCGAATTTTTGGGCTTCTTGAACTTGCCAATCCAAGTCATTGAAATCCAGCGCACCCTGCGTCGGCTCGAGATACTCCCAGTAGGCGGCCAGCCGTAGTTCTTTGAAATTCAAGTCGTTTAGGATCGCCTCGTAGGCCTTCTGCCAGTCGATTTTCAGGAGGTCTTTCGCGTAGTATTCACTGAAGGTTGCGCCCCAGACTGGTCCCGATGCGGTGCTGTAATCGAACTGCCAGGCGATAATGAAGATCAGTACGATCGCCGCTATCACCCATCCGATTATTTTGAGAGCTCTTTTCATTTACCGGGTAGTGAAAATGCGATTGCAAATCGCGGTTAAATCAGCCAATACTCTTTTTGTCTTTAATGACCTTTCATGTGATTTCATATCTTTATTTAAGAATGACCTACGGTTTGAATTTAACCTAATCGCATTTCTACTACCCGGTTAAGCGAACAGCATGAATATCCCGGCGCCGATCACCAATAGGCTTACGATTTTCTGCCAGATTATCTTGTGAGTTATCGTCTCTTCAAGGAGATGCGGGTATCTTTCCGAGATTGGCCAGACCATGAAAAAGAGGAATAGGTACTGAGTACCGGATAAAGCATTTACGAGTGAGACCGAGCCCAAAGAAAGAGCATAGTTTATGGAAATGAAACTGATGGCCGAGAACGCCTGGCCAATGATGAATAACGTTTCCGTTTTTATCTTTGGGCGTTTGAACGAATTCAGGATTTCCCGACGATAGATGGGGATTAGAAACAGGAGTACGCAGCCGGCCAGGGCGCCGATACAGCGCCAGATGAAGCCACTCATGAAAGTATCGTGCAGATATATCCATTTGGTCAGGACATTCGAAAGAGCGAACAGAAATGCGGACGCGATACTCGCGGCAATGACTTTATTGTTCAGGAATAAGCCGGGCTTGCCGAATTTCTCTGAGAGAATATACCCGCCGACCAAAATCACGAAAAAGGCAGTGACCTGAATCGCCGATAATTCTTCCTGAAGCAGGAGCCAGGCGGATACGAGGACGAAGATTGGGGTTATCCCGCCGATTAGAGCGCTAACTCTCGTCGCCTCGCTTTTTTGGAGGGCGGAATACAGAAGAAGCATGGCGAATGTAAAAAGGGCACCGGCTGCCATACTTGCCGCCAAAATGGACAGATTGGGAAGGGAAAAACCGAAGGGTACGAAGATGAGGGCGATTAAGCTGAAAATGCTTACCCAGAAGGCATAAACCGCCGGATGGGAAATAAGCTTCCGGAGCAGGAATTTACTGGTCAGCGTTGAAACGGCGTTTGCAAAATATCCGACTACGCTGAAAATGAGCCAGTTCATTTAGATCGGGAGATTATTTTTTCTATCTCAAACGTGCCCGTTTTCCTTGCTTCGATGAAGCCCTCGACGGCCGCTTCGGCGAAACGTCCCTCCCTAATAAAGTCAAAGAGCCATTCGGATGTGTAGGCGGGATCGTTCTGGAGAATCCCCGAATTCTTAGCCAGGAGCCAGTCACGGTTGAAATTCTCCTGAGAGCCCAGAGGGGGCGCGATGATGATTGGAATGCCCAGAGAGGAATAGAACGAAAGTTCCGAAGGTTTTGTCCAAAGAATATCGGTTGAGCGCAACGCCTCATTGAATTTACGGAAGTACTCATTAATGTTCGCCTCATAAAGAATCTCTACGTTCCCATCCAGATTTTTTATGAAATAATCCCTCACGTCGGATTTAATTCCGGCGGAGATTATGAATTTTATCTCCCCGCTTTTGATTTTGGGCATCAAGCTTTTAGCGGCCTTCAAGGCGATGTCTTTCTGCGCTCCGGCTCCACCCACCGAAAACATTACCGTAAGGGGACCGTCGGACCGGTAGAACGAGCCTCCGAAGTAATCCCTGACGAGTGCCGCGTGGGTTTTGTAAAACCTCTTTTCCGGATCCAGGCTCATTAATCTCTTTCCCATGTCTTGTTTGACGACCTCGAGTTTTACCGAACCCAGGTTTTCCTTCGGCAATGGGTACCCGGTCAAGAAGATGTTCTCTTTTCTCACGCCGTAATATTCCAGGCGCTCCGCCACTCTTTCCGTGGGGGCAAAATATCTTATCCGGGTTTTCTGCGGTTCAATCGGTGCCCATGAACGCGAAACGTCGGCATCGCACACGATGCAGTAGATCTCGCCTGGATATCCGTGGAGTTCTGCCATGAAGGCCGGCGTGAAAAAGGTCGTTACGAATGGAAGAGGATTAGCGGATAATTTTTTTATCAGATGCTTGCCCCATCCCTTATAAATGAGCTTATAAATTTGTTCGAGCGCCAGAGTCGGTTCCGACATATCCCGGCGGGGATAGAAGTTCACTACTCTTTGGAAATAGTCGTATACCCTGAAGACGGCGTTTCCCACAACGGGAAATTTTTGGAATCTAGAGATGAGTTCGTAAAAACTCCGGCTTTCCTGCCAAATAAAGCGGTCATGCTCCGGCATGCCCTTATAGTCGTTCGCGGAGATTATTTTTCCGTCCGGCGCAAGTTCGCGGAGCGGATAGGCGGTGCGTTGGTGGCCGTAGCCCATGCTTACGGTGACAACCCAGGCCTTCGCGGTATTTTTTTTCTTCGGCATTTTTCCGGTGAACCTTGTCTTATTGGCGTGGCGCAGTGAGTGAAATGCGGGAGTAACGCTTCCGCATTTCCGAGCAAGCAAGCCAAAAGGGGTTTGACGCCCTTCATCGTTAATTTTAAGATTAAAAGGTTGCTATGTGAAGAGCTTCTTGCATCCCCGAAAGCGCCGATGGTTCACTCGCTCCGGCGGCGAGCGCCCATCTGCGCTCTCAGCCGCAAAACTTTTGCTCTGCGAAAGACCAAGCTTTTGCGGCCTCCGACCTGCCTGCCGGCAGGCAGGGAGCCGCTTTCAGGCATACAAGAAGCTCTTCTTGGTTTGGAGTTAGACGAATATAAATCGCGGGCGCTTTTCTTTTACCGCCGGCTCTGTTTTAATGGTACTTATATATGGAATTAGCAGCCGTAAATAAAATCATCCTTGAGGTTCGGGCGGGAACCGGAGGGGATGAGGCCTCGCTTTTCGCGGGCGACCTGGTTCGGATGTATCAGAAGTACGCCTTAAGGCGCAGTTGGGTTTTTTTCATCCTCGATGCCTCGGAATCCGGCGCCAAAGGATACAAGACGCTTGTGGCGGAGGTTTCCGGTTCGGGGGTTTACGACGCTCTGAAACATGAATCGGGGGTGCATCGCGTTCAAAGGGTGCCGGTGACCGAACGGCAGGGGAGAATTCATACTTCAACCGCATCGGTTGCGGTCTTGCCGGTCGTAGAAGCCAAAGCCGTTGACATAAAAGACAACGACCTGGAGGTGACGTTTTCCCGGGCGGGCGGTCCCGGTGGCCAGAACGTTAACAAGGTGGAAACCGCCGTGCGGATTCTCCACAAGCCAACTGGTATCGTCGTCTCGTGCCGGATGGAACGCTCCCAGCACGCCAATCGGGAGAAGGCCATGGAGATGTTGCGTTCTATTCTCTATGACGAAGCGCAGAGACAGTCGGTGGGCTCGGTTTCGGAATTAAGAAACAACCAGATTGGTTCGGGAGACCGCTCCGAGAAAATCCGCACGTACAACTTCCCCGACGACAGGATCACCGACCACCGCATCGGCAAAAAGTGGCACAATGTGGAAAAAATAATGGAGGGAGATTTGGATAAAATTGTAGACTCATTTCAAGAGGCGAAGCGAGCGTAGCGAGCGGAGTCCCGAAACCAAACGAAGTTTTGGTGAGGGATTACTTTCCGTTCAGGGTATCGATGTCGTCCTGGAATTGATTGGCCTTATCCACTACCGGCTGGCCGTAATAGAAGCGGTAGTCATACCACCTTGCGCCGGCATAGTATTTAGAGGCCGCACATCTTTCCGAGAGCGTCTGATATGATGCGACATTCGTATTGGCATTGGCGTAATCTTTACAGCTTTTGGAATTCAGCAAGTCCCCCATATAAAGGCCGGTAGCGGCGAAGGCATCGGAGTTGTTCCAGGGATTAGCCGGACTGTTGCTGGTCACTTTTGAGATGGCATCGGAATAAAGTTTCCAGGTAGAGGGGATAAATTGGGCCGGACCCATGGCGCCTCCATAAGCCCCGTGCTGGTTGGCACAAGATACATATACGGATTGGGAACTGGGGTCAATACCGAGGCTCGTAAGAAGGTTTAAGAAATAAGGAATATCTCGTGTGGGGTTCATGGCGGTTTTATACGAGCATCGGCCGACGTTTTTCCCGAGCAGGGATTCCCGATCCAGGATGGCGAGAATCAGCGCGGAGCGCACGCCAGTCGCTCCTTCGGCGAGTTTGGCATAATCGTAGGCCTTGGCGAAAGTAAGTTCGCCGCCGCCCAAAAGCTCGAAGATCCGGCTCCGGATCTGGGCAGCGGAAGCTTTCTTTTGAACCACGATTTTTTGAAACTCTGTTTCTTTGCCCTTAGTATCTTTTAAGAGGGCCGCTTTTTGGGTTTGGGTGGTTTGCAGAGTTCTTTGCTGGGCCTGCTGAATGGCCTTGAAATTCTCATTATCGGTCTTTTCGTTCGAGAGCTCCTGTTTCTGGTCCAAGAGTTGCTGGCGGAGTTTCGTGATTTCCTCGAGCGAGGTTCGGAGCCCGCTTTGGACGAGTGTGATGTCGTTCAAGCTGCCGAAGAAATCGGAGAGATTATTGTTTGAGAGAAGAATCGCGACCAGCGTCTCGCGGTCGGACTCGTAAAGGATTCGGAGCGATTCCGATATCGCGGCCTTGTGCTGGTCGATCTGATTTTCCGTCTGGTTGATCTGGGTTTGGGTGTTGGTGATCTGACTGTTCAGCTGGGTCAGTTTCAGATTGACCGCCTTAACCTTCAGGTTTAGCTGGGATATCTGGCCATTCAAGCTCTTTATCTGACCGCTTAATGTGGTTCCCTGTTTCTTATACTGGTCCACCATTTGCTGGTTCGCATCTATCTGTTTTTCCAGGTCGGTGAGCTGTTGTTCTAGAGCGGCGCGCTCCAGTTGGGCGGCCGTCGGGGCCGTGCTGGATGAGTTGGCTCCGGATTGGGTGGAAGAAGAACTCACGGTGCTCGATGAACTTTGGGCGTGGATAAAAACCGGCTGCGTAAGCCAGATAACGGTCAAAATAATGAGCGAGATTTGGAGAATTCGCCTCATATGAACTTATGATAACACATCCCGCACCTTTCGAGGATTTTAATGGTCAGTCAATTTTCATTCGGCACCACCAATTGAAATAAAAAAAATAAACTCCTTTTAAGAGCTTACTTTTGGAAACGAGCGCTGATCCTCGAAAGGTGCGGGATTATTTTTTCGTTTCCGGCTTTTCCTCGGCGGAAGTTTCAGGTGCGCCTTCCGTTGGAGCTCCCGTCTCGGCGGCAGGGGCGGCCGATGCCGGGGTCTCCTCCTTCTCTTTGGCCGTTTCGGCGACCGTGATTATGACGGAATCGCCGTGGGTTATAAATTTCACGTCCGGATTTTTCTTCATGTCTTTGACGAAGATGTCCTGTCCGGCATCGTTGAGCCCGGAGATATCCGCCTCAAAACGATGGGGAATCTTGTCCGGAAGAGCTTCTACCTCTATTTCATCCAGGACTCTTACGAGGATAAAACCCTTCTTTATCGCCGGAGCCTCGCCCACGAATTCTATCGGAACCTTCGCCTGAATTTTCTCATCCATTCGGATGTGATGAAAATCCACTGAAAGAATGGTGCCTCTCATGTGGTCCGTGGCCACATCGCTCACGATAACCGGAATTTTTCCGCCTTTCTCGTCCACAAGAGTGATGACGGTATTTTCGCCGGCCTCTTTGAATATTTTTGAGAATTCTTTGGCCGAAACGCTCACGTGCTCGTTTTTAAGTCCGCGCCCGAAAACTTCGGCGGGTAAGAGTCCGTTCTCCCTCAATTGTTTCACTTTCTTTCCGAAGACAGTTCGGCTTTGAATCTTGAGTTCTGCCATGTTTGTCTAAAATTCCAAGCTCGTTCGTAGCGCAGGAATTTTAGCTACAAACATGAGCACCCCGTGAGATAAAATCTCCGAAGTCATTTCCGACTCGATTCTATTGCCTTTTGTTGTATTTTTCATATTGTGTTTCATGGTGGTTATCTCACGGGGTAAGTGTGCCCTTATTTTTTGTTCTTTGCGGTCCGGGCTTTCTTGACCGTCTTGGGTTTGGTTTCCGCTTTTTCGCGGCGCGCCCTGAATTTCTCGACGCGTCCGGCGGTATCGATGAGCTGCTCGCGGCCGGTGTAGAACGGATGGCACTTGCTGCAGATTTCAACTTTGATCTCGGGCACGGTGGAGCCGACGGTAAAAGTATTTCCGCAGGCGCAGGTGACCTTGGCCTTGGGATGATAATTCGGGTGTATATTTTTCTTCATAACGAATCCAGTTTTACATATAAATGGCAGAATGACAAGCCCCCACAGCGTTATTTGACCGGGTAGTAGAAACTCGATTAGTCTTTCAGCCACGCTGCAATCGAGTTTTCACTACCCGGTTGACATTTTTGGCTCCTTCCTTATACTAAGACCTTGCCGGTGGATAGTCCGAATGTCCGAAAGTCCGTTGAAAAATCAATAACAACCATACGCAAAAGTTGAGAATTTTTTTAGTTGTCCTGTTTTTACCCCCACACCTAATGAAGATTCGTATTCTAGTTGAAGCGCCAGCCGTAATTATTTAATTTCAGTTATTCACGTGAGTGAGTTGCTGGATTATCTTCATGGTTGGCGAATACGCTAGCTTCGCAATCTTTATTAGGTGTGGGGGTGAATTCAGAAACTTTGTACGAGGAACTCGATCGAGGGTTTTTCGTACGGAGTTTCTTTTTAGAGGATTTGATCCTGGTCCAGGATGAACGCTGGCGGCGTGGATAAGGCATGCAAGTCGAACGATCCAGTGCGCTTTGCACTGGGTAGTGGCGAACGAGTTAGTAACGCCTTGGTACGTACCTCGAAGTCGGGCATAACGAGCCGAAAGGTTCGCTAATTCCCGATAGTCACTGAGAGCGCAAGCTCGAAGTGTAAAGTCGCAAGACGCTTTGAGAGCGGCCTAGGTCCCATCAGCTAGTTGGTAAGGTAATGGCTTACCAAGGCTACGACGGGTAGGGGGGCTGAGAGGCTGATCCCCAACGACGAGACTGAGACACGGCTCGTACACCTACGGGTGGCAGCAGTCGAGAATATTCGACAATGGGCGAAAGCCTGATCGAGCGACGCCGCGTGCAGGATGAAGGTCTTCGGATCGTAAACTGCTTTTATGTTTTAGAAAGGTGCCTCTCCTCAATATATTGCATCGCGCTTGACGGAGCGAATTTAAGACAGATTCGCGACGCGAAGAGCGAGCGCATCAGCGAGAGCCGATGCGTGAGCGATGAGCAACAAGGAAGCTGGTTAAAATTCGCCCGCCCCGAAGGGGAAGCGAATAAAAAGCCGACTGCTTCGTTGCTCCTCCTCGGTGTATCACTTCGATTGATACACCCTCGTTGTCGCGTCTCGCATTCGGTCTTTTTATCCGCTTTCAAGTAGCGATGAAATATATCGAGGAGGGGCTTCTGATCGAAACATGAATAAGGAGCTGCAAACTTCGTGCCAGCAGCCGCGGTAATACGAAGGCTCCAAGCGTTATCCGGATTTATTGGGCGTAAAGGGTGCGTAGGGGGTTTCATGTGTTTCCGGTTAAAGACCAGGGCTTAACTCTGGCAGCGCCGGGAAAACTGTGAAACTTGAGGGTGTTAGAGGTCTGTGGAACGCACGGTGTAGGGGTGAAATCCGTTGATATCGTGCGGAACACCAAAGGCGAAGGCAGCAGACTGGGACATTCCTGACCCTGAGGCACGAAAGCGTGGGGAGCAAAAAGGATTAGATACCCTTGTAGTCCACGCCCTAAACGATGCAGATTAGTCGTCTCGAGTATCGACCCTCGGGGTGGCGTAGCTAACGCGTTAAATCTGCCGCCTGGGAAGTACGAGCGCAAGCTTAAAACTCAAAGGAATAGACGGGGACTCGCACAAGCGGTGGAACATGTGGTTTAATTCGACAACAAACGAGGAACCTCACCAGGGCTTGAAATGTTTTCGAAAGGCGTCCGAAAGGATGTCTGTCTCACAAGGACGGAAACACAGGTGCTGCATGGTTGCCGTCAGCATGTGCCGTGAGGCGCTCCCTTCAATGGGGTAACATGCGCAACCCTTATCTCGTGTTATAAGTGTCACGAGAGACTGCCGTCTCATAGACGGAGGAAGGTAAGGATGACGTCAAATCAGCATGGCCCTCTGATGCCCTGGGCTACACACATGTTACAATGGCCGGTACAACGGGTTGCCAAGCCGTAAGGCGGAGCTAATCCCAAAAAATCGGCCTCAGTTCAGATTGCGGGCTGCAACTCGCCCGCATGAAGTTGGAATCGCTAGTAATCGCGGATCAGAATGCCGCGGTGAATACGTTCTCGAGTCCTGTACTCACCGCCCGTCACACCAAGGGAGCCGGGAGTGCCTAAAATCTCTTTCGGGGGACTAGGGTAAGCTCGGTGACACGGGTGAAGTCGTAACAAGGCACGCGTAGCGGAAGCTGTGCGTGGATTAATTAAATTTATTCGATACACCTTAGGGTGTAGTTTTAGAAGGTGTTGGCCGATGAACCTAATGTCTCGGCTACAGGACGACTAAAAAAATTCTTAACAGAAAAACTCCTTTAACTTTACGGCGCCAGGCGTTCGTTTATTCCAGCGATAAACGCCGCCTTGCGCTCTCGCCGCAATTTCCGCCAAAGGCGGACCAAGCAAATTGCGGCTCCGAGAGCCGCCGTAAAGCCAAAGGAGTTTTTCTCTTAGCTGGGGGTGGGTTAACTTGCCGCGCCTGCGAGAGCTTCTCTCAAAACAAATCACCGGTATTTTGTTTAGGGTGGGGACAGGGATGGGACCCGCTCGGCTCGAGAGTCGCTCTTATACCCTCCAAATTCTCTCACGAATTTTTAAACGCTCTCCGATAATATTCGCTCAAGGCAGTTTGGAGTTTTATTTATAGGGTGGGAGGGGATATGGAGCGATTTTTGGGATTTGTTATATAATTAAAGATATGGATAATCCGAAGAAAATCCTCTTGGTTGAAGATGAGCCGATGCTCTCGAATCTTTTGAAACAAAGATTGGAGCAAGAGGGCATCGTGGTTACCGCGGTCCCCGATGGGGCCGAGGCGCTCAGGATTTTAAAACAGGAAAAACCGGATTTGATACTTTTGGATATCATCCTGCCGAAGATGTCCGGTTTCGAGGTGATGGAGGAAATGAAGGGCGATCCGACCATTCAAGCGGCGCCGGTTGTCGTTGTTTCGAACCTGGGCCAGGTGAGTGACGTCGAAAGAGCCCAGAAGTTCGGAGCGGTGGGTTATTTTGTAAAAGCCCAACTCTCCATTGAAGACCTGGTTTCCAAGGTCAAGGAGTTTCTTGCTTAGTTTTTATGCACAAGCAAGAGAAAAACGAAGATAGTACAATAAGAATAAAGTTGTCATGAGGGGATTCACCTTAATTGAATTGCTCGTTGTTATTGCCATTCTCGCGGTCCTTGCCACCGCAGTTGTTTTGGTTCTGAATCCGGCGGAACTTTTGAAACAGGGAAGGGATTCCACCAGGATATCGGACCTGTCCGCACTGAACAATGCCATCTCTTTATGGACCGCGGATGTTTGGAATACCGCTTGGCCGAATACCAAGGTTTGCACTTCGACCTCAACCGCGCCGGGCGCCATAGGTAGTTGTACTTCCGTTTCCGCCACGACTGCCCCCGCCAGCAACTGGACGGGGATTAACTTCTCTCTCATCGCGAGCGGTTCCCCTCTGCCCAGAGTGCCGATTGACCCCAATAACGGCGGAACCTGCAAAGGAGTTACATCAACCGTATGCCAATATGCTATCAACGAATCCACCACCACGGTCGGGGTTTACGAGTTGAGCGCCGAAATGGAGAGCGTGAAGTTCTATAACGGCGGGAGTGGGGATGTGACCTCGAAAGATGGCGGGAGCAGCATCTATGTTTACGAAATCGGGAGCAATCTCACTCTTTGGTAGGTTTCAGCTCGTTCCCCTTTCTCTTAATGTCGTTATCATTGTGATATAATTATTTACATGAAAAGGGGATTTACCCTCATCGAGTTATTGGTTGTGATAGCCATTCTCGCAGTCCTTGCGACGGCGGTCATTTTGGTCTTGAATCCGGCGGAGCTTCTGAAGCAGGGGAGGGATGCTACCCGCGTTTCGGACTTGGCGGCTTTAAACAGCGCCATTTCCTTGTGGGTTCACGATATCAATGACACCACTGCGAATTGGCCGGCGGCTGCCACTTATAATTGCACTTCCGCCGCCGTGCGACCGACGAGCGGAGGAATATGCGTTATCAATTCGAACACCACGGTGAACGACGTCCTGGGATGGGTCCCCCTCAAATTCACTCTGATAAGCTATGGGTCTCCGCTCTCAAGGTTGCCAATCGACCCGGCCAACAATTCCACGACCTGCTCCAGGGGAACGCCGGCGGTTTGCGAGTATGCTTTCGCGGCCTCGACTACGGTCGGAATTTATGAGGTAGATGCCCAATTGGAAAGCGCCAAGTTCAATACGAATGGCAGCAGCGACCTTACCAGTAAAGACGGGGGAAACGACAGCAACTGGTATGAAATGGGCAGTAGTTTAACACTCTTTTAATTATTGGAGTTATACACACCCCCTCTCTAGGATAGGGTGATATAATAAAGGAGTAGGT